>R25__coassemble_267_pt1 | contig 32979 bp, 29 predicted proteins | sample R25__metabat2_high_PE_055 | metagenome-assembled genome bin R25
ATGCCTTTTTTGTACCTATTTATTCACGTTTTTATTAACATCCGAAACTTCAATTTTTAATAATATCGTCGCTTCCCTATATAGATGATTTATACTATTCATAAAAAATCATCCTTGCTTCACCAAGTGAATCTTATGGTCAATTATAGCTGGAAGTTCATCTTCATAATGGGTGACCATAATCAAAGTTTTGTTCTTTCGGCGACAGAAAGTCTCAATGATATCTTTCACCAATCTGCGGTTTCTCAAGTCTAATCCATGGAGAGGCTCATCAAGAATGAGTAAAGCCGGGTCTTTCACAAACGCCCTGGCCAACAAAACAAGTCTTTGTTCACCCATTGAGAGGTTCAGAAAAGACGTATCGGCATATTTTGATATTCCAAATACATCCATCCAGAACATCACTGTTTTCATCTGTTCAGGCTTAGACTTGAGATATAAACCCACAGAATCTCTTAACCCAGTCGCCACAATTTCCCGAGCCTGCAGATTTCTCAAATAAGCACGATGCATTTCAGGTGAAACATATCCAATGTATTTTTTTATATCCCAAATGCTCTCACCTGTTCCACGTTTACGTCCAAAGAGAATTATGTTGTTAGCATAGGCTTGTGGGTTGTCGGCGCACACTATACTTAAAAGCGTTGATTTTCCGGAACCATTTTCGCCACTCAAAGCCCATCGTTCTCCATTCTTGACAGAGAAAGTCAGGTCTTTCAAGATTGTCCGCTCCCCATATTGGATGCATACATTATTAAAATCGATAACGTGGAAATCATCAGGAACATCCGTGATATTGTTGTCTGAGTAAGGCAAAGTCAGGATATTGTTTTCCGTTTGTTCGTCAATCACCTTTTCTGCCCAAGGCTTAAAGGAAGCTTGCCATTGTTCAAGCGTTGTCTTCGGTTTAACGACCATATTTTCCACTTCCACCACATGAGTGACAAAATCTGGCATATCATCCACTTTCGAGAGCACAAACAACAGCAAAACATCGGTGTCATCCACAAGTGTTTTCAATAGCACTCTGAGTTGCTCTCTCGCATTTACATCAAGTCCAATGAATGGGTTGTCCAAAATCAAAACGCGTGGATTGGAAAGGAGTGTCCTGGTGATTTGGAATTTTCTCAATTCGCCACTGCTCAACAAAATGATTTTTTTATCAAGCAACTTATCCAGATGGAACAAGACAAACAATTTCTTTTTAACATCGTCCCTATCCCTGAATGCCTGCAATTTTGATTTTTCATCAAGTGAGGCATCTTTTTCAATCCAGCTTAAAGAAACTTTTTCAGCTTGATCCAGCAATTCCCGAACAGTTGGATAATTACCTATATCGTGCTGATTCCACCTCTGTTGGTAGTAATAAGTACCGTCGTCACTTTCGAATGTGTCATGAAAAGTAATATGCTTGATGTTGTCGGAAGGTCGTTTGGATTCGCTTGGTGAGAAATCAAATCTAACGTCATTCATCAACAGCGGATGCTTTCCTGTAATGACATCAATCAACATGGACTTCCCAGCTCCATTATCTCCGACAACAGCTATACATTCTCCATCATTTATGGTCAGATTCACAGGTTCTTTCATCCTATAAACAGGATTACGCGCCACTCCATTGACAATTTCAATAATGCTATGCATAAAATTATGTAAATGAGCCTTAATAAAACCTTAATAAAAATTTCTTTTTGCAAAGTTACCACAAAAAAGCGAGTAATAAAAATGCAGAGAAGTGAAATGTCCACTCCTCTGCAATTCATAGTTAAAGTCGGTCTATGTCGATAGTCAAGGTTTAGGAAGTCAATGCCTGGTATCAGAATCGGAATCCTAATGTGGCAGACAACTGACTTCTGTTATTCTTTATTTCCGTGGATTTGAGTGCTGTATCATCGAAAGCATAGAAGTCGCCAGCCTGAGTCTGATACTGATATGCCACATCGAAATAACCGCCATTGAAGCGATAGCCTACACCACAAGTGATACGGTGAGTGTCTTTCCAAACAGTGAAGTCTGTTTCTGTGTTATAGCCATCATAGAATGTTTCTTTCCATGCATTCTCCTTAATTGGAGAAGAAACATAGTTGTAGCCTAAGCGGAAAGCGAGATTCTCAACAGGCTTCACTTCCACGCCAAGTCTCAATGTGTGCTGTGCCTTCAGTTGATTGTCAATCTTGTCGTTCATCATATCGAAATAGTAGTCATTATCCCAATCGTATGAAGTGTAATGACAAGTGCTGAGGTCGGACACTTCATATTGAGCGCCCAAAGCCAAGAAATTGCCTACAGTGTGTCCTAAGCTGAGTCCAAACTTCCAAGGTGTACGGTATTTGTATTCGTATGGATCTGCAGAATCCCAAACCTGACTATTCCCAGCTACATTGTTGTAAACAGACAAGGTGGAGCCGTTGCAATCCTCAAGTCGATACCATGTTGGCGTGTGCACAGTCAGACCGAATCTGAATGGTGAATTAACAAACGGTCTAACAATCATACCCAATTTGATGTCAAAACCGTCACCATTAGTGTCATACCAGTTATCAAAAACATATTGCACACCATCCACGCCCATTTCGGAATAAGCGGCATCACGTTTGTAATCAATATCATACACACCCAGGTTCAAACCCCAGAAGAATTGATTGGAAACATTGAAAGAAACGTTGAAATCATATTGGGTTGTAGATCCCCAAGTGTGACGCTTGTAGGCTGCTGACTCCGCACCTACTCCAGAGTAAGTTTTGGTGTCCTCGCCCTCAACATTGAGAAGTGCTCCCTCATCAGCAAGCGCAGTCAACATTCCGTAATAGTTGTTATCTGCAGATGCATTAGCCATAGTTGCAATCTGATGGGTCTGCGACAATGTACCGTCCAAGCCTTCTATAGCCAGATCTGCATTGGCAAAATGGTTTTTCTTTTTCTGGTAGTTTATACCGAAATTGATATACTGAAGCCCCTTTTTGCTTTTATTGTATTGATTCATGGAAAAGACGATACCAGCCTGGTCGAAAGAAGCCCTTGTACGGTCATGTCCAAGTTGGCCATCCTCCCCCGTAAACAATACGCTACCAGTCACCGCCATATCCGTTTTTTTAAACAGCGCCGTACCTGCAGGGTTACTTCCCATGACAGATATATCGCCACCGAGAGCGTCGAGCGCACCACCAAGGCCGACATAACGAGCCGTACCATTCAAGTCGCCAGTGGCGAAATTAGCAGCATCAAACTGATCTTGAGCAAACGAAGAGGCACAAGCCGCAACTGCAAAAACTGTTAAAATATATCTTTTCATTATATGAATTTTAAAGAATTGATGACTTAAAATAAAGAAAATTAAAAGGTAAGCTTATAGCATTTGGGGATTATCTGCGTCCGCCACCGCCACGGCCTCCACCGAAGCCACCTCCACGGCTACCGCCTCCGAATCCGCCTCCACGGCTACCACCGAAACTGCCACCAGAACTGCGTGATGGAGCAGAATAAGAACGGCTGGAAGGAGTATAAGTTGAACGACTTGACGGAGTATAGGTGGAACGATTGGAAGGAGTGTAAGTTGACCTTTCTGATGGAGTGTATGTAGAACGGCTGTTGTTTGAATAGCGAGAGCTGCTCGTTCTATTGTAGGTGGTGCGGTCTTGATTGCTGCTGATAGAACGTCCTCCAATTGAATTGTTGCTTCTCGAACGAGTGTAATCAGAATATGAACTCCTTGAGCCAATAGCACTGCGTCCTCCTATTGATTGACGTCCGTTGCTTGCAATTGAAGAATTAGCTCTTGATCTTACAGTGTTGAGAGAAGTGCGTGATGCAATGCCATTGGAGCGTCCCGCAAATGTTCCTCTTGAAAGGCTTGCATTTCCACCATTAGGGAGAGCGTTGGTGCGGATGTTGGCTCCAGTACCTCTGTTAGAGAAAGTTCCTCCACGGTGAGCGTATCTTCCGTTATTCCAGTAATATCCGCCATGATGCCATCCATGATACCAACCTGGACCCCATCCCCAGTAATGCCATGCATACGGGTGATGCCATCCCCAGAAAGGTCCATACCAGCAGCTCCATGGTCCCCATGACCATCCGTAACCCCAGCCCCAGGTATAGAAGAACGGATCATAATATGCATCGTAGAGGTAATCATACACACCCCAATCATACACGAGATCCCAATAATAAGGACTGCTCAGCGCAACAGCAACTCTTGGAGAGTGGAATCTGAGAATTCTCCTTGAATACTTGAAATCTTCAGAATCATCGCTGATGCTGTCTGTATTGAAAATGGTGTCATTGCTCTCATAGTCCATGCTATAGTCAGCCCCTCCTTCAGTCTGATAGTCGGTGTTGAAGCTATAACGTCTGTTGTATTCATCCTCATCCCTGCTGCTGTTGTTATATACAGCGAGTTTAGATTTGTCGTACACAAAAGAATTTGATCTTCGTTCAGATTTGCGCACATCAGATGGCTTGTTGTAATTAACTTCTTCCACCTCACCGCTCATGTTTGAGGAGAAGTACATGTCATCATCTTGCGCCATTACGTTGACCAGAGGCAACGCAAAGAGTGAAAGTAAAATAAATTTTTTCATGTCTATAATAGTGTTAAGAAATTAATATTCGGATTTATCCAATGCAAAGATAATTCTAAAATAAAGAATAAAATATGGATTTTCCCTAAAGGGATGTAGGATTTTCCCTATACCGCATGTCCCCCGCCAATACAATTATTTTTGTTGGCTAGAGTTGCTTACCATTTAAAATCTTAAGGTGTTCAAAGTAGCGGCTTCAACCAATTGGAGGTGTGGAAACTTTCAATGCAAAAATACATAAAATTCAGTAATTTTCATTATTTTTGCAAAATAAAACAAATAAAACGTTATATGTCCGAGAAATTAGGTGTAATCCGATTGCGCGGTGTCAGGGTGAACAACCTGAAAAACATCAATATAGACATTCCTCACAAGAAACTGATAGTAGTGACTGGAGTCAGTGGCAGTGGCAAGTCTTCTCTTGCATTCGACACACTTTATGCCGAAGGTCAACGTCGCTATGTGGAGAGTCTGAACACGTATGCACGTCAGTTTCTTGGCAGGATGAACAAGCCGGAATGCGACCTTATTGAGGGAATTCCTCCTGCCATAGCCATTGAGCAGAAAGTGATCAACCGAAATCCTCGCTCAACAGTTGGCACAAGCACGGAGATTTATGATTATCTCCGCATGCTTTTTGCACGTATCGGCCACACCTTCTCTCCTGTGAGTGGTTTGGAAGTCAAGAAGCACAGCATAGACGACATCCTGAACTGTATGTTGGAGAAGCCTGAAGGTACCCGTTATATGGTGCTTGCACCTTTCATTACCGTTGAAGGTCGCAGCATTCGTCAGCAGTTGGACATATATATGAAAGACGGCTATGCCCGCGTGGAAGCAAAGGGCAAAGTGACGGAGATTTCAGACCTGCTCCAACTGAGCGACAAAGAAATGCCTCAGATTGAACAAGTCAGCTTATTGGTGGACCGTCTGATTTCCGGTCATGGAAAATCTGCCACCGACCGACTTGCAGAATCCGCCCGTACCGCTTTGTATGAAGGCGGTGGAAGATGTACATTGAAATTCATCACTACTCCAGATATTTATGAGGCTGATGACACCAGCACCTATCATTTCTCCACCAATTTTGAGGCTGATGGAATCACATTTACTGAACCTAACGAGCAAACCTTCTCATTCAATTCTCCTATAGGGGCTTGTCCAGAATGTGGCGGATTTGGTCGGATCATTGGTATTGATGAAGGTTTGGTCATTCCCGACACGTCTTTGAGTGTGTATGACGGTGCGGTTGTATGCTGGCGTGGTGAAAAGATGAGTGAATGGAAGAAAGCCTTTATCCAACGTGCTTCCAAATACGATTTCCCGATTTTCGCACCTTATTATTCATTGACTCAGAATCAGAAAGACCTGCTCTGGCATGGTAAATTGGACGGTGACGAATACAATATATGTATTGACTCTTTCTTTGAAATGCTCCGTAAGAATCAATACAAGATTCAATACAGGGTGATGCTGGCCCGCTACCGTGGAAAAACCACATGCCCTGTATGCCATGGCAGCCGTTTGAGAAAAGAAGCTGAATATGTGAAGATAGGTGGGAAAAGCATCAGTGAACTTGTCGGGATGTCAGTAAGCCAACTACGTGATTTCTTCAACACTTTGGCTTTGAGTGAGCATGACCGCGAAATCGGCAAGCGTCTTCTTATCGAAATATGTAACCGCCTCCGCTTTCTGGAAGAAGTAGGACTTGGTTACCTCACACTGAACCGCCTGTGCAACACTTTATCCGGCGGTGAGAGTCAGCGCGTGAACCTCGCATCCAGTTTGGGCAGCAGCCTTGTTGGATCCCTCTACATACTTGATGAGCCAAGTATCGGCCTACATCCGCGCGACACCAAACGCCTTATTCATGTTTTGAAAGAACTTCGTGATTTGGGAAACACCGTCATCGTGGTTGAACATGACGAAGAAATCATGAATGCAGCAGACTATATCATCGACATTGGTCCTGAGGCCGGGAGAAATGGTGGAGAGGTGGTATGGCAAGGCAATTATTCTGATATCTTCAAGACAAAGGATGTTTCCCGCTCTCACACGTTGCAATTCATCCAAGGGAAAGACAATATTTCCGTTCCAATGACGCGTCGGGTTTGGAATCACAAGATATTGGTAAAAGGAGCCAGAGAGAACAACTTGAAAGGGATTGACGTAGAATTCCCTTTGAACGTGATGACTGTGGTCACTGGTGTTTCGGGAAGTGGTAAATCCACTTTGGTCAACAATATCCTATATCGTTCTCTCAAGCAGCATTTTGATGAAGTATGTGACCGTCCTGGCCAGCACTCTTCCCTTGAGGGCGACCTTGACATGCTCAAACGTGTGATATTTGTTGACCAGAATTCCATCGGCACATCAACCCGCAGCAACCCTGTCACCTACATTGGCGCTTACGATGAAATACGTCAGTTGATGTCCGTCCAACAACTCTCATTACAGATGAACTACACTCCAGCCTTCTTCTCCTTCAACACGCCTGGTGGTCGCTGTGAAGAATGTAAAGGAGAAGGCACGGTAACAGTGGAAATGCAATTCATGAACGACATCGTAATGGAGTGCGAATCATGTCATGGCCATCGGTTTAAAAAGGACATCCTAGACGTTCAGTATGAAGGCAAGAACATATATGACATTTTGAACATGACGGTAAACCAAGCTATAGAATTTTTCACTGAGCATCCCCAGAAAAAAATCCTTGCCAAACTGAAACCGCTGCAAGATGTTGGTTTGGGATACTTGAAACTTGGTCAAAGCTCTTCCACATTGTCAGGCGGTGAGAACCAGCGCGTGAAACTGGCTTATTACCTAAACCAAGAAAAAGTTCAGCCCACTCTGTTTATTTTTGACGAGCCTACCACTGGCTTGCACATTCACGACATCAAGCGCCTCCTTGCATCATTTGACGCATTGATTAAACGAGGTCATACCGTCTTGATCATAGAACACAACATGGATATCATTCAATGTGCAGACTATATCATCGATATGGGGCCTGAAGGTGGGAATGCTGGTGGAAATATTGTAATCGCAGGTACTCCGGAAGAAGTGTCAGAATGCGACTCTTCTTATACTGGTAAGTTCTTAAAAGATAAACTTCAATCACATTAGAATTTACGTTAAGATCATATAAGTCATTACAGAAAATCATGAAAAGAATATATTTATATATCCTAACCTTGTTTACCTGTGTTCATGCTTCTTGCCAAGTGTTTGATGAACATTTCTCAGACAGCACATTACGTCTTGATTATATATTCGCAGGTGACAACAAATCTCAGCACATATTCTTTCACCAAGCCTATTCCATGCCAATATGGGCCGGCAGAAAAAGTCGTCTATCAGAAAAATTCCTCAATGGTAACGGACAGATTACAGTAAGAGACCCAGAAACTAAAGATACGCTCTATATCTCCACCTTCTCCACCCTCTTTCAAGAGTGGCAGACGGAAGAAGAAGCCACAAAGGTGAAAAAATCTTTTGAAAACAGTTATTTAGTGCCATTTCCCCGCAAACCCGTGGAAATAACCATCACATTGACGGACACACACCAAAAAGTGTCATCAGAATTGACACACATCATTGACCCACAGGATATACTCATAGAACAGTTGAAATCAAATCCATATCCACAAAAATACTTGCTTCACAGTGGTGATGTCTCATCGTGTGTTGATATAGCCATTCTTTCAGAAGGTTACACATTATCAGAAATGGATAAATTCCACAAAGACAGCCAACGTGCTGTAGATGCGATATTCAGCCATGAGCCATTCAAGTCAATGAAATCAAAATTCAATGTGGTTGCCATTGACTTTCCAAGCCAAGAATCAGGACCAAGTATTCCTCATGATGGTATCTGGACCACCAGTCCATTGGGTGTGCATTATGATACATTCTATGTTGACCGATATCTGATGACAAGCAGAATGTGGGCAATTTATGATGCGCTAAGTTGTGTGCCGTTTGAGCATATCATTGTTTTAGTAAATTCTTCCAAATATGGTGGCGGCGGAATCTACAATCAAATCAATGTTTCAACCTCCGACCATTACACTTTCAAAGAGGTGTTGGTTCATGAGTTTGGTCATGGTTATGGAGGGTTGGGAGACGAATACTACTATGATGACCAATACGAAACCAAATATCCTTCTGACACAGAGCCGTGGGAGCCAAACCTCACCACCTTGGTTGATTTTTCCAGCAAATGGGCTGACATGCTTCCCCAAGGCACTGAGATTCCCACCACTCCTACAGTCATATCTGCCACAAACCGTAAATCAAAGTTGGCAATTCAGAATAAGTTGACACAGAAAGTAGGTGTTTTTGAAGGTGGCGGATATCAGTCGAAGGGAGTTTATCGGCCAGCTCAGGAATGCAGAATGAAAGTTAACGAGGTGGAAAAATTCTGTCCAGTATGCACACGGGCGCTAATCCAAATCACAGATTTCTATACGGCTCAATGAGTTTGCGTAAATCCATCCATTGAATCCTTGAACAACAGCATCAAAATGGATGGACTCACAACACATAGGACGCATTGATGAGAAGCGAAGATGACGCTTGATGATATTTGGCAAAAGCCAGGCCAATTTTAAACTTCTTGACAGACAATCCAGCACCAATAGAAAAACCGGCCCAATGGCTTGAATCCAAGACTTTCATTTCGTAAGCTCTTCTGAAATTATATCCCAGAGCCACCCATGTCTGTTTTGAAGGGAACACCTCAGCCCCGATAGCAAGATGATTGAGAAATCGCTTGCTTGAACTGAGTTCCTCACCACTGACAGCAAAATAGCTTTTTTTCCAATGTGTCAGATCTGAGAAGTCCACATTGATTCTGATTGGAGCATTAGGCAACATTTTACTGATACCCAAGACAAGATTGAACGGAATCTTCTGATTAGCCTCATACAAAGGATCCACCTGTCCTCCCAGATTTTGTGCCACCAAACCGACCGACAATCCTTTAGCTGCATTGTAATAATTCAATCCAAGATCGACAGCCAGTCCGATGGAAGAATAATCCCCATAATTCGACATAAGGACTTTTCCCTGCACACCACCTGTGAGTTTGTCGGTGAACATATAAGTATATCCACCTTGAATGTTGATATCATTGGCATTAAACGTACCGAGTTCCTCAAAGCTGGCATTGGTCTCAGTCATCTTTCCATAGTTCAGCACTTGAGCACCGATGGACCAGTTTCCACGTTGTCCAAGTTGCCTGCTGAAAGCAGCAGAGAGTTTCAAAGAACCACTCATATACGACATAAAATCGAAGTTCAGGGAGTTGTTTGACACATTCGACAAGAGGGCCGGATTCTCAAACATCAGCGTCACATCATCCTCAATCATGGATACGGCATTCCCACCTAATGCTGCAGAATGCGCAGATGTGGGAATGTTCAAAAATTCGTATGCAGTGGTTCCCGTCTGTGCCGCGGCATAGTTGGATAACAGGAACAAGAGACAATATGAGAGAACTTTTTTCATCTATTTTTCAATTCGTCGTAATATTTGGTGAGGAGCTGGTGAGCTGCGACAAAAGAAGTCATTTTACCTCCAAGAACATTCTTCTCCATTTCTGGAATCAATGATTTGATATCTGGATGATGATAGAATCCGTTCCTCAATTGTTCGTTGATGCTCTCATACATCCAATATTTTGACTGTTGATTCCTCCGATACTGGAAATAACCATTAGATTTAACAATGTCAATATAGTCGAAGATCATTTTAAGAATCTCATCAATCCCTAACTCATAAAATCCAGAATAACACTTCACCTGAGGCACGACGCCACTGTCAGGCATAGGAAATAAATGAAGCGCATTACGGAACTGAGTAGCAGCCAGATTAGCTTTGTCAACATTGTTTCCATCAGCTTTGTTGATGGCTATACCATCAGCTATTTCCATGATTCCTCTCTTTATTCCCTGCAATTCATCTCCTGTTCCTGCAAGTTGGATCAACAGAAAGAAATCAACCATGGAATGACAAGCGGTCTCGCTTTGTCCAACACCCACAGTCTCCACAAAAATATGATTATATCCAGCTGCTTCACATAGAATGATTGTCTCACGTGTTTTTCTGGCCACACCGCCAAGAGAGCCTGCAGTTGGCGAAGGGCGTATAAAAGAGAGCGGATGTACGGAGAGTTTTTCCATACGGGTCTTATCTCCCAAAATGCTGCCCTTAGTCTTTTCGGAACTTGGATCAATGGCAAGAACAGCAAGTTTACCTTCATAGTTGTTGAGCAAATGGATTCCGAATGCATCAATCGAAGTACTTTTGCCCGCTCCAGGCACCCCGCTGATTCCGACTCTCACAGAATTTCCAGAGAAAGGGAGACACTTCTCAATAACTTCCTGAGCAATGGCTTGATGTTCAGGCAGCACACTTTCAACTAAAGTGACAGCCTGGCTCAAAACCGAAACGTCACCTTTCAAAATGCCTTCCACATATTCGTCTGCATTGAGGAATTTCTGCCGTTTTTTCCTCATTTTTTTCAAGTAAGGATTAACGATTGAAGGTTGCTCAACACCTGAATTAACTGTCAATCCAGCATATTCGCTGCTGTTTTCTGGATGCTCCATGATAATATCTGAATATATAATAGTAACGTTTGAAAAGTCCGTATATTATTTATAATTAAATTAAATGTTCATAGATCTCAAAACCTCAAGTCTGGTACTCTACCAGCTGCGAAGAAATATTTATGGTAGTAATCATCATTCAGGTCACTTACCACAACCCCTTTAGAAGAACTGGCATGAATGAATTTGTCATTTTTCAGATAAATACCCACATGGCTGATTTTAGAGCCTCCAATCTTAAAAAAGACGAGATCGCCTTGTTTAATCTTATTTCTTGAAACATGTTTGCAATTCTTAAAATATTGTCCATCACACGTTCTATCAAGCTGAATACCAAACAGCTTCATGAAAATAGCACATGAAAGTCCTGAACAATCAGTTCCGTTTTTGTCATTTCGTGCATGTTTGTAGGGCACTCCGATCCATGTAGCGGCTTCAGTCAGAAATATGAGATTATCATCAGATTGAATTGGAAAGCCTAAAAGAAATTCCAGTTCTTCAAATGAGAAAGTCCGTTGTGACGAAAAAACGTTATGATTCCAATTACCGGATGGTTTGCCAATATGAGGTATATTCTGATTTGCCATTTGTCCGGGTAGAATATCCGGCTGGCCGTTTCCTGAAATCATCGTCTTATACGTTTTGCAGGAGACAAACAGCGATATACACGCCATCAACAGAACGTATTTTTTAAAATCCTTCATGATGAGTTTTCTAAGCCAGATATACACAAACAGAAGCAAAAACTACGAATTATGGATAAAATACTGTTCAATATCCTCAGCCAATCCCGGAATGTCCTTCCGTCCATCTTTGATGATCTGGCCGTTTTCGAGCAAAGTAATCCTTGTTGAGAGTTCCAGGGTTTGAGTGAGATTGTGGCTTGAAACAATAATGGTTGCACCTGTTTCTTTGCTGAATTCATCAAGCACATTCTTCATTGCCAGCTGGCTGCTTGGATCGAGGTAATTGAAAGGTTCATCAAGAATCAGCAGTTGGGGATTATGCAGCATTGCTCCGATGATACCTACTTTCTGCTTATTTCCAGCCGACAGATTTCGAATCAACTTGTTGACTCCCACAATTTCCCCATTCATCATGTGTTCAAACCTCCTCAACCTCTCATCACATTCATCTTTGCTGATATCATGAATCTTGCAAATAAAATCAAAATACTCATCCGGTGTGAGAAAATCAATGAGGAAGCCATCATCGATGAATCCTCCTGTCACATTCTTCCATTCCTCAGATTCAGAAGTGACAATTCCATTGATAGAGGCTGAGCCAGTATCAGGTTTCAGCAAATCGAGAATGAGTCTGAACATAGTGGTCTTCCCTGCACCGTTGTTGCCTACAAGACCGACAATCTCACCATCAGCCACACTGTAAGAGTCTATATCAACAGCCGTCTTATCACCAAAAGTCTTTTTCAATTGTTGTATTTTGAGTTCCATACAGATATTTCTTAAAATGTTAATTTCTTGTATTCCTAAATCCCTCCATATTCACATATCTTCTTTTCATAAATCTTTTGTAAATATTTTTAATCCACAAATCGGAGAATAATGTTCCCAGCAACCCGATGATAAGCATGATGACGGATGCCGTTTCTTTACCTAAGAAATGAAGCAAGGTTGTCATAATAATCATCGGGACAAACAATGCTACCATAGAAACGATAAATTGAGTTTTTGAATTTGTAGTTTTCACCGTAATTTGAGCATTGAGAGGCATTGTGTTATTGTTATAGACCGCTTGTTGGAAAAGGAACGGGAACACACACCCTGACACAAAAAACATGCTGCCTAAAATCTCGATAAATTCAAACTTTCCTTTCATTACAGGGAACAATGCAAACAAAAACGGAATCAACAACATAGCGCAATTGTAATAGTATTTTGCCTTTAGCAGATTGAATACCGATTCTTTCCTCGACATAAGAAAATCTATATAGTTGCCTTCTGGACACATGACAGAGCCCAAGGTAATTGTTCCGAGGCAAGCAAAACAATACATACAGATAAAGCACTCCATGAATGTGGAGTTATCATAGACATCAGTAAATGCGAAAAGGCAATTAAAGATAACAACAAGAATCAAGCCAGATAAGAAAGCTTTCTTAACCGTCTTATTGCGTTTGACGGACTTGATTTCAAGTTTGAGGTACTCACCAATGGTTCCGTATTTGCTCAGCCATGCCATCTGACTGGACTTCACATCTTGCACCTTCTCCACTTTGGAAATTTCATCATACACACAACTGAATTGCAGTTTTCTGTTGATTATAAAAAGAACAGCCATTGCAATCAGAATTGAAAGCATCCCCAGCGGATTGAAATCCAAGAAAGTACGTCCTAAGTGCATACATCCTTTGAACAGCCATTGTTGTCCAAAATCAGCAAAAATACCAGTATAACCCAAAATACCATAAATTGCAATCGGTATCAGATAGATAAAAGAATTGACCCTTGCCAAAGTCCTCCACAACAGATACCAGAGTCCATTCATGGCATAAAGGAGCACCCACCCAACATTGAAAAGTACGAATCCAAAAAATCCATAGAATTTCGTTACAGCAAACAGTGAGAATGGCACCCAAAAGAAGAGCCAGAAAAGGTTATACGGGGTCAGAACCGTCCTTATCATAAAGACATCGATGATTCGCCGCTCGCCAACGGGCATCAGCTTATAGGGTTTAAGCCGCTGAGCAGGCATTTCCTGGAAAGACAGTCTAGTGATGAAATCAAATGCCAGGAAGAAGACCATTGAGCCGTTAAGCACATCGAAAATCTCATAACTGAGATTATCAATCTGCCCTACTGCAAATCCAAAAAACATAAGATAGACAGCCCAGAAAGCAATGAATATATATACAAATGCTTTCATAAACTTGTTTTGCTCTATCAAGGGATGCCTTTTGGCAGCAAGTTTCTCATTCCTGCTTATCAGTTTATAAAGACTAAAGAAAGAATGCATCAGAATAAAGGTATGAAGAAAATGCTAATGATTGTAGTATCAATTCAGACTCATCAGATATTTTTCCGCTTCCATAGCAGCCATGCATCCTGATCCGGCAGCCACCACAGCCTGACGGAATGTCGGGTCTGCTACGTCGCCTGCAGCAAAAACACCTGGAACATTGGTTTTTGTGGATTTACCTTCCGTGATGATGAAACCTGTTTCGTCGGTGTTGACCCAAGGTTTAAAGATATCCGAATTAGGCTTATGTCCTATAGCAAGGAAGAAACCATCGATAGGCAGGTCATAATGACGTTCGTCTGCCTCACCTTTTCTATGCACCAAGTGTGCCCCTTCCACACCGTTTTCGCCATAAAGACCTTCTGTATTGGTTTCAAACAGTATTTCAATCTTTTCATTCTCCTCCACCCGTTTCTGCAAAATTTTTGAAGCACGAAGGAAAGGTTTTCTAACAATAATGTAAACTTTAGATGCAAGTCCGGCAAGATAGAGAGCTTCACCACAAGCCGTGTCGCCACCTCCAACAACGGCGACAACCTTTTTCCTATAAAAGAAACCATCGCAAGTGGCACATGCGCTCACTCCTTGTCCCATATATTTCTTCTCATCATCAAGTCCAAGAAATTTAGCAGAAGCTCCTGTGGCAATAATCACAGCATCAGCGGTCACCTGCGACCCATCATCAAATGTAAAGGTGTATGGCGCATTTGAGAGGTCAGACTTCACACATACCTTAGTCCTGATTTCAACATTGAATTTTTCAACCTGCTTACGCATCAGTTCCATCAAATCGAACCCAGACAAATCTTCCGGATGCCCGGGAAAATTTTCCACAGCATCGGTTATCGTCAGTTGTCCTCCCGGTTGCATGCCTTCATAGAGAACAGGATTGAGGTTTGCTCTACTTGCATAAATCGCAGCAGTGTATCCTGCTGGACCTGAACCTATAATCAAACATTTAAGATGTTCCATAGTGTTATTTGTCAGTATATTTTAGTGTTAATAATCTTTGTCTATTACCTCAAGTCAACGACTTCATATCCAGGATAAGACTTGGAATTGAAATTAAAAGATGAGGACTTGTATTTTTTGTCAACCTTAAAGGTATTTAATACAATGCTCATGCGCGACTTAGCCATGACCAGTTGGATGCTTTTCGGTTGATAATTTCCCTTAACAAGAGTGAGAATCACATATTGAAGGTCTTCATTCTGTTTTTTAGGGGTCAACTTCACGGTATATATATTATTGGCATTTGACACCAAAGAGGGATTAAAATCCTGTTTATAGGTTTGAATGAAATAATATGGATTGTTGGTTGAAAGTTCATCTTTATCTGGTTCTGACACATTCACCTCTTCATTTTCTTCAACCAAAGTCCACATTGTCTTTCCATTAAACCAAATCATAGTACCGCCAATTTTATTGACATACTTATTGCCTTGAATTACAATTCCTCCAGTAGAAGTTCGGTTCTTTCCACCTTCTGAATAGGTAAGCGTATAGTTTGACACCACACTTTTGTGTTTTTTGAAAGCGGCAGAAGCATTGTCCATTATGCTTGACGCATCCTGTGCAATAGCAACAGCGGCAAAGCACAAATAGAACAAAGTAGTGTAAATAATTTTGTTTCTATTCATCATGTCGATAAAATTAGTTGTTAACACCCAAAGTATTGAGAATGCTGTCGAGTGTGATTAAGTCAGAAATGAGTACATCACGCGGTTTTGAACCTTGTTGTGGTCCAACGATTCCAGCGCGTTCCAGTTGATCCATAAGCCTTCCTGCTCTGTTGTAGCCAATTGAGAACTTTCTCTGAATAAGTGACGTGGATCCTGCATTCTGTCCCACAACCATTTTTGCCACATCGGCAAACATTGGGTCGAGATGTGCCATATCCACATCTTTTCCGCCCGCATCTCCATCTTCGCTTGGGGGCTCTGGCAGGTATGTCATCTCTGGATACTGCTGTTGCTGCGAAATAAAATCAACGATTTTTTTCACCTCAGGCGTATCCACAAATGCACATTGCACTCGAACGGGATCAGCATTCTGCAGATAAAGCATATCTCCCCTACCTATCAGCTGGTTGGCACCCGGTCGGTCAAGAATGATTTTTGAATCGATTCCCGATGTCACCCTGAAAGCAATGCGTGCAGGGAAGTTAGCTTTGATCGTACCGGTAATGATATTGGTTGTAGGACGCTGTGTGGCAATAATCATGTGGATTCCGATGGCACGTGCAAGCTGTGCAATACGGCAGATAGGAAGTTCCACTTCTTTACCTGCAGTCATGATAAGGTCACCAAACTCATCAATGATGACCACATAATACGGCATGAACATGTGACCTTCAAGCGGATTGAGTCGTCTTGCCTTAAAGAGGTCATTGTATTCTTTTATATTTCTCACATGTGCTTTCTTGAGCAACGCATACCTGTCGTCCATCAACTTGCACAATGCCTTCAAGGTTTTTACCACCCGGTCATTGTCGGTGATGATAGGTTCGTCCTCATCCTCCAGCTTAGCCAAAAATTGGTTGGCTATAGGGCTGTACACGCTGAATTCCACCTTCTTAGGGTCCACCATGACGATTTTCAATTCTGAAGGATGTTTCTTGTAAAGTAAGGAAGTAACGATAGCATTCAATCCAACAGACTTACCCATACCAGTGGCACCAGCAACCAGCATGTGAGGAGCTTTTGCCAAATCCACCATGAAAACCTCATTGGTGATGGTTTTTCCAAGAGCACAAGGCAAATCCATGGTAGTTTCTTGATATGTCTTGCTATTAAGAATGCTCTCCATCGAAACGATGCACTTCTTCTTATTAGGAACTTCAATACCGATGGTGCCTTTTCCCGGAATCGGCGCAATGATACGAATTCCCTCAGCGGCAAGACTCAATGCAATATCATCTTCCAAATTACGTATTTTGGTAATACGCACACCTTCAGCAGGTGTAATTTCATAGAGAGTGATGGTCGGACCGATGGTAGCCTTGATTGAGCTTATCTCAACTCCAAAACTTTTCAGCACATGGATAATCCTCTCTTTGTTCTCATTCTGTTCTTTCAAGTCGATTTTTGGAGAAGATTCCACATCGCACTTGATTAAGCTCAAAGGTGGGAATTTATAATGTTCCAAATCCAATCTTGGATCGTAAGGGGTGTCAATATCCCCACGCTTGATTTCACCTTTTCCCTTCTCTGTTTCCCGAGGTTTGTCAATCGTGAATGTTGGATCAATATTTTTATCTTCTTTTACGTCCGAAGCCTCATTCTCCTGAACCTTTTCTTTTTCAGTTTCCCAATACACATCGTCATCCAAGATAACTGGTCCCTTATTCACATCCTTCGTCACATCAAGGTCATCACCAATTGAGTCCTTATCGTTGATAGCCACCAAATTACCATCTTTATCGTAAGTGATGGTGCTTGACTCTGGATCAGTGAAGGTCGTTGGTTCAGTTGATTCATCGGCAGCATCTTTCTCCTCACTATTGCCATTCACTTTCTCTTTCAACTTATCCGCAAGCTCTCTCAACCTGTTGATTTTGCCAACTCTGAGCGTCTTAGTCACATAATCAATAGTGTTGGTGCTGAGATACACAAGAAAAACAAGGATAGAGATAACAATAAGTATGATAACTCCCGCCTTTCCGACCACATTCTCAAGCAAAGTGTCAAGTTTACGCCCATGATCGCCTCCAAACGACACAGCAGAATTATTATCCGGAGAAATGACCGCTACCACAAAACTCAACCATATCATGATGATTGCCATGATAACAAAAATCTTCAATAGATTGAATTTATAGGATCCGATAAGATGCAACCCAGCCACTATCATGAATGCCGGAATGAGATATGAAGCTATACCAAACCCCTTGTTGACGAAGTTTTGGGCTGCCATCAAGCCAAGTGTTCCACATGCATTCTTATCAGAACTTGAGAAAATGAATGAAGTGAAAGCCACTATAAGGAAAAGGGCAATGAACAGAAGCAATATACCAACAGAGAATGCCACGATTCTTTTAGTAGGCATATCGTCCTGAGTACTTTTGCTTTTCGTTTTATTTTTTGCTTTGCTATTTGTTTTCTTTGCTGCCATTTAATAAAAAAACATCTAATTTATACAGAACAATAAAATACTCATCATTATTGGTGCAAATTTAGTAAAATAATTTAGAATTGCAAAATTAAATGTACATATTTAAACAATCAGTTTTACAAATGTTAATTATCATAAATTTCCATATAAAGAATAATAATCAAATAAAAAAACATCAAAATATGTATAAACCATATCAACTTTTTTTATTTATCGTTAGTAAAGGAAAAAATGCGAAATAAAAGTGTTAACTTTGTTGTTGAAATCAAATAAAACAACTAATTCAACTTAGAACAATGGCAAACATCTCCACACCTGTTGAACGTATCATACTGGGAATAGACCCTGGAACCCGTGTAATGGGTTACGGTGTATTACGTGCAATAGGCAACAAAGCTGAATTGATTGCCCTAGGCGTTATTGATATTCATAAGACCCAGGATCCCTATCTTCGCCTTGGTCACATCTTTAAGCGTGTGATTGGCATCATAGACTCCTATCTTCCCGACGAGCTGTCGATTGAGGCTCCATTTTATGGTAAGAACGTGCAGTCAATGCTAAAGTTAGGCAGGGCACAAGGAGTTGCCATTGCAGCAGCCATCACGCGTGACATTCCGATTTCAGAATACGAACCCAAAAAGATTAAGATGGCTATCACTGGTAATGGAAACGCTTCAAAAGAACAAGTGGCGGGAATGCTCCAGCGGATGCTGAAAATTCCAGAATCCGAAATGCATCAACAACTCGACGCCACCGATGCTCTTGGAGCCGCATACTGTCATTTCCTGCAGATGAACATCCCCAAAAGCGAGTCACACGAGAAATCATGGAAAGAGTTCGTCAATAAACACGCCGATAAAATCCATAAATAAAAGGTTAAATTTGTATATGTCGGCAAAAAGGCGTAAATTTGCATAATATTTCAACCAATAAATATTTATATTTATTCAATGGACATCTCAGTAATTGTTCCTCTGTACAATGAAGAGGAATCCCTTCCCGAACTTCACGCATGGATCAAACGTGTGATGGACGAAAAGAAATTCTCCTATGAAATCATATTTGTAAACGATGGCTCCACTGACAAATCATGGCAGGTGATTGAAGACTTATCCTCCAAGAACCCCGAAGTCCATGGCATCAAGTTCCGTCGGAATTATGGAAAAAGTCCTGCCCTCTATCATGGTTTCAAGGATTGCGAAGGCGATGTTGTCATCACTATGGATGCCGACCTCCAAGACAGTCCGGACGAGATACCAGAGCTTTACCGCATGATCACAGAAGAAGGTTATGACCTGGTTAGTGGTTATAAGAAAAAAAGGTATGACCCGCTCTCAAAGACCCTTCCAACTAAGTTGTTTAACGCAACAGCCCGTAAGGTAAGTGGCATCAAGAACCTTCACGATTTCAACTGCGGATTGAAAGCCTATCGGAAAGAAGTGGTGATAAACATTGAGGTTTATGGTGAGATGCACCGCTACATTCCTTATCTTGCGAAAAATGCCGGATTCGACAAAATTGGTGAAAAGGTGGTCCATCACCAAGCCCGCAAATATGGCAAGACGAAATTCGGGTTCAGCAGATTCATCAATGGCTATCTTGACTTGATATCCCTTTGGTTTCTCTCAAAATTCGGCAAGCAGCCAATGCATGTGTTTGGCCTGTTCGGCACAATCATGTTTTTGGTCGGTTTCATTGCTGCCATTGTTGTTGGAGTTGCAAAATTATGGGCCATGCATCATGGCGGTTCCTATCGCCTGGTGACTGAATCCCCTTATTTCTACATTGCATTAGCGATGATGATTTTAGGCAGCCAATTCTTCATTGCCGGTTTTTTGGGGGAGATGGTCAGCCGCAACTCTTCAGAACGAAACAAATATCAAATTGAGAAAAAAATCTGACATTCAGATGCGCCATCCCAAAGCCTCCATATTGGCATTGGCCATAGTCACAATACTGCTCTACGCCTGTGCTGCAAGCAACTGTCCTCTGGAGAGTACAGTCACTTGTAATTATGCATTCTATGACTCAGAAGGTACGGCAGTCAGCTACAACGACTACATTTCGGTGAGCACATTGCTTCCCGGAACAAAAACAGTGTACATCTATAAGGCCTTAGGACACACCACTGTGACACTTGACCATCAAGATTCCTCATATATCAGAAACGGATTTACAGAAACGGTGTCCACAGTTCGCCGCGACACCACGCTCATCAACAATCTTGAGAATGGAACAGGATTCAAACTTCCGATGAGTTATTTTAACGACAAGGACACTCTGATCATCAGCTACAGTGCCATCAGCAACAAGGACACGATCATTGTCAGTCATGATAGCTATTCTTTTGTGGAGTTGCCAGAATGCGGCACGCAGCGTTTCCACACGATAAAAGATGTTAGCTGTACGGAGTCGGGCTTATGGGGAATTGAGATATCAAATCCTAAAGTCAACTATGACGGTAATGAAAACATCAAATTGTATTTCAATGGTACTGCGGAATAGACTCATCCAAATAGTGTTGCTGCCGGTACTTCTGGTTTTCTTACCATCCCCGGCACTTGCTCAGGGAAATGTGATTGCCCCTGAGAAGCCTTCGAAATATGTGGAATTAGATGTTGAAGAGCCAAAAATGCCATTTTTTCAAGGTTTCACTGTCTCAGCCGACCTATTTCCCATTGGCCAGCGTTTGTTTTCTGATTTCGGAGGTTTTGAAGGCGGCTTGAAGCTGAGTTTGCTGAACACCTACCTGCCAGTGGTCGAATTAGGATTCGGTAATTGCGACCACGAAGACGACAACACCCACATCAGATATAAAACCTCAGCTCCCTACTTCAGAATTGGCCTTGATTACAATCTTCTGAAGAACAAATTTCAAGACAACCGCCTCTATATCGGTGCTCGCTATGGATTCTCCTCCTATAAATTCGACATCTCGGGTCCTGAACTGACAGACCCATTCTGGGGAGGAACGCAATCCTTTTCCTACACTGGGATCAGCACCACAAGTCATTGGGTGGAATTTGTGGCAGGTGTTCAAGTAAAGATGCTGAGCAAGTTTCATTTGGGGTGGACTGTACGCCTGAAACGCGAGCTCAGTTCCTCAAAAAACGACTATTCACTCCCCTATTATATTCCGGGATATGGCACAACGACGGGCGACACCTGTTGGGGCGCATCCTTCCATCTGATTTTCGACTTAAACTGGGGTAAGAAAAAAGGCTCCGTGAAAGCCGCATTGGTAGATTCGCCAAACGTTGGATCTCCGGTTGTTCAGCCGGAATCAGAGTCAACAGGCACAAACGACACAGAAGATTCAAAAGAATAACATGGGCATTTTTAAACTGAAAGAAACACACGATCCACATCCATGGAAATGGTGGCACATACCACTCTTGGTATTACTTATAGCCGGCACTGTCTATGTTGTCATAACTAACGGACACGGTACTAAAGGTACATGGTATCAGCAGGAAGGTTCCGTGTTTGGCACCATATACCATATCACCTACAATCATCCAACAGAATTACGTGCCGGGATTGAGTCCACATTTCGAGATATCGACAACTCTTTATCGACCTTTAATGACAGTTCTGTCATATCCGCCATCAACACCAACCGTTCCGACACAATGGACTCCCGATTGAGTGAGATCGTGAAGAAAGCCACCGAAATCAATCGGACTACCGACGGTGCGTTCGATATCACAGTGGCGCCACTGGTGAACGCATGGGGTTTTGGATTTAAAAACTCCGAGAATGTGGACTCCATGATGATTGACAGCATCCTGCAATTTACGGGTATGGACAAAATCAGCGTTTCCGGCCACACACTTCAGAAGAAGGACCACCGAGTGATGCTCGACTGCAATGCCATTGCCAAAGGCTACGGTGTGGATGCTGTGAGCAACTATCTATCCTCTGAAGGCATAACTGACTTCATGGTTGAAATCGGCGGAGAAGTGAGAGTGAAAGGCAAGAACAAGGAAGGTCACAATTGGCGCATTGGTATCAATGAGCCCATTGACGACTCTCTCTCCGTGAATAATGAGCTTCAGAATGTGTTGGAAGTGACCGAAGACGGGATGTCTATGGCTACCTCTGGTAATTACCGTAACTTCTATATCAAGAATAACAAGAAATATGCCCACACCATTGACCCAAAGACAGGGTATCCGGTTCAGCACAACATTCTTTCTTCCACGGTATTGGCAGAAGACTGCATGACTGCCGACGCATACGCCACTGCCTTCATGGTTGCGGGACTTGAGAAATCGAAAGCCATCCTCCAGAAAGTCAAAGGAATCAAAGCCTATTTCATCTACGCTAAAGACGACGGAACGAATGGCGTATGGCATAGCCCTGGCCTGAAATTAGATGACGACTGACTCCGCATCAGTTATTTTTCATCTTAAAAAACATCTATCAACAAATAATCTCAGCATTATAACACTATGTCAATCAGTATGTTTGAACGGCTGCAAGGTCTTCCACTCTTGATGGGGCTGAGTGTGAATGAACTCATGACCATCGTGGAGGAGGTGAATTTTGCATTCGACAAATACTACGATGGCGACACAATCGTAAATCAAGGTGACCGATGCGACAAAATCATTTATGTGCTGAGAGGAAAACTATGCGCATACCGCAGAGACGACCATCACCAGTTTCACATCTACGAATATTTTGACAAAGCTCCCCATTTGATTGAGCCTCAAAACCTCTGGGGGATGCAGCAGCGTTTTGAGCGAACATATTCATTTACAGACGAAGGCAATACCTGCTGCATTGACAAGCGTCAACTGAATTACCTGCTGAGCAATTATGAGATTGTCAAGACGAATTTCATCAATTTGATTTGTAACAAGCTGCAGACCACATCAAAGTTGCTCAACGAAGGTGTTCCACCAACAACAGAGCAGCGTCTGCTGCAATTTCTGCGAAACAACAAAATTTGTCACAACGGCTCCACATCCATCAAAATCAAGATGGAAAACCTGGCCTCCATTATCTCCGACACCCGTCTCAATGTATCGAAAGTGTTGAACGATTGGCAGAGCCGAGGACTTATAGAACTCCAACGAGGCTGCATCACCATTACTGATGACACCATGCTTTTTTAATTTATAATAAGATGAACGTATTACTTCAGCCATATAAAACCCCACACGGCACCACTCCGTTTAACGAAATCTCACTTTCAGATTATGAAGAAGCCATACTGAAAGGAATTGAGCAGCATGATGCAGAAATCAAACAGATTTCAGAAAACATGGAGACTCCCACTTTTTCCAACACCATCGAGGCACTGGAAAGATCTGGAGAATTACTCGATCGCAGCACAAATGTTTTTTTCAACCAGCTAAGCGCTGAGACCAATGATGAACTTGATGCACTTTCGGAAAGATTGTCTCCAAAGTTGACAGAACATTCCAATAAAGTCCTGCATAATCACACTTTATTTCTGAAGATAAAGGAGGTATATGACAACTATCATGATAATCCTTCGACTCAACCTCCACTATCAGTAGAACAAAACACCCTTCTTCAGAACACCTATGACGGATTCGTGAGAAACGGAGCTAACCTTTCAGAAAGTGATAAGGAACGTTTCACTCAACTTTCGATGGAACTCAATTTGCTTGAGATTAAATTCTCACAAAACTGTCTGAAAGAACAGAACGCCTTCTCTCTCCAAGTGACAAATGAGGAAGATTTGAAAGGACTGCCAGATACTGTAATCGCAACCGCACGTGAGGAATCCGTTTCACGAGGTTTGGAAGGTTGGACCTTTACCCTTCATGCTCCAAGCTACTCTCCATTTCTCACCTATTGCCAGAACCGATCTCTCCGCGAGCAGATGTACATGGCCTATAACACCATCTGCACCCATTCGAACGAATTCGACAACACAAGCATAGTAAAAGAAATCGTCAACAAAAAACGCGAGCTGGCTCAAATCCTTGGTTTTTCCTCGTACGCTGACTACGTTCTTGTGAAACGTATGGCAGAGAACAAAGAGAATGTATTCCACCTGCTTGAGCAGTTAGCGCAAGCCTACAAGCCAACGGCCATACAAGAGGTTGCAGCAGTGAGTTCACTTGCCAAAGAATTGGAAGGCGAAGATTTTGAGTTGATGCCATGGGATTTCTCGTATTATTCCAGGAAATTGAAAGAGAAACTCTTCAATATAAACTCCGAGATGGTACGGCCATACCTTCAGCTGGAGAAAGTAAAAGAAGGTGTATTTGGACTTGCCACGAAGCTCTATGGTCTCACATTCAAGCGGAGCACAGACATTCCCGTTTACCATCCAGATGTGGAAGCCTATGAGGTATCCGACAGTGATGGAAAGTACTTAGCAGTGTTGTATTGTGACTTTTTCCCAAGGAAATCGAAGAAATCAGGTGCATGGATGACCTCCTACAAGGAGCAGTGGACCACACCAGAAGGCCAGGACAGCCGTCCACACGTGTCGGTCAACACCAACTTCTCCAAGCCTACATCTGACAAGCCGTCGCTGCTGACGCTTGGGGAATTGGAGACCTTCCTCCATGAATTTGGTCATGCCCTTCATGGTATGCTTTCTGCAGCAAGCTACAAGTCAATAAGCGGCACCAACGTGTATTGGGATTTCGTGGAGCTTCCTTCACAGTTCATGGAAAACTACGCATGTGAACGGAAATTCCTTCAAAGTTTCGCATTCCATTATCAGACAGGCGAACCATTGCCAGGCGACTTGCTGGAAAGGATTGTGAAAAGCCGTAATTTCAATGTAGCATACGCCTGCATGCGACAGGTTAGTTTCGGTGAATTGGACATGAGTTACTACACGATGGAAGAGCCGTTTACAGCAAATGTCATGCAATTTGAGAAAAAGGCGTTCGATCGCACCCGCCTTCTGCCATATATTGAAGGAGCCTGCATGTCCGTTCAGTTTTCCCACATCATGTCGGGAGGCTATTCCGCAGGCTATTATTCTTACAAATGGGCAGAAGTGCTTGATGCTGATGCCTTCTCCCTATTTAAAGAGACCGGGATATTCAACCCAGACACCGCCAAATCATTCAAGGACAACATTTTGTCACGTGGAGGCACGGAGCATCCTATGACGTTATATAAACGTTTCCGTGGCAAGGCGCCCTCCATCAGAGCCTTACTTGACCGAAATAACATAAAAGTTGAGAGTAACAATAGTAATCAATAATCAAAATCACATAAAACATGAATCAGCGGTACATGATGCGTGGCGTAAGCGCCGCCAAAGAAGACGTTCACAACGCAATCAAGAACATAGACAAGGGTTTGTATCCTAAAGCGTTCTGCAAAATCATTCCAGACATTCTCGGTGGTGACCCAGAATATTGCAATATCATGCATGCCGATGGTGCAGGAACAAAATCCAGCCTTGCCTATATGTATTGGAAAGAGACTGGAGATTTGAGTGTATGGAAAGGCATAGCACAAGATGCGTTGATTATGAATACCGACGACCTTTTGTGCGTTGGTGCCACCGACAACATACTTGTCAGTTCAACTATAGGCCGCAATAAAATGCTCGTTCCCGGCGAAGTGATATCCGCCATCATCAACGGTACTGACGAATTGCTGGCTCAGATGAGGGAGATGGGAATCGGCATTTATTCCACAGGTGGTGAGACAGCTGATGTCGGCGATTTGGTAAGGACCATCATCGTTGACTCCACCGTAACCTGCCGCATGAAGCGCAGCGATGTGATTGACAATGCCAACATCCGCCCAGGCGACGTGATTGTCGGTCTGTCGAGCACCGGCCAGGCCACTTATGAGACCTGCTATAATGGTGGCATGGGCAGCAATGGACTCACGAGCGCACGTCATGACATGTTTAACAAAACATTGGCGGAATCCTATCCTGAAAGCTATGATCACGCTGTGCCAGAAGAATTGGTTTACAGCGGTAAGTATTCACTACTTGATGCCGTGGAAGGAACGGAATTGAATGCCGGCCGCTTGGTGCTCTCTCCTACCCGTACCTATGCCCCTGTAATCAAACGTATGCTCGATGAAATGCGTCATGCCATCCACGGCATGGTTCACTGCACAGGAGGAGCTCAGACCAAAGTCCTTCATTTTGTGGGCGACGACTGTATGGTGGTGAAAGACCACATGTTCCCTATTCCACCGCTGTTCAAGGCAATCCAGGAGCAGAGCGGCACCTCATGGGAAGAGATGTACAAGGTGTTCAACATGGGACACAGGATGGAGATTTACACATCAGAGGAAAGTGCCGCACGCATCATCGACATATCGAAATCCTTTAATATCGAAGCTCAGGTAATAGGCCATGTTGAGAAGGGAAAGAAAGGTTTGCTCATAGACAGTGAGTACGGAAAATTTGAATATGGAAACGAATAATCATATATTAGAGAAACTCGACGGCATCGTCAGCCGTTTTGAAGAAGTTTCTGTGTTGATTACCGACCCAGAGGTGATTGGCGATCAGAAACGTTATGTGAAACTGACGAAAGAATACAAAGACCTGGAAAATCTTGTAGCCGCAAGAAAAGAATATATTGAATGTCTCCAACACCTTGAGGAGGCCAAAGACATTCTCATGTCGGAGGACGACCCTGAGATGAAGGAGATGGCCAGAGAAGAGTTGGACACTAACGAGAAGCAGATTCCCGAGCTTGAAGAGAAGATCAAGTTGTTACTGATTCCTGCCGACCCTGAAGATGGAAAGAATGTGACGATGGAAATCCGTGGTGGTACGGGTGGAGACGAAGCCGCTCTATTCGCAGGCGACCTTTTCCGTATGTACAGCAAGTACTGCGAGTCAAAAGGCTGGCAGGTGTCTGTATCGAGTTTCAGCGAGGGTGCTTCAGGCGGATATAAGGAAATCATATTCAATGTGAAAGGCGAAGGTGTTTATGGCATTTTGAAATACGAATCTGGCGTTCACCGTGTTCAGCGCGTTCCCGTCACAGAAACTCAGGGCCGTGTCCACACATCAGCTGCAACAGTGGCAGTTTTGCCTGAGGCCGAAGCATTTGAGGTTTCAATCAATGAAGGCGAGATTAAATGGGACACGTTCCGTAGTTCTGGTGCAGGCGGTCAGAACGTCAACAAGGTTGAATCAGGTGTTCGTGCCCGCTATATGTGGACCAATCCTAACACCGGAGAGAAAGAGGAAATCCTGGTGGAGTGTACGGAAACTCGTGATCAACCCAAAAACAAAGAGCTGGCTTTAGCCCGTCTGCGTACCCGGATTTACGACCGCGAGCATCAGAAATACATTGATGACATCGCATCTCGCCGTAAGACTATGGTCTCAACTGGCGACCGTTCTGCAAAAATCCGTACATATAACTATCCTCAAGGCCGTATTACCGACCACCGAATCAATTACACGATCTACAACCTTGCAGCCTTCATGGATGGAGATATTCAGGACTGCATAGACCATTTAATTATCGCCGAGAATGCCGAGCGACTGAAAGAAGCACAACTGTAAAGAACAACCCATAAAAAGCATAAGAAATGACAAGACAAGAACTGATTCAGCAAATATTTAAAAAGAAAAGTTTCCTATGTGTGGGACTTGACACCGATTTGAAGAAAATCCCCCAGCATTTGTTGTCATGTGAGGATCCTATCTTTGAATTCAACAAGGCCATCATCGATGCTACAGCTCCCTACTGCATTGCCTACAAACCCAATTTGGCTTTTTATGAGAGCAACGGCGTGAAAGGATGGATAAGTTTTGAAAAGACTATCAAGTATTTGAATGAGCACTATCCAAAGCATTTCATCATAGCCGATGCCAAACGTGGTGATATAGGCAATACAAGTGCAATGTATGCCCGCACGTTTTTCGAAGAGATGCAGCTCGACTCGTTAACTGTTGCGCCATACATGGGCGAAGATTCTGTGACTCCATTCCTTCAATATGCAGGCAAATGGGTAATCCTTCTTGCCCTGACCTCAAACAAAGGCTCCGCCGACTTCCAGTTGACCACAGATAAAGAAAATGAGCGTTTGTTTGAGAAGGTGCTGAGGAAGAGTCAGGAATGGGGAAATATCGACAACATGATGTATGTGGTAGGCGCCACACAAGGCAAACTCTTTGCTGACATCCGCAAGATAGTTCCTCATCATTTTCTCCTTGTCCCCGGTGTCGGAGCTCAGGGAGGAAGTCTCGAAGAAGTATGCCGTTATGGCATGACTGAAGAATGCGGATTGATTGTCAATTCCTCCCGTGCCATCATCTATGCTGACTCATCAGAGAATTTCGCAACCACTGCTGGTGCTAAAGCGAAGGAGGTACAGGAACAAATGGCCATGCTTCTTCCCAAACAATAATCAAACTCCACACGATTTTGGACTATAAGATCATAAACGATCCTGTATTTGGTTTCATCAGGATTCCGAAAGGCTTGCTTTACGACATCGTGAAACATCCTTATTTCTTCCGTCTGAGCCGCATTAAACAGCTCGGACTGGCTTATATGGTGTTTCCTGGTGCGCAGCACACCCGATTCCAGCACTCTATCGGCGCCTATCATTTGGTGGTTGGTGCCATGCGGTCACTTATCCGCAAGGGGAATTTCATATTTGATTCAGAGGAAGAAGCTGTAAGTGCGGCTATCCTGATGCACGATATTGGCCATGGTCCGTTCTCACATGTGTTGGAGAACACCTTGATACACAATGTTTCACATGAGGAAATATCGCTGATGATCATGGAGCGGTTGAATGAGGAATTCCGAGGCGAACTGACATTGGCCATCAAGATATTCAAGAATGAATACCCCAAGCAGTTTCTCCACCAATTGATTTCCTCCCAGCTCGATGTTGACCGCCTCGATTATCTCCGCAGAGATTCTTTCTTTTCTGGAGTGACCGAAGGGAATATCGGTTCCTCACGAATCATCGACATGCTGAATGTGGTGGATGACCACCTTGTGGTAGAGAAAAAAGGTATCTATTCTATAGAGAATTACCTCGTAAGCCGTCGATTGATGTATTGGCAGGTGTATCTTCACAAGACCGCCGTATCAGCAGAGCACATGCTGATCAATGCATTACGAAGGGCTAAAGATCTTGCCCGCGAAGGTGTGGAACTGTTCGCATCGCCCGCCTTGCATTATTTCCTATATCATGATGTTGACGACCAACTATTCAATGCTGACGGCACAGCATTAGACAATTTTCTTTTACTCGATGACTATGACATCTGGGCATCCTTAAAAGTGTGGCAACATCATGATGATCCGATTCTCGCCTTACTCAGCAGAAATCTATTGTCGAGGAACATCTTCAAGGTTGAAGTGAGCGACACCCCGTTCGAGCAAGAATACATCAACAGCAAGATTCTTTCCATATCCGACGCTTACGGAATTTCTCATGAGCAGATTCGCCGGTACTTAATTGCTGAAAAAGAAGTTGGTAAAGACATGTATAATCTTTATGACGACAGAATTGAGATTCTTGACAAAGATGGCAGTATAACAGACGTGGCAGACGTATCGGACATGCTGAATATAGAAACGCTGTCGAAACATGTGAAAAAATACTATCTCTGTTATCAACGCATATAGACTTTGCAATATGAACAAAAAAGGTGTGGACAAAAATCCACACCTTTTTTACTTAATGAATCTTAATCGGAATTATGCTTCAGCTGGTACTTCTTCAGCAGGAGCCTCGCCTTCTGCCTCTTCTGCAGGAGCAGTAGCGGCTGCAGCAGCGGCCTTCTTCTCAGCTACCTTCTTTGCAATTTCCTCATTCACTTTCTTCTCAGCAGCAAGACGAGCAGCATCAGCAGCCTTCTTGTCGGCTGCATCCTTAGCAGCTGCAGCTTTCAGCTTATTGTCTTTCTCTGCTTTCCATGCGTTGAATTTCACTTCAACAGCAGCCTCGTCAAAGGCACCTTTCTTCACACCGCCCTTCAGATGTTTCATCATGTAAACACCTTCTTTAGAAAGGATATTACGAACAGTGTCGGTTGGCTGTGCACCATTCTCAACCCAATGCAGTGCACGCTCAAATTTCAAATCAACAGTCGATGGATTGGTGTTAGGGTTGTAAGTACCAATTTTCTCGATAAAGCGACCATCACGTGGTGCTCTTGAATCAGCGATAACGATAGAATAGAAAGCATAGTTCTTTCTTCCGTGACGCTGCAATCTAATTTTAGTTGCCATTTAGATGAATTTTAGAGGGACACGTCCCTTGTTAATAAATGATTTGATGCCGTCAACACGTAACAGCTTTGCAAAGTTACGACTTTTTTTTCAAATATCCTCAAAAATGCTTTGTTTTTTATTATATTCAGATTAATATATACTTATACCATAGCAAATTAAAAGGATTTCCATAATTACTTCAAGTCCAGTCATGATTGAGAAAGCAAAATAGCTCATTTAAGAAACATGCGGTTAAATTGAAAAAAAGAGCATAAAATTTTCTTCTTTCCAAAAATATTCATAAATTTGCATGGTAAATGGGGTGCAAATTGATATTTATCCATGCGGTAGTAGCTCAGTTGGCAGAGCATCAGCTTCCCAAGCTGAGGGTCACGAGTTCGAGCCTCGCCTACCGCTCAAGGCAGAGAAACAGAAGATTAGCTACTTTAATCTTCTGTTTTTATTTTTTATAATTGCTCGTAAAGAAGCCTCCGGCTTTCCCAATCTCATGCCGAAGAAAGCCCGTGCACGCCACTTGTTCTGATTGACAATTACCTTGTCATCATCAAACACCGAGTTGTTCATCACAAGTGTAGCTCCAGCAAAGTAACGTTGTGAGAACTGATACACCACAGCAGCTCGCTCATTGAAAATCATGTTAAAGCGCTTTTGCTGAGCTTTTTTGCGTTCTCCGCGAACGGTCATATTATTGCGGTTATATACCACAAATGTAGGCAACATGGAAAAATGCAGCAACCACCTCTTACCCAATACCCAGTTGTAGCCATAGCCACCGCCAATGCCCAAATGTCCCACATAGATACGGGTTTCTGGTGCATCGGCATTCCTCTCCAGCAGTGCTTTAGTAGTTTTGATGCTACCCCCTTGATAGCTGAAGCCCGCCAGCCATGATCCTGCAGAGCGTCTCTGTATATAGCTCTGGGTGAAAGCAGCGGGGAAAGAGAAACGGCGGTGGTTGAATGTGTAGTAGCCAGCCACATTAAGCACCTTCATCGTTGCATCTCCCGACTCAAGCTGCTTAGGAACATTGTCCAAAAACATATCTCCCTGCAGCGACTCCGACCGCTGGTAACTGAGGTCGAGGCTCAAACGACTGCTAAAGTAATTGAAATTCAGTTCATAGTCTTTATATGCCCCTTTCCATTTGGCAGGATTTAAGGCAAATCCAATGCCTATACCACGGTAAATGGCAGCTATTGAGAAAGTGGTCTTATAACTGGTTTTAAGGTCAGCTTTTGCATACACATCATTCACCGTCCCTTTAGCATGGAAGTCGTTTCCCGTCTGGTTCATCCTGACCTTTAATGTCAACTGTCCTTCCGGCCGCACTACATAATTTGTATCATAAGGTGTTTTGTAGTACCGCTGTGTAAGCAAACTATCCACCATCGCCATACGCTCAACCCCGCTCAGTTTCTGCGCAGAAAGCGAGGGTGTGAAAGCAATTAATACAAAAACCAAATAAATAATCTTTTTCATCATGTAAATCAGCCTGAATATAATCTACCACTCTGAATAGCTGTCACGCCAAATTTCATTCAGGTATTCACCTACGATTCCAACGGGGTCGCTGGCATTCACATATCCCCATTCGGCCTCGCCACCATCGCCAGTATCGTAAAGCAGCTTGTTAGCCTTGTTGTATGCCATCACCTGACGTACCTGCACTGCTGCATATGCCTCATCATATTCCGCCTTGGTCTTTGTCATGCAAACCGGTACTCTCGAGCCAATCTGCTCTGCCATGTAGTTCTGCCACTCGGGATCATGAAATATAGTTTTTACCCACACCACATTGTTCCCGCGTCTGTTTTTCTGAATATTCTTGTCGTAGTAGATTGTTGCCATTTGGTCATCTCTCACCTTCACCCATTGAGTTGTGCCCTTTCCTTTGGACTGACCATACATTGCAGTTCCCAAAAGTAGGAAGAATGCTGTCAATAAATATCTTGTTGCCTTCATAATGAATTAGACATTTTATTTCAAATAATGTGCTTATTAAGGACTTCTTTTTTTTTCTTTTTGCAAATATACAGTAAAAATAAATATTATGTTTTTCTTTTCTGTTATCCTTCTTTTCTGTTATCCTTCTTTATCCACTTTCAATCAATTGCATCCCCAAAAGGAGTTTGATATTACAGATTGAATGACGGGCGTCTTCACGGTCTCCGTGCGGGCCTCGCCGGTGCGCTTGTTCCTCACCACGTTGCCGTCAGCGTCAAACACCAGGCGTTTCCTGAAGTTGTAGATTTTCTCCTCCTCGGCACGTTTCATCTCGTTCAGCTCAGAGAGGTTCTGGTCTTTCTCCTTCACACTCTCACGGTAGAGCTGAGCCAGTTTCACACCGTCCAGCTTGTCCGCAGCATTCGCGCGCTGAACCTCAGACAAGTCCATGTTCCCCATCTCGCCGTCATACTGCTGCTCAAGCTGGTCAAGGTCAACGGCCACGTCGTCAGCCACACGGTTGAACTCGTCAAGCACATGCTGTCCTTTCAGGTCAAG
>R25__coassemble_274_pt1 | contig 32563 bp, 22 predicted proteins | sample R25__metabat2_high_PE_055 | metagenome-assembled genome bin R25
GCTTAATGCTGCGACCAGTTTTTTTATTTACATTTTTACTCAAAAGTAAGTAAAATGCTGACGTTTTGCAAAATAATCAACAAAAAGAGTGTGATTTTGAAAAGAAATGATTAACTTTGCAAAATAAAGGAAAATATATCATCATTTTTTAAAGAATTAAAGCTATGTCAAAGACAAAAGTGGCCATCATCGGATATGGCAACATCGGAAAGTACACGCTTCAGGCCATAGAGGCAAGCGGCGACATGGAATGTGTGGGAATCGTGCGCAGGAATGGCGCGGAGAACAAGCCTGCAGAACTTGCCGGCTACAACGTTGTCAAGAACATCAAAGAGCTGAGCGGAGTGCAAGTGGCTATCCTCGCCACCCCAACCCGCAAGGTGGAAGAATATGCCAAGGAATGCCTTGCACTGGGCATCAACACCGTCGATTCTTTCGACATTCACACCCAGATAGTGGACCTCAGACGCTCACTTGATACTGTGGCCAAGGCAAACAATGCGGTGAGCATCATCTCTGCCGGATGGGACCCGGGAAGTGACTCCATCGTGAGAACACTTATGGAGAGCTTGGCACCCAAGGGTGTGTCGTACACCAATTTCGGCCCTGGACGCTCCATGGGACACTCTGTGGCAGTGAAAGCCATCGACGGCGTGAAAGACGCACTCTCTGTAACCATTCCGCTCGGAACGGGTATCCATCGCCGCATGGTGTATGTGGAGCTTGAGCAGGGATATGACTTCAATGAGGTGGCTAAGCAGATCAAAGCTGACCCATATTTCGTGAACGACGAGACACATATCCAGCAGGTGGATTCTGTGGATGCGTTGAACGACGTGGGACATGGCGTGAATCTCGTACGCAAAGGTGTGTCGGGAACCACCCACAACCAGTTGTTCGAGTTCAACATGAAAATCAACAACCCAGCACTCACCGCTCAAGTGCTCGTGAATGTGGCACGCGCATCGCTCAAGCAGCAGCCTGGTGCCTACACCATGATTGAGATTCCGGTGATTGACATGCTCGAAGGCGACAAGGAGACCCTCATCCGTCATCTCGTGTAAGAAGTCCATCCATCCAAGACAACTAATATAATAAAGACAACACTCATATCGCGAACCCAGGAAGTTTTTAGCTTCTTGGGTTCACTTTTGTTTTAACCAACCTCCTGTTTACATCCTATTTATTCACTTTTTATTCAAATATCCACCCTCTGTTCGCTACAAAATATTTGGATTTTAATACACTTATTTGTATCTTTGCTTTTTTATAGCTATACGATAAACAAACATGTGAAGAAATGACCGACGAAAACTTCGATATAAGAAAGGAGCAGCAATTCAGTAAGGAGAAAGACTTCGAGAATGCACTCCGTCCACTCCGATTCGATGACTTCTCCGGACAGACCAAGGTGGTGGAGAACCTCAGCGTGTTCGTGGAAGCAGCCAAATTCAGAGGGGAGCCTCTCGATCACACCCTCCTGCACGGTCCTCCAGGACTGGGAAAAACCACGCTCTCCAACATCATTGCCAACGAACTGGGCGTGGGATTCAAGGTGACCAGCGGCCCGGTGCTCGACAAGCCGGGAGACCTCGCGGGCATTCTCACCTCACTCGAAGAGAACGACGTGCTCTTCATCGATGAGATTCACCGCCTCTCACCCGTGGTGGAGGAATACCTCTACAGCGCCATGGAGGACTACCGCATCGACATCATGATTGACAAAGGGCCTTCGGCCAGGTCCATACAAATCGACCTCAACCCTTTCACCCTTGTAGGCGCGACTACGCGAAGCGGCCTGCTCACAGCTCCGCTCAGGGCAAGGTTCGGAATCAACATGCACCTGGAATACTATGATGCCAGCGTGCTCAAACGGATTATCCTACGCTCAGCAAAACTGCTGAACGTGCCTTGCGACAACAATGCCGCAGCAGAAATTGCAGGAAGGAGCCGCGGAACGCCACGTATTGCCAACGCACTGCTGAGGAGGGTGCGCGACTTTGCCCAGGTGAGGGGTAACGGATGCATCGACCTCGACATCGCACACCATGCACTCGAGGCACTCAACATCACGAAATACGGGCTCGACGAGATTGACAACAAAATCCTCACCACCATCATCGACAAGTTCAATGGTGGACCGGTCGGCATCGGAACCATCGCTACAGCCATCGGAGAGGATGCCGGAACCGTGGAGGAAGTTTACGAGCCATTCCTCATCAAGGAAGGATTCATCAAGCGGACACCAAGAGGACGCGAAGCCACACCACTCGCCTACCGACACCTCGGTCGCACCATCCAAAACGGAAATGTGCTCATGAACGACTTATTCGCTTGATTTCCCCTGACACTATCAATTCTATTTGCATCAGATCGTTGTTTTCAAACACTCTTATTAACATTCAATGGCAAGCATAAAATCTCTGGCTAAAGATACAGCAATCTATGGTATGAGCAGTATTGTGGGACGTTTCCTCAACTACCTGCTCGTACCGCTTTACACCAATAAAATCTCTGCAGAGAGCGGAGGCTATGGCGTGGTGACCAACCTCTACGCCTACACCGCACTGATTTTCGTGATTCTCACTTTCGGTATGGAGACTTCTTTCTTCCGGTTCGCCAACAAAGAAGGAGCCGATTATAGAAAAGTGTTCTCGACATCCCTGTTCGTAGTGGCGACGCTCAGCATCGTTTTCCTGGCTGGCGTGTTTGGCTTCATTTCACCACTGAGCAACGTACTGGGATATGGCGACCACAAAGAATACATCATGATGATGGCCACAGTGATTGCCCTCGACTCCATCCAGGCTGTTCCGTTCGCTTTGCTGAGGTTCAAGAAGCGGCCTTACAAGTTCGCGGCACTCAAACTCCTGTTCATATTCCTCAACATCGGACTCAACCTCCTCTATTTCCTTGTGCTGGGAAAGACGCAACCGGTCTATATCTTCATGCTCAATCTGGTTTGCACATCCATCGTCACGTTCTTCTTCATCCCAGAGTTCAAAGAATTAAAATTCATATTCGACAAGCAACTGCTCAAGCAGATGCTGTCCTACTCATGGCCGATACTTGTGCTCGGCATAGCCGGAATCCTCAATCAGACGGCCGACAAGATTCTCTTCCCCCTGATCTACCCAGATGAGTCCACCGCTCAGCAGCAGCTCGGAATCTACGGAGCCTGCGTGAAACTGGCCATGATCATGACGCTCATCACACAAGCATTCCGATATGCCTACGAACCATTCGTCTTCGCGCAGAACCGGGAAAAAGACTCCAAACAGACCTATGCTCTGGCCATGAAGTACTTCATTATCGTCACCCTCCTCGCATTCCTCTGCGTGGTGGGATACATGGACATCCTCAAGCATTTCATCGGAGCAGGATACCGCGAGGGACTGCGGGTTGTTCCTATCGTCATGGCCGCAGAAATCATGATGGGAATTGCACTGAACCTCTCTATCTGGTATAAACTCACCGATAAAACCATCTGGGGAGCAATCGTGTCCATCATTGGTTGCGCCGCTCTTTTCGCCATCAACATCATCTTCGTTCCTCTATTTGGATATATGGCTGCGGCATGGGGCGGATTTGCAGCATACGCCATCACAATGATTCTCAGTTATTTCCTCGGGCAAAAGTACTATCCAGTGAACTATCCGCTCAAGGAAATCTCACTCTACACCCTGCTCGCCATCATACTCTTCGTCCTAATGACCTACATTCCGCAGAACTGGAACACCATCCTGCGCATTCTCTTCAACACCCTGATGATCGGCATCTTTGCTGCATGCTTCTTCATCAAGGATCTCTGGCCTGCGGTTAAAAACCGGCTGCACAGATAACACCTTTAAAGAATTGTTTTCAATTCTGATTGCAAAAGCCATCATCCATGAGCACCTACAACGATGAATATGAGAAATTGAGTCTTCTGGGCCAAGGTGCTTTCGCCAGCATCTGGAAAGTGAGACATCGGAGGTTGGGCTATGTCCGTGCGCTCAAAGAATTGAACATGGGCATTGAAAATGAAGACTCGCCAGCCTTCATTTCCTTTCTCAATGAATGCGGGCTTCTGATGAGAATCGGAAACGGAGCTCATCCGGGAATCGTGAGGGTGTATCAGCCCAGGCTCATCAGCAACAAGGCAACAGTGGAGATGGACTTTGTTGATGGTCTGACCATCAACGAGTATATCCGGGAAAAAATATTCGTAGGTTTTGATGAGGTCATGCGGTTCGTTCGTGAGGTGACCGATGCGCTCGCCTATTGCCATGTAGATGTTTACAAGGACATGATGAACCCGCTCGAAGACCAGCTGAAACGCAATCCTGACGATGCACGGCAGTTTATCATCAATCAGGACGACGAGCAAAGATTGATTCAGAAATACGGAGTCGTGCATAATGACCTTCATTCCAACAACATCATGAGGAGGAACCGTGACGGACGGTTTGTGCTTCTCGACTTCGGACTCGCCATTCAGAACGGAAACTCCGTGAAAAGCAGCTCAAGGATGGATGGAGCTGTGGAATACAAGGCTCCTGAAAAATGGGACAACGAGGAGTATATCACCACCATGTCAGACATCTACAGCCTCGGAATCCTCTTCTTTGAGATGCTGGCAGGAACCGTGCCTTTCCCGTTCGGACAAAACCCTGCCACAGGGTTGGCAAACCTCGTCGGGATGATGAAGATGCACAAATATGCCGAAATCCCTGCTATCGAGCCGCTCAGAAAGAAGGCATTTGAACAGACTCATCCAGGACAGGCTTACGTGAAGGACTACCCCGACTGGCTTGAGCAAACAATAAGAAAATGTCTGGCAAAACGTCCTGAAGAGCGCTTCCATGACGCTAAGGAACTCCAGACCCACATCAACCAGTTCGACAATCAGCAGCAATCTCCAACGGCGCCACAACAGCAAATGCCTGAAGATGCATTGGAACAGCTGCTGAAAAGCTATATCTCACAAAAACCTGACATCAGCGCCAAGGAAATTCTTAACGCATTGCAGCCCACACAAGAAAGACAAACAGACAAACCTCATGCTGCACTGATAATAAAAGACACTGCCAAAGCAGAAAAAGCGTATCCCAACATCACGACATTCACAGTGGGAGATATATCCTTCAACATGGTCAGGGTGGATGGCGGTAAATACACTATGGGTGCCACGGGAGAGACAGGAATCGGTGCCGGTGACGAGGAAAAACCACCTCACGAGGTGTTTGTAAGAACCTTCCTCATCGGACAGACCCCAGTCACCCAGGAACTCTGGACTGCCGTGATGGGCAGCAACCCTTCAAAATACCAAGGGAAAGACCATCCAGTGGAGAGTGTGTCATGGAACGACTGCCAGGAATTCGTCAAGCAGCTCAACCTGCTTACTGGGCAATCTTTCAGGTTGCCCAACGAAGAAGAATGGGAGTTTGCGGCTAGAGGAGGACTCCAGAGCCAGGGTTTCACTTTTGCTGGCAGCAACGACATCAGACAAGTGGCATGGTACGAAGCCAACAGTGGCATGACCACACAGCCTGTAGCGACAAAAGCCCCTAACGAACTGGGATTATACGACATGAGCGGCAACATTTTTGAATGGTGCCACAACAACTTCTACCGCTACGATACCCCTTCAAACCCCACAACGGGCAAAACCCGCAGAGGAGGAGGATGGAACAGTAGCCCCAAAAACTGCAGAGTATCCTTCCGCTACGACAACGAACCGGACAAACGGAGCCAAATTATCGGAATGAGACTGGCGATTTGACGCAAATTTTCTATGTTCTCTTTAGGAGACACGCAAATACTGACACCCACCATAAACTTCCACCCATGAGCATTTTCAAGAAAATATTCAGCCCTTATGCCGACGGCAAGAACGAGAACACCGACAAGGCAGCCCCAGAGGAAAACGGAAAGTCGGAGATGCAAAAGAAATCATCAGCAAAAGCGCATATCGACCTTGAGGAGCAAATTCTCGAGGCGGTGGTGGAAGCGGTGAAACCTCTCTGGGGAATGAAAGGCGGAGGAAGCCTCCGAATCCACACCTGCGACCCTTACTTCAGCACCGTCATTTCCGACGATGAGTTTCCGAGCAACCTGGCACTCGCATTCGACAATGAGGGCATGGAGGAATTTGGAAGAATGAAGGTGGCGGTGAGCACCGCCATGCCTCAAAACAGATCAGAAATGATTGAGGCCATTGAAGGAAAACTCTTCATCGCCATAGGAAAGAAAGAGGGACCAAAGACGGTGAGAATAAGTATATTAGCAGAAGAGCCCAATGATGCGCTCGAAGACAGTCCCATCCTCCTCGACAGTGCCGCCAAGCATCTGTTCCACATCGGAAGAGGGAAGCATCCCATCAACACCATGAGGCGGGAAAACGACATCGCCGTGGCTGAGCAATACAACACCGTAAGCTCTGCCCATGCCGACATCAAATACAAGAACGGGCGGTTCTTTCTCCAGGCAAAACCAGGAGGATGCCGGGCTGAAGGCGGCAGCGCCACCTTCATCCTGCGCGACGGACAGCCCAAAGAACTGCTCGACACCTTCAGCATGACCCTCCTGCGGCACAACGACATCATTGAATTGGGAAAAACCGTAAGGCTGAAAGTGGAATTCACCTAAGTAACGATTTAATATCGATAAAAAACCTACAATCATGAAACTGAAAGACCTATTTTTCCCCAGCGACAAAGACAACGGGTCGGCAAACATCACCCGGCAGGAAATGCTCGATGAGCTGTTCCACCATTTCCTGCAGCGATTCGACGAAGAGACCACTACCGAGAGCATGCTCTTCCCAACATCCTTCTATGTCTATATGAACGAAGAGGATTTCAACCTCAGATGCCAGTCGCTCGGAAATACCGTCACAGACGTGGTGAATCGAATCAACCGTTTTCTCAGAAGGAAAAAATTCAGATACTCCAACTATATTCCCCACTCCAAGTATTGGCTCTTCCAGTTCACCCCCACTCTCTCCCGACACTTTCATCGAGGGAATGCCCGACGACGCATCGCAACTTCAGCCCAAACAACTCTACATCATTTCTACCATCTACCCACAGGAAAATACTCAAAACGGAGGGGAGAGGATGGTGGGAACGATGCATGTGAAGGACTCCTTCCTCATCCACAACCTTGCCATCAACTCCAAGGCGCTCATGGGAATGGACATCGTTGGGCGCTACCGTTTCAAAGTGCCTTTCGCCGACTTTTCCAACATCAGGAAAACACCAGTCAGCATGGCTCAGCAGACCACAAATTCCTCTTTGCCGGTAGCTTCACTCACCATCAGACAGCAGCAGTATCAGTTCGTACTCCACCCCATGAACCATCATGCGCAGGTGACTGAAATCGAAACGCCCATGCTTCAAGTGGGAGGAATGGGATGCACACCGGGAATTCGAAACGGCATACAATGTGTAGGCATCAACAGCCAGCAGGTGGAGGACCCACACCTGCAGATACGGAGAAATCCCGACGGCACTTTCTCCATCATCGCATACGCCCAAGTCAGGCTCAACGAGATACCACTTGCTCCCAACTTATGGGTGCCGCTTCCCAACTTCTCGGTCATTCTCATCAACGACGAAATACAGCTCAATTTCAGAATCGACAAACCCTGACGCATGAATCTCAAAAAACTCATCATCCCCACCCTGGTAGCCGTGCTCATGATCATCGGATTCGTGAGCATCAAAAACGCGCATCAAGACTATTTCAGACAAGTGGAGCAGGCATACTCTGACCACCAGGCACTCAATCTTAAGAAGGGAGTGAGGGCAGAAGAACTGAAGGCATTCATCATCAGGAAAGGATATGCTGAAAGTACAGAAGACGCAGCATTCATCGCCAGACACATCGCACAACGTCTCCATGAAGGAGAGCAGATGAAGAATCTCGGAGCGCTCAACACACCGGCATTCAGATGCAAGGCTGCTGAAGCGGAAATTCAGGGCGGAGATGAGTTGAGACGAAGAGTGGAAAACTCACGGGCTGCACTCGGATGGAACGAAACGGTTCAAAATTATTATGAAAAACAATCTGTGGCATCCACCAGCACTCAACAGGAGGGGGGAGCAACACTGACAGTGAGCGTGGTGGAGGAAGACACCACTCAGTATGGTTTCTTTACAAGAATATGGAACACACTCACCGGTCGCCACCGCAAACCCGTGCAGGGAACACTGGTCAGGCTGAAAGAGCATTACTATGAAGGAGAAAAAGACAGCGAGGGGCATCTCATCAACCCTCATGCTGCCGACACCGTCGTGGCCTACGCCATGACTGACCAAGAGGGGAAAGTGCAGTTCAACGTGATTGAAGGCCACTCCTACAGTGTACTGCCCATCCGAAAAGACTTTGAATATGGTGCGTCACAAGGAACCACGGGTGGGAGCCTCAGCGGCGACAGAAAATTCCGATTCATACAGAAGCCACACACCATCACCCTTTTCGCGCCCATTACCTACCAGCACCTGAAAGCCGATGGAATGCTGACGGTGAGGACACCACAGGAATTCAACAACATGATGGTCACGGACATGCTCTTGTTCATCATCTGCTGGCTCGCTGCCTTCATCATCATGCATATCAGGAACAGACAGCCGGAATTATCGGCGGCACACATTATCGCATCCATCGCCATGATGCTCACAGCTCTCAGTCTCATGATGATGTTTTCCATTACCCATCCACTCACCGACACCGCCACAGGAAACGAAACGACATGGGGAATCTGCATGGGAGTGGTGGCTATGACCATCCTGACCAACGTCAACATCACCTGGTTGCACCGTCTCACCGAAGAGAACCTGTTCGGATGGATAGCACGCCCATTCACTCAGAAACTGAAAGCGGCAAAGATTCAGGAGAAGGATGCCGGTCCCCTCAAAATCATCGGATATTATGTCCGACTCATCTTGGCTTTCATTTGCCTACCGCTCGAAGGCTTGGCCAGACTCGCCAACTGGATTGCTGATAAAACGGGAACCAAAACTCCCGAAGGAGCCGGCTATGCATTTGTGGCAGTGATGCTCATGTTCCTACTCTACCTCTTCGGCACCGGGCCTGAAGGAAGCGACGCAAAGGTGAATCTCTGGGGATTCCAACCCAGCGAAATAACAAAGCTCCTCATCGTCTTTTTCATGGCTGCATTCTTTGCCAAAAACGCCAAACGCATCCAAACATTCTCACGGCAGCCCGGACGATTCATGCTGAAGATGCAGGTGAAGACTGTAGCGTCAGTGGCGGTATGTCTCCTGATTCTCATCCTCATGTATCTCAAACTCAGCGACCTGGGACCAGCCTTGGTGGTCATCACCACCTTTGTGCTCATGTATGCCGTGGCACGTAAGGACTTTGTTGAACTCACCATCGGCACCGCTTCGTTCATCATTCTCCTGTGGATAGGAAGCGTCATCAATCCCGGCTCCACCACCACTCCACTCCTCCTCGCCCTCCTTTGGTTTGTGGCTTGGATTGGAGGAGGGTGGCTCTGGAAACACCGCATATATGAAAGTGCCCTGTTCATGAACCTGCTCATCACGGCATTCGTCTTCGGTGGCACGATCCTTTCCCAACTGGGAATGGCAGAGGGAGAACGGCTGGACAACAGGAGTGCCATGGCATGGAATGGAGTGTGGGACAACAATGTGCCGGGAGGCGACCAGGTGGCACAAGGAATCTGGAGTCTCGCCGCGGGAGGGACAACAGGCCAGGGCATGGGTGAAGGCCACGCCAACCTGGTTCCAGCCTGCAACACCGACATGATATTCACCAGCATCGGAGAGACACTGGGATGGCTGGCGCTGGCGGTCATCGTCATCCTCTTCTTCATCATGCTCCACCATTCTCTCCTCATTGCCAGGAAAGCGGGAATGCCGTTTGCCTTCTTCCTCGTGTCAGGCATCGGAATCATCACGGCGGTGCAGTTCCTCGTCATCGTCACCGGCAGCACCGGCCTCATCCCGCTCACTGGAGTAACCCTCCCATTCCTGAGTTTCGGAAAGTCGGGAATCATCATGAATCTTGCTGCCACCGGCATCATCTGCTCCGTGGCGAGAATGAAAGCCACGAGAAACCAGATGGCAGACATCAGGCAATACGACGGAGTGCTTTCTGCCGCCTGTCTTACTTTCATCATTGTGGCGGTGGTCATACTCGCCACCACATTCAACTGTCAGGTGATCAACCGCGACAAATTCATACTCAAACCAGCATATACCGCCAACCTCAACGGAGTGAGGATGCAAGAATACAACCCACGAATCGCACTGTTAGTCAACCAGTTGCCAATGGGTGACGTGTATGACCGGAACGGATTGCTCCTCGCCACTTCCGACCCTCAGAAAATCAGCAAACTGGAGAACAAATACTCCGATGCGGGAATCAGCAGGAAGGAACTCGCCAGCATTACCCAAAGAAGGCTCAGGAGATACTATCCGTTCGCCGACAGACTCTTCTTCTTTACCGGTGACTTTAACACGAGAGTGCTGTGGAACAACAACGACCTCAACCCATACGGCTACATGGCGGAGAACAAGCACCTCGCCACACTCAGGGGATTCGACAACACCGCTCGCGACGACAACGGGCACGCCATCCTGGACAGGGTGGAGAGCAGCACGGTGAAGGAAAGCCGCTTCCTCAAGCCATTGGGAAAAGAAGGAAGCGAGGACTTCGTACGACGCGACTACAGTGAGCTGCTACCATTTTTGCTCAACGGAAACTTTGAAGAAGCAGCGCGCAACTGGAACCGCCATCAGGACATCACGCTGTCGGTTGATGCCACCTTGCAAACTGCAATGCAAGAGAAAATGAGTGAAAACCAGTTTGTTGATTTCAAGCATTCGCTCAAACCAAAAATGAGGGCGTCAGTTGTGGTGGTGGACACCGACGACGGATCCGTGCTTTGCTCAGCCAACTATCCTCAGCCAAGTCAGGAAGAAATTCAGCGGCATGCCGACATCCCATATTATGAGCGGATTGAGGCAGACATGGCTGTGAAGGCGTATGCCGACCGCGACCTCGGACTCACCTACCAGACCAAGCCAGGCTCAACGGCGAAAATCATGTCGGCCATGGCAGGATTCATGAAATACGGAAAAGAAATCATCCACACCACCTACATACTCAAACAGGGAGAGCGGATTTCCCACGCCTACGCCGACACCATCTCTCTCCGTGAAGCCATCGTAAGGTCATCGAACAGTTTCTTCGTCAATTTCGTGCACGACAAGCAGCTCTACAGCCAGCTCGACACCATTTATCAGCTCTTTGGAGTGAACCTGCAGATTGACTGGTTCAAAGGCTACGACAGACGGAACCGATCCATCACCCCTTACTTCTTTGATTTGGCTGACAACGACTCCATCCGTTCGCTCGAGTTTTCGGAGGACATGGAATATCTGGCGAAGGCGGCGTATTCCAAATACGATGAGTATCAGGAGAAAAAGAAAGCCAACAAGAACTACGTGGAAAAAATGAGTGATCCAAAGCTTGGATGGACGACCTGCGGAAGTGCATGGGGACAGTACAATATCAAGGCATCGCCCCTCAACATGGCACTCATGTCGGCCACCGTGGCGAACGACGGACTCTTCATCCTCGCCAAGTTCGTGATAAGCGAGCCATCGGCCAATGCCCCGAAAAGGTTGCTCAGCAGGGAGGTGGCAGGAGAGTTGAAAAACGCCATGGAAGCGGAGTCGGACAAGAACCTATTCAATATCAGGGGAATGGGCGGAAAAACAGGAACACCACAGCGAGTGTTCAACCACAAGCCAGTGAACGACGCATGGTACACCTTCTTCATCCCGAAACACGGAAAAACGGGTTATCTGGCCGTGGCACTCAGGATTGAGCGGAGCATGCTCAATTCCAAGTCTGCTGTGAAATACACCAAAGATGTGGTCCTGCCAATTCTGAAGCAAACGGGCTACATCCAATGACCGATTCGGAATAACCTCAAAGAACGACCCACATCCTTCGTCCGAAAATCCTAAAAAAGTGCTTTTTTAAGCACTTTTTTTTGATAATACAGCAAAAAGATTTAACTTTGTTGGTTAATAGTGATAAAACGCATTATTATCCCGAAAACTCTAAAAACACAAAATAGAACGACATGAAAAAAATGCTTCTCGCCGCTTTGATGCTGACTGCCACCATCGGAGCACAAGCCGATGAGGGAATGTGGATGATCTGCAATCTCTCGGCCAAGACTGATTCCGTGCTCAAAAGCATGGGACTTGAACTCACTCACGACCAAATTTACAGCAAAGACCACCCTTCACTCAACGACGCCATCGTCCAGTTCGGAGGATTCTGTTCGGGTGTGGTAGTGAGCAACGATGGACTGGTCTTCACCAACCACCACTGTGGCTATGGTTCCATTCAGGACCACTCCACTCCGCAACACGACTACCTGAACGATGGATTCTTCGCTAAAAAGCTCAAAGACGAACTCCCTAACGAAGACCTATATGTCGATTTCCACATTGGAACCACCGACGTGACCGATCGGATTCTGAGCTATATCACTCCCGACATGGACATCCAACGCAAGAATGCTGTGATCGACTCTCTCACCACAGCCATCACTGATGCGGTAGATGACCCAGACAACGGTATTCATTCAGCTGTAGTGCCTTACTACAAGGGTAGCAAATACTATCTCAGCGTTTATCTCAAATACAGCGACGTGAGACTCGTGTTCGCCCCACCACAGTGCCTGGGCAAACATGGAGGTGACACCGACAACTGGATGTGGCCGAGACAGACTTGCGACTTCTCTGTCTTCCGCATCTATGCTGGAAAGGACAACAAACCAGCGGAATACAGCAAGGACAATGTGCCGTTCCACCCAAAAAAATATGCTGTGGTCAGCACTCAGGGTTACAAACCGGGAGACTTCTGCATGACTTTCGGTTATCCAGGCTCTACAGAAAGATACCTCAGCAGCTACGGAATCACACAGACAGTGAACTGTGAGAACATTCCGAGAATCGAAGCCAGGGAAATCAAGCAGGCTGTGATGAAGGATGCCATGAACTCCAGCCAGGCACTCCGAATCATGTACTCTTCCAAATATGCGCAAAGCTCCAACTACTGGAAGAACTCCATCGGCCAGAACAAGGCGCTCAAGGATCTCAACGTGGTGGAGGAAAAGCAGCAGCTTGAGAAGGAAATCATAGACTGGGTGAGCAAAGACCCGTCGAGAGTGGCAAAATATGGCGCAATGCTCGACTCCCTCAAGGTGAGCTACGAGAGGACAACGAAACGCGACTACACCTACACCATGTGGGAAGAGTGCTTCTACTCCGGAAGCGACGTTATGCAGTTTGCACTCAAGCAGTTCCTCAGCATCATGCAGGAGAAGGACAACAACCTGCAGAAGCAGGTGGAGAAGGCATACAAGGACATTGACATCCCTACCGACAAGAAACTCTTCGTGGCGTCTCTCCAGTGCTACAAAGACCATGTTGACGCGAAATACCTGCCGGAATTCTATAAAAAAATCGACGAGAATTTCAACGGCGACATCAGTGCATACGCCGATGACGTGTTCGCCAAGTCAACGCTCTGCAAGCCTGAAGAAATGCGGAAGCAGAAGGAAATCCAGCCGCTCTTCCAAACCGATCCAATGATGCAGGCTGCCCTCCAGGCCATCATGCAGCTCTACACCATGATGGACAGAAACGAGATGAGAGACGAATATGAGCGACTGCTCGGCGATGCCCTCCGCGAGATGAATGCCGACAAGGAGTACTATCCTGATGCCAACTTCACCCTCCGCATGAGCTATGGAATCGTCAACGGATACACCACCAACGAGGGTGTGAAATACGGATGTTACACCCCTTCGCAGTCCATCATCGACAAGTTCGAGAAACAGGGCGACAACCCTGATTATGAACTCACCAAACCGGTGTATGAATGGCTGAAGAAGGGCAAGTATGGCAAACGCTACATCGACAAGCAGTCGAACGACATGCAGCTCTGCTTCCTCACCAACAACGACATCACCGGCGGTAACTCCGGTTCGGGTATGTTCGACGGAAAGGGACGCCTCATCGGTCTGGCGTTCGACGGCAACTGGGAAGCCATGTCGGGCGACATCCTCTTCGACGAGAAACTCCAACGCACCATCGGTGTTGACATCAGGTACGTGCTCTCCGTCATTGAGAAATACGGTAAGGGCAAACGACTCATCAAAGAGCTGACACTGGAATAGAATTAAGGAAACCTGAGACCCATCTATATGGGTTTCAGGTCTTTTTGCTTATTTTTCCATCTCACCCTTCTCTCCTTCCGTCCCACACATTGAAATTGTGGACGGTTTCATATCCAAAGAACCTGTGAAGGTTCATATCAACGATTAACTGACTAAATAGAACTATTATGAAAAGGAGCATGAACTCAAAGAAGGTTCTGGCGGCTCTCATCCTTATGGCTGGCTCGACCATGGCTTGGGCCAACGGAACAAAGACCGTCTTTCATCTGGATATCCAGAGAACTGCAGCGCAAACCACAGAGTCATCCTGTGCGGTCAACCCTAACGTGCTGGCCAACAAGCTGCATTGCAAAATGAAACTGGAGGATGCACTGACCAAGAAAACCGTCAAGTGGCATTATGTCAATCCTTCTAATGGAAGATATTCCAACAGTTCCACCATCTCTCCTTACGGCAACTACTTCAATGCCAACGGAATGGCGGTTTCTGGAGCCAACAAGACGAAGATTCTCCAGTCGAAGTTCACTCTTACAGCCTTCTGCATCAACACCGAAGATGGAATGGTGGAAGAGGGAAAGACCTACAGTTGGAAGCAGGCTCTTATCAACACGGAAACCAACGACACGGTGGACTTCCATTTCACCATGACCATCGGAGCTGAACAAAGCATGACTTCCGACATTCCGACGGTGAACCACAGAAAAGACCGCATCGACGACTGGATGGCCGTTCCTTACCTGAAAGTGAACGAGCAGCAGGCAGAAATCAACAACTGCGTGCAGGGAAATGTGGGCGATGACATCACCATCTCCCTCCAGCCGAAAAAAGAGGGCGACATCGTGAAGTTCAATGTGAAGGCACCTGACGGAAATACGCTGAAACCGACAAACAGCAAAGACTGCGTGATTCAGGACATCAGCATGTCGGATGCCGGAGCCTACGAGCTCCAGGTGAGATACACACCCCAAGGAGGATCACAGACAGTTCAGATCGTATATGTGTACTTAGATGTGCAGGAACACCAAGGCGAATACTACGATTGGAAACAGCATACTCCATATTGGAGCTACAATTTCAGGGATGAGAATCCCGACGGATTCCCAATGCCGACAAAGAGCCACAACTTCACTAAGAAAGGCGGAGGAAAAGCCAACTGCGTGGAAGGTGAGTGGTGGTCAGTGTTCTGGGGCGACAACCTCAACTCCGTGGTGGGAAACAACGACTACAACGCCATGACCAACATGGTGAAGAAATACGACACCGACTTCGCATACATCAGGGACGTCATGGGATGGCCACCTGATATCAACGCGCGGATGGGATGGAAGTCGTTCGTCTATATCTTCGGTTCGGGACTCAGCAACGACAACGAGTCGCAGACCACCGAGGGTGGCTATCAAAGCTCCACCTATGTGGATGGACGTTCCTGGCCATGTGTATGGGCATCCTACTATCCAGTCAGCCGCTTCCGCGACGATGCCGACCGTAAATGGAACGATGGCGACTACCAGCGTGAGGCCATGATCCACGAGGGCATACACGCCACCTTCGCCGACATGGAGGGAGTCAAGCAGTCGGCTTGGTTCCACGAGGGAGGCAACGTGTGGCTGCAGATGGCCATGAACGCCAAGCGCGACAACGTGTACGGCGAACCGGGATGGCTCGGAGTGGGCAACCTCATCTGCCCGTTCATGCCGATTGAGTGCTACTCAGGGTGGCTACAAGACGGGTCGTTTGGAGGGCCAAGCGCCGAGGGTGTCAACATGTACAACAGCCAGGGAAGGCAAGTCTGCACATGGCGCAACCTCATCGGAGGAGTGCAGTACGGAGAAGTGTTTCCGCTCTTCCTCGGAGAGGCAGTGGGCGATGGAGCAGTGCCTTGGATTTGGAGATACTGCAAGACCCGGGTGCTCGAAGGCATCGCATTGGGCAACAAGGCTGAGAACGTCGAAGGTATTGGCGACGAGGCCATGCGGCTGTTGGTCATGCAATACCGCGCTCGTCTCGCCACCATGGATTTCGGACGCTTCACCAAAGGATGCCGGAACCTGCTTGACAGCCGTTTCGGCAGCACGGTCAAAGCAGAATGGGAACCATACTGGATTGATGTTGAGCCGTTCCAGCTCACACCTTACCAGACTCTTGAACCAAACGATGAGGAAGGATGGATGGCTCCCGACACCATCACCAACCCAGGATGGAGCGGTGGAAACATCATTCCTATCCATGTGGCTGAAACGGGATGCGAGGTGTTCTTCCGTCCGGAAGACGACAACATGATGGCACAGCTTTGCTACAGGACGAAAAGCGGAGAAACCTATTACAGCCAGCCTGTCACCTGCGGAAAGATGAAACTCTCCTGGACCGACAGCAACAGCCCTGCCAACGGAGTGGTGTTCGCAGTGGTGGCCAACACCGACTACATCTACACCGGCGAGGAGCAACGCAAAAAGCACTGGGACTACAGGCTCAAGCTTGGCGAAGGCGCGCTCGCTCCTGCATCTAAGGATGTCAGATGGTACTTCTATGAGCGCACACTCACCGACCCTGACTTCGCCACGGGAATTGAGCAGGTGCAGACCGACATGGAAGGAAACGGTCCGAAGGAACCAGTCATCAGGATTCTCTCCGGAGCGCTCCGTAGCGGAGGACAGATTGTGCTTGACCTCAACGGCATAGAGCCAAAGAATGTGGTGGCACACCTTGTGGGCGTCAGCGGCGTGCTCATCGACGAGCAGCAGGTGAGCGACGCATCCACCATCCAGCTCCCTTCAAACCTGAGAAAAGGCATGTATATCCTCGCCTTGCGCCACAACGGAAAGACCGACTCCTTCAAAGTGTATGTGGAATAGAACCAGACAGATGTTTGCAATCTGCAAAGTTCTAAAAACTGTCAACTGAAAAAGATAAAAACAAAAAATATGGGTAACAATCAAAAAGCGCTGAAGACGCAACTGATCTTCATGAACTTCCTTCAGTTCGCCGTGTGGGGAGCGTATCTCACTTGCATGGGGGCATACCTTGGACGGGTGGGCCTTGGCGACAATATCGGCACATTCTATGCCATGCAGGGCATCGTGTCCATTTTCATGCCGGCACTCATTGGAACCATTGCCGACCGATGGATTCCGGCACAGCGGATGCTCGGCATCTGCCATCTCATAGCCGGACTGGCCATGGTGGGATGCTTCATCTACGGCCAAAGTGCGGGCGAGAACGTGCAGTTCACACCGCTCATCGCCATGTTCACCGTCAGTATCGGATTCTACATGCCATCGCTCGCCCTGTCCTATTCTGTGGCATATACCGGACTTACCAATGCGGGACTTGACACCGTGAAGGATTTCCCGCCAATCAGGGTATGGGGTACGGTAGGATTCATCGCCACCATGTGGTTTGTCGATATCATGGACTATGAGACCATGCCACATCAGTTCCTCACCAGCGGCGTGCTCAGTATCTGCCTCTTCTTCTACTCATTCTTCCTGCCGAAGTGCAGCATCAGCAAAAGCAAGGAGAAAAAAGGTATTATCGATGCCTTGGGGCTCAAGGCCTTCTCGCTATTCAAACAGCGCAACATGGCCATTTTCTTCCTCTTCTCCATGATGCTCGGCGTCTGTCTGCAGATCACCAACGGTTTTGCGGTGCCGTTCATCAAGAGCTTTGATGGAAACCCTGAATATGCAGGTGCAGTGGCGCTGCAATACCCAGTCATCCTGTCTTCACTCTCGCAGGCCAGCGAGACACTCTGTATCTTACTCATCCCGTTCTTTATGAAGCGGTTCGGCATCAAGACGGTCATGCTCATCGCATTCTTGGCATGGGTGCTCAGGTTCGCTTTGCTTGGATTCGGCAATCCTGGTCCTGAAATGTTGAGCTGGGGATTCCTCTCATGGGTGCTGTCCATGATTGTGTATGGTGTGGCGTTCGACTTCTTCAACATCTCCGGCTCTCTTTACGTTGACCGTTGCACTTCAGCCTCCATCAGGTCTTCGGCACAAGGAGTGTTCTTGCTCATGACCAACGGATTCGGAGCCACTGTAGGTTCTTTCGCTGCGCAGACGGTAATCAAGGCTAACACGTTAGATGGTGTGGTGGATTGGACGAAATGCTGGTACATCTTTGCTGGCTATGCGCTTTTCGTGGGAGTGCTCTTCGCCCTCCTCTTCCAAGAGCAGAAAAGCCGCAAAGAGAAACGCCTTGACAAGAAATTCGGCTATGAAGACTGATTCACAGCAACCTAAGACAGTACTCATAAACTGCTATCTGACAAAACGATAATATTGAACATCAAACCCTACATACTGATTCTCTCGACTGTGCTTATGCTTTTGTCGGCTTGCGACAGCAAAAACAATAAGGGCAGTCAAGAGAATCATTTGTCTGATAAAAAGCTTTCCATGCCGGCGAAAATGGAAATGAGAGGCCGCGTCGGAATGAAGGCGACGGACAGGATGCTCACTTTCATCCAAGCCGACAGCGACTCCATCAGCATTGAGATTGACAACGGACGGATTTTCGGTGAGTTGGAGCAAGGAATGCCAGTGGATGTGGCATTCATCGACATCGATGGGCACCATGTCGCTTCCACCATCGTCAGTCTTCCTTCAATCGCCCACCAGTGGACTTGCCGCGACGACAGCACTGGACAGACACACACAATCGACCTCTCCGCATACGAAACTGAGGCAAAGATGGTTGAAGATACTGAAGAAAATACCTGGATGCTTCACGACGGAATGATCATCATCAACTCCGACACTCAGACAAACGGAAAAAACAGCCATGACACGCTTGCCATCCTGCAACTGACTGGCGACACGCTCATTGTCAGGGAAAATGGTGCCAAAAGACTATATACAAAATGAGAAAAAACTTCAATTGATTCACAGACAAATATTTAATAAAAAATAACGACAACAGCATGAAGAGAATTATTATTTCTATTGTCGCCATTCTGCTCTGTTCGGCAGTTGTGGAGGCAAAAAAACCTAAAAGCACGCCAAAAACCGACCGAGAGGTGTGGGTGGACATCATGTACCAGATGGCCGAACCAGTGCTGAAAAACATGGCTGAGGGAAAACTCCAGCAGAACATGACGGTGGAAAACGGAGGACTTGAACTCTCACCTACTTGGGACAACCGCGACAAGAAAGTGAGCTACATGGAAGCCTTCGCAAGACTCATGGCAGGACTGGCTCCTTGGCTCTCACTGCCCGACGATGACACCGATGAGGGTCTGAAACGTAAGCAACTCAGAGAATGGGCACTGAAGGCATACGCCAATGCGGTTGACCCACAAAGTCCAGACTATCTCGGATGGAAATCAGGAGGACAGACACTCGTCGATGCTGCCTACCTTGTGGAAAGCCTCTACAGGGGATATGATGCCCTGTGGGTGCCGCTCGACTCAGTAACCAAACAGCGCTACATCAAGGAAATTCAGGGACTGCGCCGCTACGATCCTCCTTACACCAACTGGGTGCTCTTCGTGGGCATGGAGGAGGCATTCCTCATGTATGTTGGTGCCAGCTACGATGCCTACCGCATCAAGATGGCCGTGAGCAAAGCGGAGGAATGGTATATTGGCGACGGACTCTACAGCGACGGTCCTTCCTTTGCCTTCGACTATTACAACGCTTTCGTCATCCAGCCGATGTACACCGAAATTCTGGAGATGGTGGCTGCGAAAAAGCCAAACGACACCTATCTCGTGAGAAGCCACGGCGACAAGGACAACAAACGCAATGGAGCCAAAAACCGAGTGAACGAAGTGAGAAAGCGCATGCAGAAATATGCGGTCATCCTCGAGCGCTTCATATCGCCAGAAGGTACATTCCCTGTGGTTGGAAGAAGCATCCCATACCGCATGGCCGTGTTCCAGCCGCTCGCACAGCTGGCTTGGAGAAAGCAACTTCCGAAGGAACTGAGCAACGGACAGGTGAGGGCCGGCATCACGGCGGTGGCGAAAAACATGTTTGAGAAAGCCAACAACTTCAACAAGCAAGGCTTCCTCACCATCGGTTTCGTGGGCAATCACCCGAACGTGGCCGACTGGTACACCAACAATGGATCGCTCTACATGACCTCACTCGCATTCCTTCCACTCGGACTTCCTGCCGACGATCCGTTCTGGACTGACCCAGCAGAGAAATGGACATCCAAGAAGGCATGGGACGGCGATGACTTCCCGAAAGACCACAAATGGGATATCAACCGGCAGATTCTCTACTGGGAATAAAAAAGACACTTCAGAAATCTATTCATTAACCAGGGACTTACTCCATGTGGGTCCGATACAAATTTACAGAACAAACCTACAATGCAAAAAATCATTATCCTGGACTTCGGTTCACAGACCACGCAGCTCATCGGACGAAGGGTCCGCGAGTTGGACACCTTCTGCGAAATCCTGCCATACAACAAATTTCCGCACAACGACCCAGAGGTCATTGGAGTCATACTCTCTGGAAGTCCGTTTTCAGTTTACGACAAGGAGGCTTTCAAAGTTGACCTCTCCGAGATTCGCGGACGCTACCCAATCCTCGGCATCTGCTATGGAGCGCAATTCATGAGCTACACCTATGGAGGAAAAGTGGAACCGGCGGGGACCAGGGAATACGGCCGTGCCAACCTGCAGTGGATGGAGAAGGACAACCCGCTTTTCAAGGGATTCGACGACAACTCACAGGTGTGGATGAGCCATGGCGACACTATCACCGCCATTCCGCAGGGATTTAAGAAAATCGCATCCACAGAGAAGGTGAACTTCGCCGCCTATCAAGCTGATGGCGAACCACTCTGGGGCGTACAGTTCCATCCAGAGGTGTTCCACTCCACTCAGGGCAGCCTCCTGCTCAGGAACTTCGTCGTAGATATCTGCGGAAGCCGTCAGGACTGGAGTGCGGCTTCGTTCGTCGATACCACGGTTGCGGAGCTCAAACAGCAGCTTGGCGACGACCGCGTCATCCTCGGACTTTCAGGAGGAGTGGATTCGTCGGTGGCAGCTGTGCTGCTCAACCGCGCCATCGGTAAAAACCTCACCTGCATATTCGTAGATCACGGCATGTTGCGCAAGAATGAGTTCAAGAATGTGCTTCACGACTATGAGTGCCTCGGACTCAATGTCATCGGAGTGGACGCCTCGGAAAAGTTCTTCAAGGAACTGGAGGGCGTGACGGAACCGGAACGCAAACGCAAAATCATCGGTGCGGGATTCATCGATGTCTTCAACGAGGAGGCACAGAAAATCACCGATGCCAAATGGCTCGCACAGGGCACCATCTATCCAGACCGCATTGAGAGCCTCAACATCACGGGAAAGGTCATCAAGAGCCACCACAACGTGGGTGGACTTCCTGAGAAGATGCACCTCCAGCTCTGCGAGCCGCTGAAATGGCTCTTCAAGGACGAAGTGAGACGGGTGGGACGCCAGCTGGGCATGCCGGAGCACCTCATCACCCGACACCCGTTCCCAGGACCAGGACTGGCAGTCCGCATTCTCGGCGACATCACGCCAGAGAAGGTACGTGTGCTGCAGGATGCCGACGACATCTTCATCCAGGGACTGCGCGACTATAAGGTGAACATGCCGGCAGAGCAGGCGAAGAAGGTGCTGGCCGCCGGTTCACCACTCGAATACACCGACAACGGCGAAGTGGCGGTGTCGCTCTACGACCAGATCTGGCAGGCGGGTGTCATCCTGCTCCCGGTCAAATCGGTGGGTGTGATGGGCGACGAACGCACCTACGAGAGAGCTGTGGCATTGAGGGCGGTCACGTCCACGGATGCCATGACAGCCGACTGGGCTCACCTCCCTTACGATTTCATGGCCAAGGTGAGCAACGACATCATCAACCATGTCAAAGGTGTGAACCGCGTGTGCTACGACATCTCGTCGAAGCCACCAGCCACTATCGAGTGGGAATAAAAAAACGTTATGGCAGTAAGTCGGGACATCATTCCCGGCTTATTGCACTTTTATTGCAGTAGAATATGAAACTTTCACCATATATAACCGAACTCTTGAGAGAGAAGTCGGGTAATGAAATCCAGCTCTCTGGCGATTGTGAACGCCTGGCACTCGATGTGGAGGCTGCCACAGGCGAGCACATTGGAGTCAACACCATGAAGCGGTTGCTGGGGTTCATTGCCGACGAGCGTGTCCCACGCACAACAACTCTTGATATCATTGCCCGTTATCTTGGATACGACAACTGGGATGCTCTGCGGCTGATTGATGAGAACTGCAGCAATTCTGCGTTTGACGACCGCGATGAATATTTGGCTTGCTATATGGAAATCGGTCAGCAAGTGGCCATCTCCTATCCCCCCAATCGGAAGCTGACCATCGAAAATCTGGGTGATAACCATTTCCGTGTGACTGATAGTGAGAACAGCAAGTTGCTGAAAGGCGACCTACTGACACTGACGCATATCGTCCGCAACTACCCCCTGCTGGTAGCCGAAGTTATCAGAAACGGCGAGAATCTGGGAGCATTCACTGCGGGAAAGGCACAGGGCATTGACTTTGAACTCCTATGAACTTTTTTCATCGAGTAACAAAAAGCCTAAAAAACAAAGTCAGAAAAAAACTATGGACAGCACATCTTCGTTTTCAAAAGTAAGGCAGCCCTTCCCCGACGCAGAACTGCTGAAGGTCGGTGGCAGCACATGTGAGTGCTACCGAGTGAGACTTTACGGTAAGCTGCACTTCTTGAAACGATTGAAGCCCGAACTGCGGACAAATCCACAATACGCGGCTGCCATGGAGAAAGAGTTCCTCATGGGCTACCAACTCGACCATCCTCATTTGGTCCGTTATGCCGCCAGAACCGATGACGGCATCCTGATGGACTATGTGGATGGTGAGACGCTCAACCTCTTTATTGAGCATCATCCCGGCTATTTTCAAAAACATGAAAACGCAGACCGATTCCTACACCAGTTGCTCAGCGTCGTCGGCTATCTGCACAGCCATCAGATTGTCCACCTCGACCTCAAGCCCGGAAACATCCTCATCACCCGCATCGGGCACGATGTGAAACTCACCGACCTGGGCTACAGCTATGCCGACTGCTACACCGACACAACGGGGCATACTGATAAATATGCCGCACCTGAGCAACTACGTGGAGAACCTGTCGATGCCCGTACCGACATCTATGCCATCGGACGCATTCTCCAAACGCTGCCTTGTGCTCCTAAATATGACCATATCTCTCATAGGTGTACGGCCGCTGATCCATCCAAACGCTTCCAAAGTGTGGCTGAGATGGAGGCTGTCATCAGCAGGAAACGCGCTCACTGGCTGACGGTTGTCTTGTCGTCTGCCGCATTGTTGGCTGTTCTTCTCTTTCTCTGGAATCCGTTCCGCCATGCTGAAACACCATCCGCAAAGGTGCCTGCCGCCAATGACTCCCAACTTGTATCACAAGAGCAGATGCCTCAGCCGTCAATATCCCCGTCAGAACAGCAACCGGCACCCACTGTGACAGATCTGGTTGCAAACCAACAAAACATCCCCAAAGGTGAGCTTACGAAGACAGTGAATATGGAAGAGTCCAGTTCTTCTGCAAAATCTTATGGTCAGACAGCCCCTTCCTCACCTGCCCAATCTATAACGCCAACAGTCCAGGCAACCCCGTCTCAATCTCATAGCCAGGCAACACCATCCACACCAGCTCAATCGAAGTCTTCCGTGGCCGGTACTCAATCGCAAAAGGCGGAATCTTCAGCTGCCGATTTAGCGAGTCTGCATCGCCTGCTTGACAATGCCATAAGACCCATATTCGAAGAGTACCTCGGAGCCTATAAGAATAGGGACTATCATCATCTGGACAAAGAAGAACTAAAAGAATATACAGAAAAACATTTAGCCTATCAACGAGCCTGCTTGAATAAGTTGAATGAGTTATGGGAAACCTATCAGCATCAGTATGACAAGGAATTGTTTTATGCTGAAGGCTGGAAAACACACGACTCTTATGACGCACAAACGTTCCTTCCCTCAAGAATATCCCATAAATAAGATAAAAGTGGACGGAATGGATAATGGTCTTATCAGCCTGATTATTTAATTTTGCAGTGGTTAATTATTACCGCATCATCTATATTGCTTTCCGCTAAAAATTTTTTTTAGGAAAAATTTTTTAGGGGACAGCAATAATTCTTATAGATGAGAATCTCTTCATTCATGGCACTCATCAAATGGACGAAATGGATGATTGCCATTTCGTCTGCATCTATTACTTTTGCATAAAATTTGAAACTTCCATGTATCTTTTTAATCAATTATTCTTAACCCCAAAAACACGCATAAAATGAAACATTCATTATTCTTTTCTTTTTTATTATTTCTATTCCATCCAATAAACATATTTGGATATAGCTTTGTTGAAAACGGTGTATATTATGACATCACATCATCAACATTACACACACTTGCAGTGACATATTATAAAAAAATACCTTATAGGATTGAGTATGAGAAAAAAGACATTGTTATTCCTGAAACCATCACACATGGCACCACCACATACACGGTCACTGCTATTGGAGATTATGCGTTTGAGAAAACCAGTGTCAATTCTGTGCAGCTTCCAAACTCTATCGTTTCTATAGGGAAAAACGCATTTTATGACTGTTCCAACATAACAGAAATCGCACTTCCAAGCTCTGTCAGGAGCATTGGAGAAAATGCCTATTATGGCTGTACCGGCTTGACTGAAATAGATCTCTCAAACGTCACGTCATTAGGTAAAGCCGCCTTTGCTAAATGTGAAAACATCAAAACAATCACCATCGGCAATGGTCTGTCGCGATTGCCAAACAGTGCCTTTTCTGACTGTAAGGCATTATCAGCTATGATTATCCCTGAAAATATCACAGAAATTGGGGAAGCCACATTTAAGAATTGTTCAGGTTTAAAGGAAGTGACTTTTCCCTCCAATCTGCAAATAATTGGGAAAAATGCATTTGCTTATTGCACAGAACTGCAAGAGGTTTCTTTTCCGAACAGTGTGACAAAAATCGGCGGAAGTGCATTCAATAGCTGCAGCAGCATAAAGGAAGTAATCATTCCGAATGGCGTGACAATACTTGACGATGGTATTTTTGCAAAATGCACCAGCCTGCAATCTGTTGTTATTCCTGAAAGCATAACACAAATCAACAACAATGTTTTTAATGGCTGTAACCTCAAAATTGTCTATAGCTTAAACCCAACACCACCAACAATAGTAAAAGGCCCAAGGATAGACGATTTTTATTCCCTTCGTCTGCCACCGAATGTTTTTAACACCTACACCTACGATAATGCTTTGCTTTGCGTTCCTACTGGAAGCAAAAGCCTTTATGCCGTGGCAAATTATTGGGAGCCCTTCAATAAAAACGGTAAAGATAACATTGTGGAGGAAGGAACTATAGCTATCGTAAAAATCGGGGAGACTGGGTACACTACATTCGCATTCGACAAACCTCTTGATTTGTCTGTCATGCCAGAAGGTATTTCGGCTTTCTACGTCAACTCAGTGACTGACGAATCGGCAAATCTGATAGAATTGAGTGAAGCTGTCCAGCCTGGTGAAGGACTCATATTTAAAGGGGAAACTGGCTCAATGCATATTCTCCACACCACAACAGATGGAAATGTTGTAACTGGAAATCTTTTAGTCGGTGTCATTGAACAACCCGTCACGTTAGTTTCCAATCCTTCCTCTGCGGAATTTGTCATGGTGAACGTAGGGGGAGAAGCAAAGTTTCAGTGTATCAGTGGTGGTGTTGACGCTATTGTCCCTATAGGGAAAGCATACCTCAATGCCAGAGAGAGTGGTGTCAAAAGCATTAACTTATTGATCAAAAATGATATCGCATCTGATATGGACATCCCTGAAGCTGAATCCACCAGCAGGAATTACAATCAGTTCTATAACCTTATGGGACAACCTGTTGAAAATCCAAGGAAAGGAATCTACATACGTAATGGTAAAAAAGTATTTATAAAATAAAATGAGAAAAATGAAAAAGAATTATCTTTACCCCCATATCATAATTGGAACAGTATTCACTAATGACATTTACTGCGAAACCATTGCGGTCAGCGGCAAATATTCGGGAGGAGAAATTGAAGTTAAACGAAAAGAAGATAATGAAGATGAAGAATTTGAAATGATCCAGATTCTGAAGGAAATGGATAAGGAGCATCATAATGGAACTGGCTTATGGTAGCCTTTACATCACAATGAAAGCTGAAAATATTTTCATTTCCACAAAATAAGCCCATAACATACGGAATCCGCAACATCGCAGTTGCGGATTCCACTTTTTACTGACAACCCGAGACAGCAGAAAAAGGGAAAACGGACTTATTTTCAGCGCAAGAAAAGCAGTAAATGGCAATAAATTTGGTTTTGTCGCCCGATTAACGTAAATTTGCAGGTTGAAACAGATTTTATCTGCTGCTGCGGCATTTCTTAAGGAAAGCGCGATGCATGCCGGTTCCTCTTCTCAGAGAAGCACACCGGCAGGATAAAATCGAATGCGGAAAGAATGTCGGAAAACAACCATACGAATCATACAGAACTGGAACTGCTCAACAGCATCAACACACCCGACGACCTGAGGAAACTCAGTATCGAACAGTTGCCTCAGGTGTGCGACGAGCTCAGGAAGGATATAATCAAAGAACTGTCAACCAACCCGGGACACCTGGCGTCAAGCCTGGGTGTAGTGGAGTTGACCGTAGCCCTGCATTATGTGTTCAACACACCCGGTGACAGGATTGTGTGGGACGTGGGGCATCAGGCCTATGGTCATAAAATCCTCACTGGACGTCGCGAACAGTTCTGCACCAACCGAAAACTGGGCGGACTGCGCCCATTCCCTTTCCCTGAGGAAAGCGAATACGACACCTTCTGCTGCGGACATGCCAGCAATTCCATCAGCGCCGCTCTCGGAATGGCGGTGGCATCACATTTCCATGGAGAAGACCGCAAGGTGGTGGCGGTCATCGGCGATGGAGCCATGAGCGGAGGATTGGCCTTCGAAGGACTGAACAACACCTCATCCACTCCCAACAACATGCTCATCATCCTCAACGACAACAACATGTCGATAGACAAGAGCGTGGGTGGAATGAGACAATACCTGCTCAATCTCACCACAAACTCCACCTACAACAACATCCGATACAAGATATCCAAGCGACTCACCAAATGGGGATGGCTCAGCGACAAGCGCAAACGTGGCATCCTTAGATTCAACAACAGCCTGAAATCGTTCATCAGCCGTCAGCAGAACATGTTCGAGGGACTGGACCTTCGCTATTTCGGTCCCATCAACGGGCACGACGTGAAGGAGTTGGTGAGAATCCTGCGCACCATCAAGGACATGCAAGGACCGAAAATGCTGCATATCCACACCGTCAAAGGCAAAGGATATGAGCCTGCTGAGAAGGACGCCACCGTGTGGCACGCACCGGGACGTTTTGACGAAGACACCGGCGAACGACTCGACACCGCCCCCCACAGCCCTTGCCCACCGAAATTTCAGGATGTGTTCGGACATACGCTGCTTGAGCTGGCCAGAAAGAACGACAAGATTGTGGGCGTCACACCGGCCATGCCGACGGGATGCTCCATGAACATCATGGCGGAGGAAATGCCAAACCGGGTGTTCGACGTGGGAATTGCAGAAGGACATGCCGTTACCTTCTCTGGAGGAATGGCGAAGGACGGACTGCTTCCGTTCTGCAACATATACTCCTCTTTCATGCAGAGGGCATACGACAACATTATCCACGACGCCGCCATCATGAAACTCAATCTCGTGCTCTGCCTCGACAGAGCCGGACTCGTAGGAGAAGATGGGGCCACACACCATGGCGCTTTCGACATGGCGTTCCTCAGGCCTATTCCGAACATCACCATCGCATCGCCTTACGACGAGCATGAACTGCGACGGATGATGTACACGGCACAGCTGCCTGGCAAAGGCACCTTTGTCATCCGTTATCCTCGCGGAAGAGGTTCAAGAGTTGATTGGCAATGCCCACTCGAGGAAATACCTGTTGGCAAAGGACGGAAGATGAAGGACGGTAAGGACCTCGCTATCCTCACCATCGGTCCCATTGCCAAAGAAACAGAGAAAGCCATCCAGAAAGCAGAGGAAGAAAATGGACTGTCGATCGCACACTTCGACATGCGGTTTCTCAAACCCATCGACACCGACATCCTCCACGAAGTGGGGAAGCGGTTCAAGCACGCCATCACCGTGGAGGACGGCGTTATCAACGGAGGACTGGGAAGCACGGTCATCGAGTTTATGAACGACCATGAATACCCCACAATGATCTCGCGTATCGGCATTCCCGACGAGTTTGTGGAACACGGAAAAGTGGCACAACTGAGAAAAATCACAGGGATGGATGCCGACAGCATATACCACACCATATTAACTATCTGCCGCTCATGAAGACAATCATTGCAGGCGCCGGAGCCGTAGGAACACACTTGGCACGGATGCTCTCCGTGGAGAACATCAATGTCATCCTCATCGATGGTGATGAGGAGCGTCTGAGCAAGGTGAACAACGACCTCGACATCATGACTCTCGCCGTGGAGCCCACCTCCATCGAGGGAATGAAGAATGCAGGCATCGACAATGCCGACCTCTTCATCGCCGTCACGCCCGACGAGAGCGAGAACATCGCTTGTGCCATGATGGCAAGACAGCTCGGAGCAAAACGGACGGTGGCGAGAATCGATAACTACGAGTACATGAAGCCTGAAAACCGGAAGATTTTCGAGACCATGGGCATCTCATCACTCATCTATCCTGAACTGCTGGCCTCACGCGAGATTGCCGACTCCTGCAAGTTCTCCTGGGTGAGGCAGCTTTGGGAATTCGGCGACAACGGAGAGCTCGTGCTCCTCAGTGTAAAGATGCACGATGACCACCCCATCTACGACAAGGAAATCAGCAACGCCAGCAACGTGCTCGTGGACCATACGCTCAAGGAGATTGGTATGAAACACGGACATAAGTTCCACGTAGTGGCTATCAAGCGGAACGGAGAGACCGTACACCCTTATGGCGACGAGAAAATTCTACCACGCGACCTCGTCTTCTTCATGACCACTCGTGATAACGTCCCTGAAATCGCGCGCCTCTCTGGCAAAGAAGGGTACCCGAATGTGAAGAACACCCTTATCATCGGAGGTGGGAAACTCTCCGTCAGAGCCGATTGGGCACTTCCTGCCGGCATGGACATCCGGATTGTGGAGCCCAGTCTGGCAAGGTGCGAAAAACTGGGAAGCCTGCTGAAAAACAACACCATGGTCATCAATGGAGAGGGACACGACATGGAACTTCTCATCGATGAGGGCATCGATAAGCTCGACGCCTTCATCGCACTCACCGAAAACGACGAGGAAAACATCCTTGCCTGCGTGGCGGCACGGCGCAGAGGCGTGAGGAAAACCATCGCTCAGGTGGAAAACCTAGACTATATGGACATGGCGGAATCGCTCGATGTTGGAACGGTGATCAACAAGAAGATGATTGCCGCCAGCCACATCTATCAGATGTTGCTCAAGTCGAGTGTGGACAACGTAAAGATGCTCACTGTGGCTGAAGCTGACGTGGCAGAGTTCGTCGTGAAGGAGGGGTCGAAAGTCACCCGTGACAAGGTGATGAACCTCGGTCTTCCAAGAGGAGTCAACATAGGTGGAGTGTTCCGCCACGGAAAAGGAATGCTCGTCTCCGGACAAACCGTCCTGCAAGCAGGCGACAAGGCCGTCGTCTTCTGCATTGCCGGTACCCTGAAGCGGCTCGACAAATTCTTCAAATAAGTATTTCGCTCATTCAGTCCCACTTCCGCATAACAAAAAATCGTACGCCTAAAGCCTATAATCTGTAATCATGACCAACTGGAAACTCATCATACGTGTGATCGGAATCCTCCTCTTCATTGAGGCAGGTCTGATGCTGTTGTCTTTCTTTGTGGGCATGTATTATCAGGAAGATGCCATGTACGCCTTTCTGTGGCCGGCACTCATAGCCACAGCCATTGGAGCCGTGAACCAAATAGTAGGATGGAACTCTGGACAGAACATGGGACGCCGCGACGGTTATTTCATCGTCACCGTCATTTGGGTGCTCTTCTCTGCCATCGGAATGTTGCCTTTCCTCTTCAGCGGAGCGGTCCCCGACGTGGCGAGCGCATTCTTTGAAACCATGTCGGGGTTCACCTCCACGGGAGCCACCATCATTGACGACTGCGACGCTCAGCCTCACTGCATCCTCTTCTGGCGGAGCATGTCGCAATGGATTGGCGGTATCGGAATCATCTTCTTCACCGTGGCCATCCTGCCTGCTTTCGGAGTTGGTGAGGTGAAACTCTTTGCGGCTGAGACCACTGGACCTATGTACAACAAGGTACACCCTCGAATCAGCATGACTGCCAAATGGATTGGAACGGTCTATGTGCTTATCACAGCCCTGTGCATTCTGTCGCTCATTCTTTGTGGTATGGGTCTGTTCGATGCGGTCAACTATTCAATGACCATCACGGGAACAGGAGGCTATGGAACCCACAGCGACTTGCTCCACAACGTGCTCAACTCACCTGTCACTGAATACGTGATGACGTTCTTCATGATTGTGTCAGGCGTGAACTACACCCTCATCTACTACACCATCCTCAGAGGACACGTCAAACGTTTCTTCAAGGATTCAGAGCTCAGATGCTTTATCTTCATTTTCGGAGGAGCCACCCTTGCGTGCACACTTGGACTTTTAAACCAGAAGATGGTCGATACCGACATCAGTTCTGTTTCTGACTTTCTCGCAGTTTTGGAACTCTCTTTTCGGGAGGCGTTCTTCACCGTGGTTTCACTTCAAACCACCACCGGATTGGCCACATGCGACTACACCATCTGGCCTAATGCCCTCATGCCGCTGCTCCTTTTCATCATGTTTGCAGGGGCTTGCTCAGGCAGTACCAGTGGTGGATTCAAGTGCATACGTTGGTCTCTTATCTACCGAATCACTCGAAACGAGTTCCGGCGCATTCTCCATCCAAGAGCTGTGCTGCCAGTGAAATACAACGGACAGGTCATCAACAGCCAGGTCATCCGCACTCTATTCGGATTCGTCGCACTCTTTGCAGGATGCCTGCTGATTGGAGCGTTCGTTCTCGCATTCTTTGGCGTGGATCCCAATCAGCAACTCAACGACTTCGACTTCTACGACGCGCTGGGCATATCCATGTCCTCACTCTCCAATGTCGGACCAGGTATGGGCTATTATGGACCGGTCCACTCATGGGCTATCCTCACCCCTATAGCGAAATTCACCTGCTCCTTCCTCATGCTCGTAGGACGTTTGGAAATTTTCCCTGTGCTCATTCTCTTCTCCCATAGTTTCTGGAAGAAAGCATGATAAGCTAAAAAAACTTCATTGTTCTTTCATACACTTTAGCCTGAAGCAGCCTAAAAACAAACGTAGGCAAAAGACCCTGTTGATAATTTGCTTAAATGGAAAATATTATGTAATTTTGCTGATACATCAAAGGGTGGTTCTAAGAATTAGGTTGGATTGATTTTTGAATTGAAGTGGATGGATTTTTGTCAGTGTTTAAAGGCGCATAGCGAGCTATGTAACTGCAAACAATGGCAAAAAGACGCCGCATCAAACAAAAAGCAACCGAATTTCAAACCATCCCATGAGATTTGTAAGTAAAAACGTAATTTATAGAACTACCCTAAAAACAGGTTGTTATGGAGACTTTGCCGCGCCGCTATCCCTTGGGCATACAGACATTCAGCGAGATAATCGAAGGTGACTATTATTACGTTGACAAGACTGCTGACATCCACCGGATGACCAGCACCTATAAGTATGTGTTTCTGAGTCGTCCGCGCCGGTTCGGCAAGTCGCTGCTTGTATCGACGCTGGCATCTTATTTCCGTGGGGAGAAGGAGCTGTTCAAGGGTCTTGCCATGGAGCGGCTGGAGAAGCAGTGGAAGAAGCACCCGGTAATCCATCTGAGCCTGGCGTCGGTGAAGGAGATAGAGCCGGAGAAGATTGAGGAAAGCCTGAGTGACCGTTTAAGAGATATAGAGAGCCAGTTCGGTATAGAGCGTAAAAGTAACATTTTGGGTAGCCGCCTTAAAGCCATCATACAGCAGACAACTGAGCAGTATGGCGAGAAAGCCGTCGTTGTCCTCGACGAATATGACGCACCGCTGCTCAACGTTCTCCACGACGAACAGCGGCTGACACAGGTGCGTCAGCTCATGCGCACGCTCTATGCCCCGCTGA
>R25__coassemble_285_pt1 | contig 32086 bp, 26 predicted proteins | sample R25__metabat2_high_PE_055 | metagenome-assembled genome bin R25
CTTTTCACTCGACTAAAATTCAAAAATCGCCTCGACATAATTTTTAGAACCCACCTAAAATCGTTTATATTATAAAGTCGTAAACCTCAACCGGTCACAACACAAAAGAGATTATTGCTCCATTTAACGGCCTCTTCATGCCATCACAAAATTATTGCAGGACGTAGTGCACAGGTTCCGACTCATTATGCAGCCGGTCGAGTGCTGTGACCATGATAGTGTGTCCAGAGAAATCGCCTTGTAGTACCACAGCGTTGTTAGGGGTGATGGTAAGGATATTTGCTGGATTCTCAAGGTCGATAATTTGGTCGGCAGAGAAGTCGTAAACCACATACGCCACGGTCTTGTTCATTTGCTTGCGTGTGCGGTCCTTCTTCCAATAGAGCACCGTCTGCCCATCCTGTACTCTCATTTTTATTTTTTTCGGTTTTTTCGGAGCCTGGCTGTCGATGAACGTCATCTTTGGTTGCAAAGCTGGGTATTTGTGGTACACCTTCTCAAGGATGGTGCAATAATTGCTTGGGTTGTTCGCCACAGCGGCCGCATACCACTGGCAAGAGCCCTGGATGTTAGGCAGCCGGCGTTGGAGTTGATATTTCGCATCCATCTGATGGCGTGTGGAGTCGTTGGGATCCTGCCCCTTCACAGTCCGTTCCACATCCTGTCCGATGAACACAGGACGGTTGGAGCAGAAATCATTCCACCAATGGAGCAACACCCCATAATCCGCCGCCTTGGTTCCAAAATTCCAATACACCTGAGGGATGATATAGTCCACCCACCCCTCTTTCTGCCATTTCACTACGTCAGCATAGAGATCATCATAGTTCTGCAAACCACGTGTGGCACTTCCCCGCTCCGTGTTCTTCTCTGATGGGTCGTTGCGGTAGATTCCAAATGGTGAGATACCAAACTTCACCCAAGGCTTTGTGTCGCGCACAAGCTGATGAAGGTCGCGGATGAGCATGTTGACATTGTCGCGTCTCCAATCGGCAATATTGGTGAATCCCCTGCTATCGCGCTCGAACCAAGCCTGATCATTGAATTTGAGTCCGGCTTCCGGATACGGATAGAAATAGTCGTCCATGTGGATTCCATCCACATCGTAATGCTGGAGGATGTCCTCCACTACCATGCAAGTGTACATTCTCGAAACTTCAAGTGCCGGATTGAGAATATAGAGGTCGCCATAAGGCACAATCCACTCTTTATGTTGCATTGCCAAGTGATTCGACGCCAATGCTGTGGTTCCCTTAGTCTTCATTCTGTACGGGTTGATCCAAGCATGGCATTCCATTCCTCTAGCATGGCATTGCTCAATCATCCACTGCAGTGGGTCCCACCCATCGGCAGGTGCCTGCCCCTGAGTACCGGTGAGGTAGCGGCTCCACGGCTCATAGCTGGATTTATAGAGCGCGTCGCCTTCTGGTCTCACCTGGAACATGATGGCGTTGATCCGCGCCCGCTGGAGTACGTCGAGCTGTGACGAGAGCATATTTCTCACTTCCTCAGACGATTTTCCGAGATACATACCATTGACACACTGCATCCAAGCCCCGCGGAACTCGCGTTTCGGTTGGGTGGAACGAGTTGGGTTCTGCGCTGTAGCACATCCTGCCACCAGCGAGAACAAAGCGAGAGCCATGACGGCGATAAAATTCTTCATACGTTGAATAAAAAGGTTTTATAAAAATATAGTTTATTCTAAAAAAACAATCGATACTCCACCCTAACGCTTGCAAAAGGCCATGAAGGTGCATGAGAGAGCTGCTGTTTCATTAGAGGAAAGGTGTGAGCAGATGCCCGAACCACGCCACCCCTTTCTTCCACGCAGTCTTTTGGTTCCATTTTTCTTGGTCAAGAATGACCGAGCTTTTCTTGTCGTCCTCAAACATGTTCACCATCTCCATGGTGGTGGCATGGTCAAAGATGGCCATGTTGATTTCATAGTCATATCTCAGACTCCTGCTGTTGAGATTGGCTGAGCCGACAGTGCAGAACTCATCATCCACTGTCATGATTTTGGTATGGTGGAATCCGTTTTGGAACATATAGACCGTGGCACCTTTTTTTGCGAGTTGCCATGCCACATAATGCGTGGCATCGGGTGTGAGCGGAATATCACTCTTTTCCGACACCATGATCTGCACGTCCACCCCCCTCTTGATTGCCCGTTCAATCGCTTTGCGAACAGAATGCGTAGGCACAAAATAAGGGTTGATGATACGCACGTTTTTCTTTGCGTTGTCGAGCATGGATACATAAAGCTGGCGTATGGCCTTGTTGCCCGTCCGCGGATGCCGGTCAACCACGGCAAGTCTCACGTTGCCCTCTTTTTCCGAATGCACAGGGAAATACTTTGCTCCCGACAGGAGGTAGCCCGTCTGCTTTGCCCACATCTGCACAAAAATATCGTGGAGGTCGTTGACCGCCGGTCCCTCAATCCTCATGTGCATGTCTCTCCACGGCCCGATGCCTTCCAGTCCCTCAATATAATAGTCCGCCACATTCATTCCGCCCGTATAGGCATGCATTCCGTCGATGACCACGATTTTCCGGTGGTCGCGTGGATAGATGTGGTTGACCCAGGGAAAGCGTATGGGATCAAACTTCTCAAGTTGTATGCCCAAGGCGCTGATGGAGTCGTGCTTCGCCCTTGAAAACGGCCTGTTGTTCGATGAATTGCCAAAAGCATCGTACATCACCCTCACTTCCACTCCGTCTTTCACTTTCTCATGGAGCAGAGAGATGAGGATGGCATTGATAGAGTCGTTTCTGAAATTGAAATACTCCATGTGTATGAAAGTCCTGGCTTGCTTGATATGCTGGAAAAGGTCCTCAAACTTGTCGTGTCCGGTCTTCAGAAAGGTGACCCTGTTGTTGTCAGAAAAAGGAAATCCGCAGGCTTTCAGGTCATTCAGTTCCGAGATTTCCGCATTGGCAGTGTCCTGCTTCTGAATACCACTTATACTTTGCGCTGCTGTCTCCACGACAGACAGAGAAAGCAAGCAGAGGAATAGAGTCAAATTCTTTTTCATAAATCATCTTTCATTTGTTGAGCTCGCTGAGACGCTGTGTCAGCATGGGCATCCAATCTTGGTTCTTCTCCACAAGCAACCCATGTATTCCGAGGCTTTCCGCCGCACGTATATTCTTCTCCCCATCGTCGAGGAACAGGGTTTCCTGCGGATTGATACCACTATCCTGAAGCATTTTCTGGAAGATTGTGACAGCCGGCTTATAATCCTTCATGTCGCAACTATAGAAAGTGCGGTGGAAATAATAGTCCAGCGGGTGTCCATCACCGCTGAAGTTGTCCGACTCCGCCCATTCCACGATAAACGGATTGGTGTTGCTGAGTAGGATAACCTGATACTGTTGCTTGAGCGTGAGCAGATTGTTGAGTCTGTGTATGTCCACGTTTTCCACATATCCCACCCATGCCCTTTGTGCTTGCTGGAATGATATCCGTGGTTCTTGGTCGCCGAAGATGTGTGATTGCTCCTGTGCCATGTCGGCAAGCTCCTTTAGGAACTGGTCAGTTGTGATGGACCCGTTTTCCAGTTGGAGGAAGATTCCCGTCTGTCCGTAGAGTCCCATTTGCTGTCGCGTGTCTTTGATTCCAAGTTGCTCAAACCGCTGCCAAGCCGTTTCCGGTGTCAAGGGAATGACCACACCTCCGAGGTCGAAGACAATATTTTTTATCATAATGAACGGGTTGTTATTCTGAAAAATCACCATTGTATGGGAGTCATCCCATGCTGTGTGAGGAAATGGTTGGTAAGGCTGAAATGATGGTTGCCAAAGAAGCCTCTATGGGCTGAGAGGGGCGATGGATGCGGCGACTTGAGCACCAGATGTCTGGTCGTGTCGATAAGCGGAGCCTTGCTTTGCGCATAGCTTCCCCAAAGGAGGAACACGACATGCTCTTTCCCGCTGCTGATGATGCTGATGACCTTATCGGTGAACTGCTCCCATCCGCGCCTTTGATGCGAACCTGCCAGATGAGCCCTGACGGTGAGGGTGGCGTTAAGCAGCAACACGCCCTGCTTGGTCCATCTGGTCAAGTCACCCGACACAGGGATGTCGGTTCCCACGTCGTCTTTGATTTCCTTATATATATTGACCAGCGAAGGCGGAATCTTCACGCCGTCCGGCACAGAGAACGCCAATCCTTGCGCCTGCCCCGGCTCATGATAAGGGTCCTGCCCGAGAATGACCACTTTGAGTTGGTGGAACGGGCAGAGGTCGAAAGCCCTGAAGATGTTGCTCCCCTTTGGATAGACGGTGGTTTGTGCATATTCCGCTCTCACGAAATCCGTCAACTGGCGGAAATAGTCCTGCTCAAACTCGCCTTGGAGCCTGCTCTTCCATGATTCCTCAATCCTGACATCCATAGGCTCAAGCATGATATTTAATGAGACCTGCCATCGGTGCCTGCAGCACCTCTCCCATCTTGAATCCCAGCTTATCAGCCGTTTCTCTGAGTTCGTTCTGATAGAACCATGCCACAGAGCCCGTGAAGCATACAGGCAGTTCAGGACAGTTGTAGAGGTTGACATTTCTCATGAAAAACTGTGTGAAGCAGTCGATGATGAAATCGTGGATTTCCGGTATGTCCCTATGCCGGGCACAGAAAGGAGAGAGGGAAGCCAGAAACCGACTCGGCATCGGTTCGCGGTAAACTTTCTGTATGATGGTCTGCGGGTCAAGCTTGGTCTCCTGTTCGAACAACAGGCATGTCTCCTCCGAGAACTGCTTCTTGAGGCAGTTTCCGACGAGCCGCTTGCCCATGTATGCCCCACTGCCCTCATCACCGAGTATGTATCCGAGTGGCGACACATTGTCGACGATATCCTCCCCATCATAATAGCAGGAGTTGGATCCCGTACCGAGGATGCAGACGATGCCCGGCCGGTCGGCACAAAGTGCCCTTGCCGCCCCAAGCATATCGCTGAGTACGTTAATCCGCGCCTTGTTGTTCATCACGGTCCGTATGGCTGTAGCCACGACCGGTGCTTTTTCCTTGGTGCATCCAGCCCCATAGAAAAAAATCTCACCAATGCGCTCCACAATATCATCAAGTTGGACAGACTGTCCATACATCTCGAGCTGTGGAAGCAGTTCCTTCTGAATGACAGCCGCCATGTCCGCTTCATCCAATTGAAACGGATTGATGCCCTGAGTCGTGATGAGTTTGGCATGATGCTCATGTAGGAGGCACCATGCCGTCTTGGTTGAACCGCTGTCGGCTATCAGTATCATAAGTTATCGGGTGGGGTTTACTTCCTGAAAAGGGTTAGTGAAGAGCGTCAATCTTCCGAGAACTGCTTAATCCGCTGTTCTTCAGAAAGCTTGCAGATAAGGAGTGTGTCGTTGTTCTCAGCCACGATGCAGTTGTCGAGTCCCTGCACCACCACTTTCTTCTCCATGGCCGTATGGACGATGCAGTTGGTAGTTTCAAAGAGTTTGACATTCGGTCCCACGACAGCATTGCCGTTGGCGTCCTTCTTCATCAGCTGAATGAGTGAACCCCAAGTTCCCACATCGCTCCAACCAAAATCAGCAGGCAACACAAAAATTTCCTCTGCTTTCTCGAGGATGGCATAGTCCACCGATATGCTCGGACATTTCGGAAATTCCCTGTCGATCCATTCCTGCTCATCTTTAGTTCCGAGCACCTGCTGCATGTTCTCAAAGATGTTGTTGATTTCAGGCGCATAGATGCGCATGGCGTTGACGATGGTGCTGACGCTCCAGATGAAGATTCCTGAATTCCAGAAGAAGTCATCATGACGGATATATTCCTTGGCAGTCTCCAAGTTAGGTTTCTCCTTAAAACTATCAACTCTGAACATATTCTTGTTTTTGAGTGAAGGCGCCGACATGTCGGCCTGAATGTAACCATACCCCGTCTCTGGTCTTGACGGTTTCATGCCGAGTGTGACGATAGCGTCCGACTGGCTGGTGAAGGTGAGCGCCTGCTTGATGACCTCCTGAAAATGTTTCTGGTTGACGATGAAGTGGTCGCTTGGCGTCACCACGAGGTTGGCATTTCTGTCCGCCATCTTGATTCTCCACGCCACGTATGCGATGCAAGGCGCGGTGTTTCGGCGGCAAGGTTCAAGCAGCACATTCGACTCCGGGACTTCGGGCAATTGCTCCCTGACGATGTCCTTATATTTCTGGCTTGTCACAATCCACACGTTCTCGGGCGGCACCACCCCATCGAAGCGGTCGAACGTGAGTTGCAGGAAAGTTCTTCCGCAGCCCATCACATCAATAAACTGTTTTGGGAATTCCGTGGTGCTCATAGGCCAGAAGCGGCTTCCGATTCCGCCTGCCATGATGACGAGATGATTGTGATTTGTAGCCATTTTGTTCAAAAAATTTAGATGCAGTCAGTTTTTTTGTTTTGAAAATGCAAAGTTAACACATTTTAAGAAGAAAAAGAAAAAAGGGAAAAGAAAGTTCTTTCCCTTTTTAATAATTTGCACAAAAGTTGTTCCCAATTGCAAACAATCAGAATTTGAAATTCAGTTCCACATCGAAAAGGTTGTAGTTGTGGTTTTCAAGGTTGCGGTCGTTGACCCTGGCATATTCCAGATTGATCATGAGGTTTTTGTTGAACCAGTAATCCGCACCAATTTCATAGTTAGTCTTGGCAGTCCCCCACTCCTTCCGGTCGCGATAAAGGTCATATCGTGCCTTGACATGACATTTATTCTTGATGACAGGCGCGATGCAGAGTGCATAGAATCCGTCGGCCTTTTCGCCAGCCTCCTCCACGGCTCCCCTGCCCTGACTGTGGATATATTCTGTTCTGAAAGTCCAGTCATAATCAGCATATTCGGCTGAGAGGGCATAGCGGTTTTTCTCCACACTCTTGTCGTCGATGACGCGGCTTCCGGTCCATCCAAACGCACCAATCCTGAGTCCCTTGACCGGCATGACCCACAATCCTCCGATGATATCCTTCCGGTTGTCGGCATCCTTCCTGTTGATTCCCTCACCATTGAACACCCCCACCTGATAGTGGAGCAGCTCACGTCCGGCAGCATTCTTAAGGAAGTCGCCTTGCAGCTGGAGGCCGATATCTCTTCCGTTTGACGCATGTTCGCCCGTCCGGTCGCTGAATCCGGCCAGTTTGGTGACATTCTGGGAATAGGACATGAATCCTTGCGTGATGGGGTGCATCGGGTTTTCGAAAGTGAACGGACGTTTGAACTGCCCGACCTTCACCTTAAGGAATGGTAGTTTCTGCCATTCTCCAAAAAGATCGACAAGTCTGGGAGAAGAGCCGAGCGTGGACGTGTTGCCATTGATTTGCATCTGCATTTTCCAATAGAAGTCGTTTGCAATGCGTCCTTCGAGGGCAAGCCTTGCAATCCTGAGATTGAAAGAGTTCTCATGGTTCCCCTTCTTGTCGTTGGCCTGATACTGGAGCATCCCATATCCGGAAAGCTTGATATCGTTGACCCACTGAGGGAGTTTGATGATTTTCTGTTGGTTATCCTGCGCATTCATCTGCACGGAAACCATGATGAGCATAAGCAGCAATAGTTTTCTCATTGTAATAACGGGTTAACAAATTAGTAATAATATGTTGCAAAGATAGGAAAAAAAATCTCAAAAGAGATAAAATTAACAAGAATTGAAACAAATGATACAGTCAAAGCAGATAAGTTTACTTACTTTTGCATTCAGAAACCAAACTAAAAATTTATGAAAACCAGCCATTACCTTTTCGCAATTGTATTCTCATTGTTGGCAGTAGCGCAATTGACCAGTTGCAACGACGACCCGGACACGGAATTCATGTACGTGATGAAAAGTCAGTATGCCTCTGACTACCTCAAAGAATCTCCCCGTTTCAGTAAATTCACCCAGATTGTGACCCGTTCCAAGATGATGGACCTTTTGGGCACCTATGGTTCGTACACGGTGTTCGCTCCAACTGACGATGCCGTTGACAAGTTTCTTCAGGGACGTGGGCTGAGCAGCGTGGATGAACTGAGCCAGGCCGACTGCGACACCATCACCTTCACGCACATCATCGAGCACGCCTATTTCACGACCGACTACAACGACGGCACCTACCCCGTGATGAACATGCTGGACCGTCCGCTGACCATCAGCTGTGACTCCGACACCTTGTCTGTTCCTGGTGAGATTCATCTTGCCATCTACATCAACAAGCAATCACGCATGATCCACGAGGACGACTCCGTGGCCAACGGTGTGGTCCACACAATGGATCAGGTGATCGGCACGAACAACTTCATGCTGACAGACATCATGAAGACCGATGAGTCGATCAAGCTCTTCACCAATGCCTTGCTGCTGACTCACATGTCCGACTCACTGACCAAATACAAGGACGAGAACTACAGCGTGGGCAAAGACTCCGTTGACTGGACGAACGACCGTCTGATTGTTCACACCGGCAACGAATACGACAACGTGGCATACATGGAGAACCGTTATTTCAAATTCACCGCCTTCGTCCCGCTTGACGACATGCTTGAAAAAAAATATGGTGTGACCGACATTGACGGATTGATTCAGCTGGCCAAGGAATGCTACGACCCCGTTTATCCAGAAGATGCCGACATCACCGACCCAACCGACCGTCGGAACTCGTTGAACCGGTTCGTGTCGTACCACCTTCTTCCTTTCCAAGCCTCCTATTACCGCCTGACTGCCGTTGACGGTCCAAACAGCGTGTTGGCTTCAAGCCTGTTCTACAGGAAGATGTGGGATATTTCCTGCTGGTATGAGACACTGATGCCCCACTCCATTCTGAAAGTATCCTTCCCGAGCGGAACAGAGAGTGGCCTTTACGTGAACCGCCGCGGCATCCAGTCGCGCGCCGACCAGCGGAACATCAAGATCCGTGGCAGCAAAGTTCTCACAGCCAGCGAGTCGCACATGGACCAGACGTCGTTGAACGGTGTGTATCATTATATCGATGACATCCTGAGTTATGGTTATCATCCTGGCCTGAAGGTGAACACCCAGTACGATGTGATGAATGAGCGAATTCGCGTGGACTGCGCCGCATTGTCGCCCGACTTCATCACCAGTGGTGGCCGTGGCCACAACACGCTGGTGAACACCAACATCAACCCAGGTCTGTACGGTCAGCAATCGTTCAGCACCCAGGCCGCCACCAATCCGAACACCTGTCTCGGCTACAAAGCCGGCTCCGCCGCCAACTTCTACTTCACCGACGCCACCCACATCCACATCCGTCCGCGCTACCTGCCGTTTGCCTCCTACGAAGGCGACGAGGTGACGGTGAAAGGCCGTTACGACCTGACAGTGAAGCTGCCACCTGTTCCGGAAGGCGACTGGGAGGTGCGATTCTTCACCTGCGTGGGGTTGCCAAGCCGTGGAATCGTACAGTTCTACATAGACAATGTGCCTCAGGGTATTCCGTTCGACATGCGTCCGAGCGGTCGGAGTGCCCACATCGGCTACAAGAGTGATGAGGAGCTGGGCGATGCCCTTGCCATATCCACTTTTGACAAGCAGTTCCGCTACCGAGGCTGGATGAAAGGTCCGAGCTCATCGGGCTTCAGCACAAACAACACAAGCATCACCCAGGTGTTCCGTCAATACCCTGAGAACTTACGGAAAATCATCGGTGTGTTCCACTCCGACGGTAAGACCGATCACTACCTGCGCATGCAGCAGAAGATGGAGAGTGAGAACAACGAATGCAGCTTCGACATGATTGAGATTGTGCCAAGCAACGTATATAACAACCCCGACGTGCTTGAAGACAGATTGTAATCACACATTTTTTCGTTATAAAGCCATAATATTCTTTGCCCCAGTCAACCGCGGTTGACTGGGGCAAAAAGCATCAAAGGGAGTGCTGTCCAGCGGTCCCTTTGACTTTCATTAACCAAACTAAAAAATACACGCTTTCAATCAGCGCTTCATTCAAACTATAATCTTTTTGTATTGACTTTATTAACTACTTAACTCCTTAATTTTCAGTTTCCATTTCCACCAGGTCCGCCACCCATGTTTCCTACAGGCGCTCCACCCATATTGCCACCAGGTCTTTCACCCTGGTTGCCGCCCCGGTTCGGTCGTTCGCCATTTCCGAAGCCGCCACGTCCAGCGTTCTCACCGCCGTCGTTGTTTCTTCTCATGTAGCCCCCATCGTTGTCGTTTCCATTGCGGTTTCCACGGTTGGCATTACGTCCGCCAAACATGTTGAAGCGGTAGATGAAGTGAGCCATGACGTATGAATAGATGGCGTTGGTCTCCGTATCGCTTCTCATGGTTGCTGAGATGTTTCGGCTGATGTTGCTGCGTTTTGAAAGGATATCGTAAGCCTGGAGCGAAACGGTGGCAGCCTTTCCCTTGAGGAAACGGTAAGACACCTGTGCGTTCCAAATGAGCTCATTGGTGTTCATGTTGGCACTGCTGTATCCCCTACGGCTACTCATGCTGATGTTGGTGGAGAATCCGAATCCGTTCTCCAAGTAGATATTACCCGACGCACCGTAAGAAAAGTCGTAGGTGGCGCGGTTGTTGGTCGGCACAAGCTTGCTTTTCTGGTTGCTGTAGTTGATGTTTCCAAAAAGGCTTGCGTCCCAGATATCGGTGCGGTAGTTGAGGCGGATACTTTCTCCAATCCTGAGGTTGTTGACGGTGTTCTTGAGCGACTGGTTATTCTGGTAGATATAGCCCACATTGTTGGAATAACTGGCCGAGGTGGATGTGTTGAACGTGAAGTTATCCACAAATATCGGTCGGTTCCATCCAAAGTTTCCGTTAATGTTCCAGTTGCCGTTGACATTGGTAGGCTGAGTGATTCTTCCACCGGTTTCCTCGTTGTACTGTGTCCTGCTCTCAATGGCATTGAGTGTGTTTGAGAACGAGAGTCTTGCCGTGAAGCTCTGCATGGTGGTTGAGAGGTAGTTGTTCCAGTCGATGTTGATATTATTGGAGAACGACGGCGAGAGGTCCGGGTTACCCATTCTGATATTGAGCGGGTTGGAATTATCCGTCATATTGAAGAGGTCTGTGATGGAAGGTTGCGAGGTGTTTCCCCTATACCGGATTCTGAGTGTGTGCTGCTTGTTGAATCTGTATCTGAAATTCAGCGTAGGCGAGACTCTGACGTAGTTTCTGGTTGCGATGGTGTCGAGCCCCTGATAGTTATATTCCATCCTCTGTCGCTGCGGCTGCACGTTGACACCCACATTCATATTGATGTAGTTGGTGACGAGTCGGAGCTGTACGTCGATGTTGTGGATATAGTTGGTGTTGTCGGTATATCGGCTGAGGTCGTCATCGAGATAGTTGTAGTAATCCCATGGCAGGTATCCCGCCCCCGTGTTGCGGATGTCGGTGATGAGTTCGTCCACACCTCCCATGTCGTATGCTTTTCCGTCGCTGTGTCGGTTAGAGTAGTTGAATCTATATGATGTCTGCAGGAAGAGCTTCTTGGCTATGAGCGGTTCGGTGTAGTTGAATCCTACGGTGAAGTTTTCCGAGGTGTTTGGCGTTGTCCTGTACCTGTAGGTCAGCGCAGCCGAGTCGTTACGTTGGAAATAGATGACATCGCTGAGCGAATAGCTTTTGTTCTCGTTGTTGCTGTAACTTCCGTTCAGCTGCACAGAGAAGTTTCGTCCGAGGTTGTTGAGTCTGCGGTTGAGGATCAACCTTCCGTTGAAGCTGTAGTTCTCACCTGTTGACTTGTTTCCCGTAACGTTTTGGTTGACCTTGATGTCGTGTGCGATTTTCTCCATCTCCTCGAGCGGGTTGTCCACTCCTTGCTGCAGATAAGGGTCGTCGTTGAATGTGGCATTCTTACCTGTGGAGTTAGAGCTGGAATTGCCCACTGAGAAACTCGGCCGGAAGTTGAGTGTGGTCATGCTGTCTGGCTTCCACTCAATCTTGAAATCACCGTTGAACCCGCCATTTTTGCTGACACTCCGGTTGAGTGAGTTGGAGAATGATGCGTTGGTGGTGATGAAGTTCTGAACAGCCGACTTGGTGATAGATGTGGTTTTCGATCCTTGGTACCTGACGTTTCCGCCGATTTCGAACTTACCTCTTTCCAGAGCCATGTTGAGACCTCCCATACCTGTCTTGGTGATGCCCCCTCCTCTTCCGCTGGTGTTGTTGTATGATCCGACCAAGGCATACTGTGTTTGATCTTCAAACCGGTTGATGTTGATTCTCTCAGCAAGGCGGTCTTTCGTACCCGCCCCAAGATCCACACTTCCAAACCATCCGTTTTTCATGCCCTTCTTGATGGAGAGGTCGATGACCGTCTCTTCTTCCCCATCGTCGATGCCAGTCATCTTCGCCATGTCAGACTGCTTGTCGTAAGTCTTCACTTTTTCCACAATGTTCGAAGGGAGGTTTTTCATCGCCATATTCCTGTCGTTGGAGAAAAACTCCTTTCCTTCCACAAGAATCTTGGACACCGTCTTTCCATTGATTTTGATGGAACCGTCGTTGCCCACTTCGGCGCCAGGAATTTTCTTAATCAGCTCTTCGAGCACGCTTCCTTCCGGCACCTTGAACGCATCAGCGTTGAAGATGAGCGTGTCTTCCTTGACCTCCACCTGCTTCAAAGTCCCCTTGATGACCGCTTCCTCTAGAACAACAGAATTTGGCGTGAGGATGATTGTGCCTCCATTGAACTCCGTCTGTCCTTGCTTGATTTCCACCTGTCGGAAGAAGTTGTGATATCCGATATACGACACTTTCATCACATACTGACCGGCTGGCACATTCTTCACGTTGTAGTAGCCGTTGAGGTTGGTGGCTCCGCCAGCAATCATGGAAGTGGTGTCGGCTTTGAGTATCTGCACAGTGGCATAGGAGAGCGCCTCCGCACTTTCAGAATCGAGCACCCTTCCGGTGACCGTAGTTTTTTTCTGTGCGGTTGCATTCGCAAAGGTCAATATTGAAATGGCAAATAAAAGAAGAAAACGCTTCATAAAAGAATAAAGGGTTGTTCTAAAAATTAGTTATTTGTTTTCTATAGGGTATTCTCTCTGGCTTTGACACTTTGTGCTTCTTAATGGAATCTTTGTCCTTTTGTTTGACTTCGTCGAATCATCTTCACGACTCGGTATAACATAAGCAAGCTTCTGTTCTACTCTCGCTGTTTGATGATTTGAACCATAGCCTGCTATGCTTCTTCGACTTCAAGAACAAATCTTCTCATTAATAAGCGACAAATTGTCTAAAGCTAATTTTTAGAACCACCCTAATTTGAAATGCGGCGTGGACGTTGTCCTGCCTTCAACTTTTCAGAAGATTGACAGCAAAAGGACTGTGTGTCCGTTAAAAGCATGTTTTTAATAAAGGGATGTAAACAAGACTATGCCCGCAACAAAAAACAATTCTCATCCGACACTGTCATACGTCACACAGTTATATGACATGAAAAAGAACAAAAGGTTTAAGATTCGTGCTGTTTTTTTCTGCAAAAAATCAAAAAAAGGCATCTTTTTGTCACACCTCCATTATTATTGGCGACATTTTGCATTTTTCCATAAAAAAACCAGGTATGTGTCTCACGACGCATACCTGTTTTCCAATAAAACATCTTTTACTGATTAAAAAAAGAAAAAACTTTACATATATAATAAGGAGTGTTAATTCTGTTGTGTATGTATATTAAATTTACTGATTGACAGTTATTTGTTATCGTTGAGGCAAAATTACGTTATTTTTTCTCACGCACAATACCTTTGCGTCAATAATAATTTGCAAAAAGTCGGAAGAATATGCAAAGTAATTGAAAATAATGTTGTATATTTGCAAAAAGGAGTGTCAGATATGCAGAAAGTCGGAATAATAGGAGACTACATCCATCCCCTCGAGGCCTTGAGTCAAGAGATTGAGCGGCGAGAGATTATGGTGATAGACGGTGTCACGATGATGCCGAAATACCATGAGCCTTTCGTCTATCCCCATGTGGTGATTGCCCTCTGCCATCAAGGTAGGGTTCGTCTGAGCTATGACATGAAGCCGATACAGGATTTCTTGCCTCACGACATATCCGTGTGTTACCCTGGTCACTTCCTGACCACCCACGAAACATCCGACGACTACCGCGCCACCCTGATCGTCATCTCTCAGAAATGTCATGAGACCCTCCATCACCGTCTCACCTACGGCAAGAACATGGTTTACCACCGCAACCCCACTTTCCACTTGTCGGATGAGCACTACGCCTGCATGCTTCACATCTTCAAGCTGATGCGTGACGCCGGGAATCTCAGCATTCCTCGCAGGAAGGACATCTTAGTCAGTGCCTTGGATTTGTTCAGCCTAATGATTGACGAGTTCCGCAAAAGCACCCTTGAGGACAACGCCGACTGCAGCTTATTCAATCAGTTCTTCGATGCAATCGTGGAGCATTACAAAGAAAACCGCGAGGTGAATTACTATGCCCAACTGCTTTGCCTTTCTCCCAAGTATTTCGGCAATATCATCAAGCAAGAGACGGGCATGAGTGCCGGTTATTGGATTTCCCATTATGTCACCACTCAAGCCAAGATGATGCTCCGCTCTCGCCGCGACCTGAGCATCCAGCAGATTGGCGACGAGCTGGGTTTCGACAATCAGGCCATCTTCTCGAGGTATTTCAAGCATGTGGTGGGTGTGACCCCATCGGAATACCGCCAAGACAGCAGTATCGAAGCATAGAAGCCATATTTCTGGCCTCATGAGCCAAGAAAACAAAAATCCGCAACCTTTATAGGGTTGCGGATTTTTTTAGGTATCGCATCGTTTACGACACCATGGTCATCGGGTCGTAATAGAGCACGACTTTTCCTGCCTTCAGCGATTTGGGCACATCAATCAGCCTTTGGTTTCGCGAGCCTCTGAAGAGGAGGTCTGTGTCGCGCTGTGATTCCACGTACGGTCCATCAACGAGGACATCAATCAATTCGAGAAGTTTCCTCTGCTTCGGCATTCTCACAAGCATCTCGAAGGTATATCCAGTCCAGCACCAGATGGTTTTGCTGGACTGGCTCCTGATTGCCTGCGCCAGTTCGGTGAATCCTTCAGCCTGGTACATCGGGTCGCCTCCCGAGAAAGAAACATTGGCAAAGGGATCTTGCATGATGATCTTCATGATTTGTTCCGTAGTCATCATACGGCCATTGTTGATGTCCCACGACTGCGGGTTGTGGCACCCCTTACACTGGTTGACACAGCCAGCGGCATATATAGAAGTGCGGAACCCCGGTCCATCGACCATCGTATCTTCTATGATGTTAAGCACAGACAGCATATCGCTTGTTTTTTTGATTGATGTTCTAAAATCTCATTATCTTTATTGCTTCCACCCTCCTGATTTTCTTAAAGCTTATCTTCAGGGAAGAGTGTGAGTTGGTTTCCAGAATCCACGTGAGTGACCCTGTCGTTGAGTTCAGCCAGCTTGCCCTTGTTCCATCTGTCGGTGGTTCCCACGAGGTAGCCAGTGATTCTCTGCAGGCGGTCGATGTTGTCGGATCCACACTTCGGGCAGACATGCATGTCAGGGTCAGCATTCTCATACCCGCAGTCCATGCATCGGTTGCGGTTGTGATTGACGCTTCCGTATCCCATGTCGTATTTGTCCATCATATCGACGATACTCATAATGACCTGTGGATTGTGAGTGGCGTCGCCGTCAATCTCCACATAGAATATGTGTCCTCCACGAGTGAGGTTGTGGTATGGCGCCTCCACCTCCGCCTTGTGTCGTGCAGAGCATTTGTAATACACCGGCACGTGGTTAGAGTTGGTGTAGTAGTCGCGGTCGGTGACACCCGGTATGACTCCGAATTCCTTACGGTCGAACTTGGTGAAGCGTCCCGCCAGTCCTTCGGCCGGTGTGGCCAACACGCTGTAGTTGTGGTGATATTTCTCACTGAATTCATTGATTCGGTCGCGCATGTAGGTGACGATTTTGAGTCCCAGTTCCTGAGCCTCCTCCGACTCTCCGTGGTGTTTACCGATCAGAGCCACGAGGCATTCCGCCAGTCCGATGAATCCGATTCCGAGCGTTCCCTGGTTGATGACGGACTCCACCGACTCGTTAGGCTTGAGATTTTCGCTTCCAATCCAGAGGCTCTTCATCAAGAGTGGGAACTGCTTGGCAAACGCCGTCTTCTGGAAGTTGTAGCGGTCGTTGAGCTGGCGTGCCGCCACATCGAGCATGTTGTCGAGTTTAGCGAAGAAGAGGTTGATTCTCTCCTGCTTGTCCTGCACCTTCATGCATTCGATGGCCATCTTCACGATGTTGATGGTGGTGAAGGAGAGGTTTCCACGTCCGATGGATGTTTTCGGTCCGAACCTGTTTTCGAACACCCTTGTGCGGCATCCCATGGTAGCCACCTCATGCATATAACGTTTCGGGTCGTTCGGGTCCCACTCGTCGCATTGGTTGAAAGAAGCGTCGAGATTGAGGAAGTTAGGGAAGAACCGTCTTGCCGACACCTTGCAGGCAAGCTGATAGAGGTCGTAGTTAGGGTCTTCCGGGAGGTAGTTCACTCCTCGTTTCTTCTTCCAGATTTGAATTGGGAATATGGCGGTCTCTCCGTTGCCCACTCCCTCGAATGTGCTGATAAGGATCTCACGCATGATGCAGCGTCCTTCGGCCGATGTGTCGGTACCGTAGTTGATGCTGGAGAACACCACCTGGTTGCCACCACGGGAATGGATGGTGTTCATGTTGTGGATGAACGCCTCCATGGCCTGATGCACCCTTCCCACGGTCTTGTTGATGGCATGCTGCACAGCCCTCTGCTCTCCCTGGAGTTTGTCCACAGGTTTCTTGATATAGTCGTCGAGCGGTTTGTCGTAGTATTCAGAGAGGTCGATTCCCATGACCGTCTCCACATTCTTGAGTTCTTCCTTGAAGCTGGAGCGTACGAACGGAGCGAGATAGAAGTCGAAAGCCGGAATGGCCTGTCCTCCGTGCATCTCGTTCTGTGCCGTCTCCATGGAGATGCAGGCGAGCATACTGGCCGTCTCGATGCGTTTTGCAGGTCGTGACGAACCGTGTCCGGCAGCAAATCCGTGGTTAAGGATGTTGTCGAGGGGATGCTGCACACAAGTGAGCGACTTGGTAGGATAATAGTCCTTGTCGTGGATATGCAGGTAGTTGTGCTTCACCGCTTCCCTTGTGTCATCAGAGAGGAGGTAGTCATCCACAAAAGGTTTGGTTGATTCACTTGAGAACTTCATCATCATGCCAGCTGGTGTGTCGGCATTCATGTTGGCATTCTCACGTGTGACATCATTGTTCTTGATGTTGATGATTTCCTGGAATATCGCCTTTGTTTTCGCCTTTCGTGCGATACTCCTCTGGTTGCGGTATGCGATATACTTCTGGGCCACATCTTTCCTTGAGCTCTTCATGAGCTCGATTTCCACTCTGTCCTGAATATCCTCCACACTCATTTGAGAGTTTCCATGGAAAGCGATGTGGTCGGTGATTTTCTGAATGAGTTGCTCATCCTCACCTTTCTCTGTTTGCAGCATGGCCTTTCTGATAGCCGCCATGATTTTCTGCTCATTAAAGCCGACAGTTCTGCCGTCTCTTTTCAAGACTGTCTGGATCATATTAATTCGATATTTAGTTTTGGCAGGGCGCTAGTCCCCCCTTATTATAATGAATGTATAAAAAAATTATCGTTTACGCTTGGACTGAATGAAAAAGTGTTTAACCAAAAACAAAGCCTTCTGTTTCAATAGATTTATTCAAAATCCGTATTAAATTTATCTCTTTCTTTTTCGTTTACAAAGATAATACAAATAACAATACGTTATATCTTTTGGAAAACTTTTTCTGTGTTAAAATATGTTAACCCACTGATTATCAATACCAATTTAAGTAAAAACGGAAAACTTTGTCTATAATTAAGTTTTCAAAGTTTTCCAAAAATGCATATTATTCACAATGTATGCAACAGGAGAGTTGTCCCATCTTATTCCACTTTCGCAGAGGCAGATAGAAACATCCTTTGGCCGAAACAAAAAGTTTCCTCCAAAGGATGCAAGCCACTTTGGCGCCCATTAGTGAAGCTTCAGCAGTGGTTTATAAATATTAACAATCGCCTGTTCAGTCTTCGAAATATGTGGAATAAGTGAGTACGAAGTCGGGGAAGATTTTGTAGTTGACGTTGAGCACCTGCTCATCGTCGGTTTTAAATTCCTGCAACTGGAATGTTCCCTCCTGCTCTTCCTTGAAAGGCAGCACCTTGAAATGTTTGAGGAAATCGACTTTTCTCCTATGTAGCATTTTGAAAGCCGTCTCCTTGGCCGACCAATGCAGGAGGAGCTGATTGATGTTCTGCGCCTGCTCATCTTCCCTGACGAACCGTTCACGCACTTTTTCCACCCTGTCGGCAATCTGCTCTATATCGATTCCGATTTCTCCCTCAGTGGCCAGTGCCACCGCCACATAGTCCTTGGTGTGGGATATGCTGATATCCATTTTCTCATAATCCGGGAGATGTGGTGCTCCGTCATCGTCATAGAAGATATCGACTTGCCTGTCGAGCATGTCGTAGAGCAAGACTCGCACCGCCACCCATTCGAGGATTCGTTTTTGCGATTTGAACCTCCTGTTGGCTTCTTCTCTGACAGAGACATCATCGGGCAAGAGGTAAAAGAGTTCATCGAGATCCTCGGTGACGTGCCAGATAGCAATTCTGGTTCCCTGCTGAAACTGCGTATCGTAGTATAGCATGGAATCAAGGTATAATACGTTCATCATCATCAACGGTTGGCTCCACCGGTTGCTGATTCTGTGTACCATTATTGTAATCGTCTCTCCTCGGGGAGTCATTCTTTCTGACCAAGATCTCCATGTTCTCGGCCATGATTTCCGTAATATGATGCGACATACCTTGCTGGTCGGTATAGTTTCGGCTTTGTATTTTGCCGTCCACCAGGATCTTGTCGCCTTTATGAACATGTTTCTCCACGATTTCGGCTAATTTCCTCCAGAAAATCACATTGTGCCATTCCGTGCGTTCCGGCACTTGCGTACCATTTTGCAGAGTGTAGCCACGCTCTGTTGTGGCCAGTCGGATTTGCGCCACGCAAACACCTGAGTCCAAATACCTTACATTCGGGTCCGTTCCTACATTACCAATTAAGATTACCTTGTTCATAATTCTTTAGTTTAATTAATATTAGAATTTAAAGTTTTGTTAGTTAAGTCGAATCGTTGAAAGTACCGTCATCAGCTGTATGCCTTGTCGATGAGGTAGAAGTCGAGTATGACCATGGCCGCCATGGCTTCCACCACAGGCACCGCCCTTGGCAGCACACACGGATCGTGCCGTCCCTTCGGGTTGACCACAGCGCTATCGCCATTAATGTCCACTGTTGGTTGCGGCATGAGCAGCGTGGCAACAGGTTTGAACGCCACGTTGAAATAGATGTCTTGCCCGTTTGAGATGCCGCCCTGTATGCCCCCACTCCGGTTGGTTGTCGTGGTGACGCACCCATCCTGGTTAACAAAAAGGTCGTTTTGCTGTGATCCACGCTGTGCGACCCCCTCAAAACCACATCCATACTCAAATCCCTTTACGGCATTGATGCTGAGCATTGCAGCTCCGAGAGCGGCATGGAGCTTGTCGAACGCAGGCTCTCCCAGTCCCACAGGGCATCCCTTCACCACACAAGATATGACACCGCCGATGGTGTCACCCTCGCTCTTCACCTGCATGATAAGCTGTTCCATTTTCTCAGCCATGTGCTGGTCGGGGCATCTCACAGGGTTGTTCTCCACCTCATCAAGATTGAGAGATTGATAATCCTGTTCTATTTTCAGGTTGCCCACCTGCCTGGTGAAGGCTTTGATGTCGATTCCCAACCTCTTCAGCGCCAGCTTGGCAAAAGCTCCAGCCACCACACGTGAGATGGTCTCCCTCGCCGAGGAGCGTCCCCCACCCCTGTGGTCACGTATGCCGTATTTGCTGAAATAGGTGAAATCAGCATGAGAAGGTCTGAAGAGGTCTCTCAGGTTGTCGTAGTCGGCAGAATGCTGATTTTGGTTTCTCACCACAAACCCGATTGGACATCCCGTGCTTTTTCCCTCAAACACGCCTGAAAGAATTTCCACCTTATCCGCTTCGTTTCGTGCCGTAGTGATTTTGCTCTGCCCCGGTTTTCTGCGTTCAAGTTCATGTTGCACAAACTCCATGTCGATTTCAATGCCAGCAGGCATTCCGTCGATGACTCCACCGACAGCCGCCCCGTGGCTTTCTCCAAAAGTCGTGACAGTGAATATATTTCCAAAAGAGTTGCGCATGATGTTATGATTTTGATTAGGTTACAAAAAAAGTTAGGTCATGAATTGCGCACCCATTACTTAATCATTTTTCCATCAGGGTGTTAGGGAAAAGCTTGATGGGACAATTGGGTTGCACAATCGCTCAAACACACAAGTCAACCGCAGCATCCACCGCAGCCTTGTTCACCGCATCCGCCTCCACAGTCAGCATCACCGCATCCGCCGCCGCAATTTCCGCCACAGCCCCCGCCGCATCCACATTTGGATGCTTCAAGAACCGCCTGCACCTCATCTTCAGTGGCTTCGCGGTGTTCAAGCACATGTCCCACGAAGTGGAGTGTAGCACCTGCACGCGGATGGTTGAGGTCAACGTTCACATATTCCGTACCAATCTTGACGATGGTGGCCCAATATTCGCCACCCTGTCCGTCGGACATGGGCACGATGTTTCCTTCATAAAAAAAGTTGGGGTCGAGTTCTCCTTTCTCGTTAAGAAAAGAGTTGACAGGAATATCCAGCACCAGCTTTTCGTCATATTCCCCGAAAGCCTCAGCCGGCTGGACATGGAAATCAATGTCGTCTCCCTTTTTAAGTCCTTCTACTTGTTTCTCAAAAGGTGGCAGCACTTTTCCTATTCCCGTAATAAAAACAAATGGTTGTTCTTCTGTCCTTTGCTCTTGAAGTCTCTCTTCCTCCTCACCTCTGAACTTGACAAAGAGCTGATAAGAGACTGCAATATAATAGTTCATATCGTCGTAAAATTTGTCAATAACCTTGCGAAGATACATAATTTTTCTTTACAAACGAAATTCTTCCATAAAAATTAGTAAATTTGCAACAAATAATTCACAAGACCATGCTAAAGAGCGTTTTCTTCCTGACAATCATGTCAGCCCTGGTCTGCTCGTGCACCAATGCTGACCAGAAAAAAGAGCAACCGACAGAAACCAATCCATCCGCATCCACTCCTTCCTCTTCCTATTCGATGAAAAAAGTGGAGAAAGAAGTGATGGTGAAGGAGGATTTCTTTCAAATCACGAACCTGAGTAGCGGCATCATAGAGTTCAATCAGGGTCCCAACAAGATATGGGCAGAAGGCGACTCCGCTTCCTTGTCGCACCTGAATTTTGAGTTTGACGGTGGAATATTGACTGTCAGCACACCGATGGAAGCCAACAACGATGTAGTAGGTTTTCCTAGTTCAAGCGACATCCGCATCCATGTATCCTGCCCTGATTTGCGTGCCATGGCAGTTTGTTCTGGCGGTGGGTTCGTGTGCAAGGAGACCTTGAAGAGCGACCAGCTTCAACTGGGCGGTCTGGTAGGAGGAAAGATAGAAATTGACAGCATCGCCTGCCGTTCGTTCCGTTACGACAGCAACGGCTCCACGGCACTAAACATCGGTGGCGTAAGCTGTGACGAGGCCGTGTTCATCTCGACTGGCTCAGGCGAGATCAACACCAACCTGACAGCCCACACCAACACATACATCGACATCAAGGGCTCCACGGCACTAAACATCGGTTGCGTAAGCTGTGACGAGTTTTGTTTATTTATACTGGGTCATGCGAGATCAACACCAACCTGACAGCCCACACCAACACATACATCGACATCAAGGGCACAAGCAGCATGAACTGCACGATAACGACACCAAAACTGGAAGGTTTTATCGAAACCCGCGGCAGTGCGAACTTGAACATCGACACCGACACGCTTTCTCTTGACGCCTTGGCAGGAACGGTGAATCTGAGCGGCCGCGCCGGAAAGCAGGAAATCCGCAAGGGAAAGATGCTTCAGCTCAACAGCAGCCTATAAACACAGGTCGCTCTCCCCTTATTCCTCCTCATAATCCTCGTCATAGTCGTCATCATCGCCGTTAAGCCAGTTCTTCACTTTCCTTTTTGCCTTTTGGTAAGTGTTTTTGGTGAACTCTTTGGTTTTGTGATAGGCGTTCTTGGTTTTTTCCTTCACCTTCTGCCATGTGGACTTTTCTTCCGCAGGGTTTTCGGTGTCCTCGGTTTGCTCTTCTTCATCCGCATCCGTATCAGTCTCATTCACAGTCTGCCTGCCATTCTCCTGCAGGGTTGCACTTGAGGTTGAGGATTGGTTTTTGATATCCTCATCCACATTGTCCACTTCCACAGGTATTTCCTCCTCATCCGCTTCCTCTTCATTCTCAAGTGGATGCACTTTAAAAGAACTGCCAATACGGAACCCGACCGCATTCTCGCTCCCATTGACAGAGAAACCCAGTACGGCAGTCTCCCCCTCGTTCAGTTCAGCCAATGCGGTGAGTTCATGTCGGCTAAAGACAACATTCGTCTCATAACGGCCAACAATGTCACCATCGGCATCGATCAGTTCCAAATAAAAGCCGGGTTCACAGCATCCTCCGTAATAGCCGACTTCCATACCTTCCGTCCATGGTTCTGGGAATCCCTCACTTATTCTTTTCAATTCCACATTGAGGACACCATCATTCGTTTTATAGGTTCTTTCCACCACTTCAAAAAAGTCGTGAAGTGGTCCAGCCACATCCTTTTTCTCTGGTTTCAGCTTCAAGACAGGCATTTTTTGCTCCGCCGCCACTTCTTCCTTAGGCTCATCCTGTGGCTTGTCTTTTTTCCTAAGCAGATTTACGCCTACCAGTAACGTCAGAACAACCGCCACCGCAGGAATTGCATATTTCAAATAGCTTTTATTCATACACACATTATATAAAATAAATAAAGCTTACAAGATATTGGTGTCGTCCTCAGCCGTCAACTCACCCGCAATCGGGATGTCCATGAGCCGCATGACCTCCTCCTGAGGATACCCTTGACCAAAGAGATACATCAATTTGGTGACTGCACACTCCACCGTCATGTCGTGTCCGCTGACCACCCCTGCGAGCCTCAGCTGGTTTCCCGTCTCATACAATCCCATGTGGACAGCCCCCATTTGGCATTGGGTGATGTTGACCACCACCTTCCCTTCCTCGGTGGCTTTACGAATGGCATCGGTGAGCCATGGGAGCCTAGGGGCGTTGCCAGAACCAAAAGTGCGGAGCACCACTCCCTTGATGTCTTTGTAAGAGAACACATGCTCAATCACCTTCCTGCTGATGCCGGGGAAGAGTGTGATGGCAATGACCGACGAGTCCATTTGGGTATGGGTGGTAAACACCCCACCAGCTGTTGGTCTCAACAGAATTTTATCATTGAACGCGATGTTCACCCCTGTCACTGCCAGAGGCTGGCAGTTGTAGGACTTGAACGCGCTGAAATTCTCCGCGCTGCACTTGGTGACCCTATTTCCTCTTAGCAGCTGCTGCCCAAAGCAGACGCAGACCTCCTGGACCTTAGGATTTCCGACGGAATCGACAGCAGCAGCCAATTCGATGGCATTGATAAGGTTTTCCTTACCATCGGTCCTCAACACGCCGATAGGTAGCTGGCTTCCAGTAAGAACAACCGGCTTTTGCAGGTTTTTCAGCATAAAACTGAGTGCCGACGCCGTGTAAGCCATGGTGTCGGTACCATGAAGGACTACGAAACCGTCAGTTCTGTCATAATATTCAGCAATGATATCGGCCAGTTTTGCCCAAAGCAGCGGATGCATGTCGGACGAGTCGATAGGCGGGTTGAACGCATAAGACGACAGTTGATAGTCGAACTCAGCCAGTTCAGGCACATGCTTCATAAGGTGGTCGAAATTGAAGGTATCGAGCGCCCCGGTAAGCGGGTTCTTGATCATTCCGATAGTTCCACCAGTGTAGATGAGCATCACGCGCCGATGTTCTGTGGATTGACGATACATCATGAAATAATAAACGATAGCCTAATTCAAGTTTGTTCCAAAAATTCCGTTTTTGGTTATTTCTGCCAGACTTAGAATACCTGTTGGGCATGGATTTTATTGCAATCTCTGATTTTCTCCAACATCATATCGTTCCATTCAGGGGAACGCGGCATCTGGTAGCTGCAGTTACCATAAACTGATGCGAAGATAAGAAAAAAACAGAACAAATAAAAGAAAAAAGGAAAAGTTTCAACTTTCCTCTCCTCCCCCCCCCATTTCCTCTTCATTTGATTCCCTCAGCACATCACTCCCGATTGTCATCAGAATAGATGTCATCTGCCATGGTGACAGATTGTCACCCAATGCTTCAGTCAGAAAAGAACAGATCCTGCTGGCATATATTTTGCGAAAAGAGTAAGAAAAATCTAAAAAAACCGAAAAAATCATGCAGAAAGGAAACATTGGGGTAACCACCGAGAACATATTCCCCGTCATCAAAAAGTTCTTGTATTCTGACCACGACATTTTTCTCCGTGAGATCGTATCAAACGCTGTTGACGCCACCCAGAAGCTTCGCACTCTCGCCAGCAAAGGCGACTTGAAAGAAGAGGCTGGCGACCTGACCGTCCATGTGAGCATCAACAAGGACGCCGGCACCCTGACGGTGAGTGACCGCGGTATCGGCATGACTTCAGAAGAGATTGAGAAATACATCAACCAGATAGCCTTCTCCGGCGCCAACGACTTCCTTGACAAGTACAAAGACGACGCCAACGCCATCATCGGCCATTTCGGACTTGGTTTCTATTCCTCGTTCATGGTGTCGAAGAAAGTGGAAATCATCACCAAGAGCTGGCAGGAAGGCAGCAAAGCCGTGAAATGGAGTTGTGACGGCAGCCCAGCCTACGAAATTACGGATGCAGATCGTGAAAGCCGCGGTACGGACATCGTGATGTATATCGACGACGACTGCAAGGAATTCCTCGAGGAGTCGAAAGTGAAGGATTTGCTGAACAAATACTGCAAATTCCTGCCTATCTCCATTGCTTTCGGCAAGAAGAAGGAATGGAAAGATGGCAAGCAGGTGGAGACCGAAGAGGACAACATCATCAACGACACCACTCCGCTGTGGACTAAAAAGCCATCAGAGCTGAAGGACGAGGACTACAAGAAATTCTACCGCGACCTCTATCCGATGAGTGACGAGCCATTGTTCTGGATTCATCTGAACGTTGACTACCCATTCAACTTGACTGGCATTCTTTACTTCCCGAAAGTGAAGTCGAGCCTGGAGCTCCAGAAGAACAAGATCCAGCTCTATTGCAACCAGGTTTATGTGACCGACAACGTTGAAGGCATAGTTCCAGAATTCCTCACCCTGCTCCATGGTGTGATTGACTCTCCAGACATACCGCTGAATGTGAGCCGCAGCTACCTTCAGAGCGACAGCAACGTGAAGAAAATCAGCAGCTACATCTCCAAGAAAGTGAGCGACCGCTTGCAGCAGATCTTCAAAAACGACCGTAAGGAGTTCGAGGAGAAATGGGACGATATCAGTATCTTCATCCACTACGGCATGCTCTCTGAGAATGACTTCTATGACCGTGCAAAGAACTTTGCCCTGATGAAGGACACTGACGGCAAACACTACACCTACGATGAATACCAGACGCTCATCAAAGACAACCAGACCGACAAGGATGGCAATCTCGTATATCTCTATGCCAACGACAAAGAGAGCCAGTACAGCCAGATAGAGGGTGCGAAGGCCAAAGGTTACAGCGTGCTGCTGATGGATGGCCAGCTCGACGCCGCCATGCTCGGTCTGTTGGAGCAGAAACTGGAGAAGAGCCGCTTCACCCGCGTGGACAGCGACGTGGTGGAACACCTGATTGCGAAAGCCGACAGCGTGGATACAGCTCTTGAAGCTGATAAGAAAGAATTGATTGAGACCGTGTTCTCAAGCCAGATGCCATCCATCGACAAGGTTGAATTCCATGTAGAGGCTCAAGGACTTGGTGAGACCAGCGACCCGATTGTGCTTACTCAGAGCGAGTATATGCGCAGGATGAAGGACATGTCGCGCCTTCAGCCAGGCATGTCGTTCTATGGTGAGATGCCCGACATGCTGAACGTGGTTGTGAACACCGACCACAAACTGGTGAAAGATATTTTGTCGAAGACCGACAGTGCCACCGCTGAAGCCTTGAAGCCAGTGAACGGTGAGCTTGCAGGCCTGAACGCTCGCCACGACAGCCTGAATGCCCAGACGAAAGACAAGAAATGGGATGAGGTTGATCAGAGCGTGAAAGACGACCTTTCCGCCACAGAGAAGAAGATTGAGGAAGAGAAAGGCAAGAAGACCTCCATCATCGCTGAATCCGCCAAGGACAACGCCGTGGTACATCAGCTGATTGACCTTGCCTTGCTTCAGAACGGCATGCTGCGTGGTGAATCACTGGCCCGCTTCGTGAAACGTTCGATTGAACTGATCTAAACCTTCACATTGTCATTTAAGGTGTGTTCTAATAATTCTGATATGAATTATTCACAAGTCCTTATAAATAATACATGACAGATTTTGTAATTGTTGGAATCATCATCCTTCTGGCCATAGTATATGTTGGCTACAGGATATCAAGAAGAATCAAAGGAAAAGGCGATTGTGGCTGCGGTTGTGGTTGCGATTGCAAGTCAAGAAAAAGCCCGTGCCGATAACTCAGCACGGGCTTTTTTCATATATCTCTGACTCATGAAGCCATCCTTTATTTCGGAAGCGCCTTCACATAGATGGTGTAAATCGGATTGGAAGCGAGGAACTCGCTGAAATCCTTGTCCTCAATGGTCTGCTTCACGCTCTCAAACACCGAAACGTTCTTGTAGCCTTTCTTATAGATGTCGTCGAACTCCAGCTGTGCCCTGTATCTCTCAAGGTTTTCCTCCAGTCCAGTGATGTAGAAGCAGATTTTGAAATAGTTGAACGGTTGTCCGTTGAGGCAACTGTCGTCAAAGTGCTTCTTGTCAAAAAAGAGTTGCATGAACGAATTGCGTTCAAATGCCTTTTCATTGAAGATGATGAAATTCTCCACCTCGTCAGGTTCGATTACAGAATCCACCGGTTCCTCAGCCCTTCGCTTTTCGTAGTAGTCGGCATATTCGCTGTTGATATTATAGACTTTTGTCTTTACCGACATGATTCTCATTCCCGCAATGCTGTTGCGGTCGAGCTGGAGGCCATCGACAAGCACGGCACCATTCTCCATCGGCTCTCCCCATGAATCCTTGGCGTTGATGATGAATTTCTCGATTTTGTCGGTCCATTCCGTGCTCCATTCCTGAATTTCCATGTCGCCTTTCCTGGTAACCATGGCTTGCACATAGCTGTTAGGGTCGGAATGTCCTCCATGCGAACCGCTGACAGCCGGAGTGATGGAGAGGTTGAGTTTCTTTATTTTCGGATAGTGGCTGAGTTTGGCTCTTTTCTTCACATATTCGCACAGGTTCTTGTCCACCTTGGCATCATAGAAAAGGAAGTAGAACATATTCTTCTTAGCTCCCGTCTTTCCTCCTTCATAATACGCTTCCGACATGATAAACACATCGTGTCCCTTCATCAGCCAAGTCTTGAACGCCTCTTTCATGAAAGGTTCACTCGGGTCGGCCAATTCACCGTCGGTGATGAGCACAGCCTCCACATTGCCGTTGACTATGCGTTTGAGAGCCCCCTTGAGATCAGGATTCTCATAATTCCTGACTCCTTTCAGCAACTCTTCCACGTCACCAGCCTCATGGGAAATCTCCTGTCCCTTAATGGCATAATAGTTCTTCACCTTCTCCGCAAGTGTGGATTTGAGCACCTCCCAATAGAACTTGATGCGTCCCTTGAGCGCCAATCCGGTGGTGTAGTCCACATACAGGTCCACAGAATCCGGCACAAGCGGATGATTGTAGGTCGGCGCATATTGCGTGTGGAAGTCAAAAAGATAATCGACGTCTTCCGGCGTGGTGTTTCCGCATGATGAGAAGAAAGACACCGTTGAGAACAACATGGCAGCCGCCAATCCGATATTTTTCATTTTGTGAATCATGATTTGAGTGTTATTTAATTATATTATACAATCAACTGTTAATCAAACTGTTGTTAGTTATCAAAAGGTTTGTCATTTTTCAGTTTTTCCGTTATCTTTATCATAGGATTGCTTAAGATGGCGCAGGATGTCCGAAGCGAAGATGAACTCCTCGAGATACTTGTTGTCTGCGCTAAGAATCTCCTTGTTGGATCCGATCCACTCTGCCCTTCCCTCACAGATAAACGTGATGTTCTCACCAATCCCCATGACTGAGTTCATGTCGTGAGTATTGACAATGGTGGTGATTTTGTCCTCATGCGTGATACCCGCTATGAGCTCGTCGATGATGATGGACGTCTTTGGATCGAGACCTGAGTTCGGCTCGTCACAGAAAAGATATTTCGGTTCGAGTGCGATGGCTCTGGCGATTGCCACACGTTTCTGCATACCGCCAGAGAGTTCGCCCGGCGACTTTTGCCCCACATTGTGGAGGTCAACGCGTTCGAGGCAAGTCAGCGCCCTTTTTTTCCGATCGTCCCACGTCTTGTCGGAGAACATGTTGAGTGGAAACATCACGTTGTCGAGCACGGTCATGGAATCGAATAATGCTGCACTTTGGAAAATCATTCCCATTTCCCTCCTCAGCAGGCTCCGCTCTTTTTTTGAGAGTGTGCAGAGGTCCCGCCCATCGTAGAGAATCTGCCCCTTCTCGGGTGTCAGCAGTCCCACGATGTTCTTCATGAGCACCGTCTTTCCACTTCCGCTTTGTCCGATGATGAGATTCACCTCACCATTGCAGAAAGTGGTGTTGATGTTTTTGAGCACCTCTTTGTCTTCAAAAGATTTGTATAGATTCTTAACCTCTATCATAGCGTATCACCGTAGGCTCCCTTTTGACAATCGCCGAGCGATTTCATCAGGTGAGCATGTTGGTAAGGAAAATATCAGAAAAAAGGATGTAGATGCTGCTGGTGACGACCGCCGAAGTGGATGCCTTACCCACTTCCACGGATCCCCCCTCCACAGAATAGCCTTTGTAGGACGAAATAGTGGTGATGAGGAATGCATACACCACCGCCTTGACGATACCGCACCAGAAAAACCACTGGTTGAATTCATATCTGAATCCCTCATTCAGCTCAGCAATGGAGGTAGTGCCGAGCAGGGTTGTGGCATAAGCTCCGATGATGCCAGCAAAGACACTGAATGTGACAAGAATCGGCATGATTGTCATCAGTCCCAGCACCTTAGGCAGAATCAGGAAATTGGCAGAGTTGACTCCCATGATTTCCAATGCGTCGATTTGCTGCGTGATTCTCATCGTTCCGAGTTCAGATGCGATGTTGGAGCCCACTTTTCCGGCCAGGATGAGGCACATGATGGACGACGAGAACTCCAGGAGCATGATTTCCCTTGTGGTATATCCCGTGACCATGGTAGGCATCCACGCACTCTGGATATTGAGCTTGATCTGCAGGCAGATAACCGCTCCGATGAAGAAAGAGATGATGAGGACAATTCCGATGGAGTTGTATCCCAGCTGGAACATCTCCGTGACGTACTGTTTCCAGAACATCTTCCATCTGTCGGGCATGGAGATGGCCTTGCCGATAAGCACCACATACTCTCCAAGTCCTTGCAAGCTCTCTTTGATTGAAACCATGAGGGGTTCTAAAGAAATAATTTATTCTTAAAAATCACAAAACAAATGCAAAAATAGCAAAAAAGGATGTATTTTCCGTCTTCTTTTCCATTTTTTTTGTAATTATACCCTTTATTAGCCAAACAATTAGTAATTTTGTATGCTTTTCAAAAAAGGCAGATGGCCGGTCAAGGCTCTGTTGATTTCCGATGAAGAGAGCAGTGTCAGCATCTGTCAAGCCCCTTTATTCATTCCCAAAGAAGATAAAACAACTCTGATATGTCAGAAACAACGAAATCCCCAGAAACCACAGCAGAAATGGTGGACGACACTACTGGGACAGCGATTGAAGCCGCTTCGTCAGCCAGTTCCGAGCCTTCAGCAGATATAGCCTCATCCTCCACAGCCCCATCATCCGAAGAGACACCTGTGGCAGACATTCCGCAAGACGCCGCCCATTCCTGGAATGGCGACTCCCAACCATACCTGAAAGACAACAACGGCGATGTGGAGATTCCTGAATATTCGTCCGACCGAATGACCCTCTACACGCGCAATTTGGTGAAGACCTACGGAAAGCGCACAGTGGTGAACGATGTGTCGATCCATGTGCGCCAGGGAGAGATTGTGGGATTGCTCGGTCCTAACGGTGCAGGAAAAACCACCTCGTTCTACATGACCACCGGCTTGGTTGTTCCCAATGCGGGCAAAGTGTTTCTGAACGATATTGAAATAACCAAATATCCTGTTGCCAAACGCGCCAAGGCTGGTGTGGGCTATCTTGCGCAGGAAGCTTCGGTTTTCCGCACGATGAGTGTTGAGGACAACATCATGTCGGTGTTGGAGATGCGTCCAGAGCTGACACGCAACGACCGTCGTGAAAAGCAGGAAGAATTGCTGAATGAGTTCCGTCTTCAGAAAGTCCGCAAAAACAACGGCAACCAGCTTTCCGGCGGTGAGCGGCGTCGTTGCGAGATTGCCCGATGCCTTGCCATCGACCCAAAGTTCATCATGCTCGATGAGCCGTTCGCCGGCGTGGACCCTATTGCGGTGGAAGACATCCAATATATCGTGTGGAAATTGAAAGACAAGAACATCGGCATCCTAATCACCGACCACAACGTTCAGGAAACCCTGTGTATCACCGACCGCGCCTACCTGCTATTCGAAGGCCGTATCCTGTTTAAAGGCACCCCACCCGAGCTTTCCGCCAACCACATTGTGCGCGACAAATACTTAGGCTCAAACTTCGTTCTCCGTCCGAAAGACTTCCAGTTGATTGAGGAAAAGAAACTCCGTGAAGCACAGGAGGAACAATAAACAACCATGCGCTATACGAAATGCCATTTTCAATTGTCTCCCTGCGAGGAGGCTTATTCAGACCTGCTGAGCAGCCTGCTAGGCGCAGTGGGATTTGACAGTTTTGAGTCCACGTCAGAGGGAGTGGACGGGTATGTTCAATCATCGGAATTCAGCAAAGAAGCTGTGGATGAGGTGGTTTCCTCATTTCCTATTCCCCATGTCGCAATCTGCTACACCACAGAAGAGATGGCAGACACCGACTGGAATTCCTCATGGGAGTCGGCGTTTGAGCCTATCCGCATCGGTGACTTGGCCTACATCCACCCCACCTCTTATCCCTCCCTTCCCGACGTACGTTACGACATCAAAATCAATCCTCGTATGGCATTTGGCAGTGGCAGCCACACCACCACCCGCTTGATGCTCCGCCAGTTTCTTTCCAGCAATCTCAAGGGCAAACGAGTGCTTGACGTGGGGTGCGGCACAGGAATTTTGGGTATTGGCGCCATGCTTGCGGGAGCCTCACATCTGACGGCCGTTGACATCGACAACAACAGCGTGGAGAACACGATTGACAACCTTCGCTTGAACGGAATCGAAGGCAGCGAGGTGAAAGAAGGCGGCATAGAAACGGTTGGCGCAGACGAGCTCTTCGATGTCATCTTGTCGAACATCCACCTGAACATCCACCTCTCTCTGATGGGTTCATATACCGCGCATTTGGCAGAAGGTGGGAAACTTCACCTCAGCGGTTTTTTCGCTGAAGAGCAAGGCATGCTTCAAGGTAGTGCGGCAAGCCATGGCCTCGTCCTGACCGCCGTACTGGAGGAAGACGGCTGGTGCTGCATGGAGTTCCAACGTTCTTGATTCCTTTTCCTGAATCCCCTTTCCTTCCCCAAACAGACAGTCCGCCACTCAGCGGCCCACCATCAGAAACGAATGAGGGTGTGTCAAATAGGCACATCCTCTTTTTTCTTTTTTGCATTGAGGATTTTC
>R25__coassemble_291_pt1 | contig 31683 bp, 12 predicted proteins | sample R25__metabat2_high_PE_055 | metagenome-assembled genome bin R25
GTGTAGCCCAGAGAGGTGTTCACCACGTCGGCGCCCACACTGTCGGCATATTCTATGGCAGCGCACCAGTTGTCTTCTTCCACCAGCTGTTCGGTATGACCGTCCTCACTGCGCAGAAGCCAGTAGCTCGCTTCGGGAGCGGTGCCCACAATCTGGCCACGAGAGTTGCAGGCCATGCACGAGAGAACCATCGTGCCGTGCTCCTCCTCGTCATACACGTTGCCTCCTTCGAGAGCGAAATCTTTCGTGCCTAAAATCTTCACATGATTAAAATAAGGTATCGCATCCACATTGCTGAAACCACCGTCAATCACAGCGATTGTCATGCCCTGACCACGGAAGCCCTGCTCATGCAGACGGATGCCGTTGAGCATCTTGATCTGGTTGTAGGCGAGGCCGTATAGATAGCTTGCATTTAGGTTGTTGGTCACCAGGTCGTCTATTACGCCTTCAAAGAAGTTGATCTTTTTTTCTTCTTTCTCTGAGTTCTTCACCTTATTCTTGCGCTTTGGGTCGGGAAGAGGAATAGGGGTGCTGTAAGTCGCCACTTTCCGTATGCTGTCCACGAATGCCAGGGATTTCACCTGCTCCATCACCGCCGTGTCGCTGGTCTGCACCAACACGGTGTTGTTCCATTTGCTTGAGTGGAGGGGCTTCACTCCGCATGCCGCCACTTGGTCGATGTAGTTGCGGTTCACGGGCAGGTCGCTCGTGTCGAGCTTGATGCGCTGTTTCTTTCGGCGCGCTATTGCTTTCTCCGACAAGAATTCTTCTGGTCTGCTCAGGGAGTAGGGACTGTGTTTCTTGTCTTTCAGATAGACGCGGTACTTATAAAAAGGTGAGAATTCTTCTTTTTGCTGGGCATTCAGGCTCACACAGCCGATAAGGCAGGCAGCCATGAGAATCAGTCGTTTCATAAGGCTTGTTTTTCGTTTGTTCTGCTATGTTTTTCAAAGGTATGATTTTTTTCTGAACTCCGCAACTTTTTGTAATTACTTATTCATATTTTTGGTCGACGCCCCTCAAGCACATAGCGGAAATTCTCAAAAGATGAGGCGATATAGCTCAGTTCATAGTGTGCAACCGACAGCGACAACTGGCTTTGAATCTCATGCAGGCCGAAATATTCACGGAGAATGCTGGCCATGTTGAACGACAGGTCGTCGTGCTTCTGCATGATGAATCGGCAGCATTTCAAGCACAGCTCATGGTTGTCGTCCATATCGTGGAGGGCTTGGAAAAGCATGTAGTAGGATTGGGGGGTGGACACCCTTGCCAGCAGACTGACCCGCGACGATGGGGTGGTGAACCCGAACGCGTCAAGAAGTTTGTCGATGTGGCTGATGTCGTGCAGGTGGGGGAGCGCCATGCCGCACAGCTTCCCTTTGTTGGCTGAGCTCAGCTGCTCATTCAGTGTCCTGACGGAGTCGTTGTCGAAACTCAGACTCCCATCTTCGGAATAGCGGCGGATATTGATGATGCAGGGCAGAAATCCCTGCGGACGGAACATCACGAAATGAAGGTAGCATTCCCAAAAATCATCGTTGCTCAACGAATCGAGCAAATCTTCCCTCACCAGCACTTCCGCACGGCGCAGCTCTGAGTTTGTCAAGCTGTTCAGCAACACCGGAAGACGGCTCCACGACTTCTTACCGATGACATATCCTATTTTTTCAGAGAGGGTCATGCTTTCCTATTCATCAAATTCACTTACCAGAACAAAAGTTCAAGTTTAAATAATTCGTGTTAATTCGTTTTAATTCGTAGTTTTAAATTTAAAAATTCGTCGTATAAATTCACCGTCTGATTTTAAAATAATTCGTGTTAATTCGTGTTAATTCGTAGTTTTAAATTAAACAATTCGTCGTATGGAAATTAGTCGTTTAATGTATTATCCAATCCGAGTCACCTTGTCAGCGAGAACTTCATGCTGATGCCAAAGTCGGCGGTGGTGGTCGGGTATGACGAGGTGCTCACCAACGGCACGTTCTTGTTCCAGTCAAGGAAGCCGCTCAGCGTGAGCATCTTCGGGAAGGTATAGTCGGCGGCCAGTGAAATCTTGTATGCCGTCTGTCCGCTTGTGGCGGTTGTCACCAGCGTCTGGATGTTTCGGTTCAGCGCATTCTGCATGCGGTAGGAGAAGTCCAGGCGCAGGTTCAGGTCGTGGCTCACGCTGCCGCGGGTGTTGGTGCGTCTTGTGTTGGATTGCGTTTCTTCCTCTTCCTTCTTCTTGTTCTTTTTCTTGCTCTTCTTGCTCTTTTGAGGATCTTGGATGTTCTTGGAACCGAAGAGGTTGATATCCTTGATCTTGTAGCCCAAGCCCACCACGATGTCGTCGGAATAGGTCTCGGTCAGGGCAACGGAGGTCATCGACAGGTTCAGAACGCGGGTCTTGTTGAACTGTGCCTTGGCCGTCAGACCGCTGTTGAAGGTCATGTCAATGCCGAGCAATGGGGAGAAGGTCTCGTTGATGCTCACTGTTGACACGTTGTACATGCTGCTCGGAATCGGGTTGCCGGTGGTCACGTCGCTGATGAAGCCCATGTCGCCGATGAACGACATGAAGTTCGTGAATGAGTTGTAGGCTCCCACTGCGAACACGCTCTTGTAGGCGTGGTTGATGTTGAAACTCTTGAAATGCTGGCTGAACCAACCTAATTTCGAGAGACCGCTGTAGGTGATTTTCCATTCAGGAAGCAGGCGCGCGAGGGTAGGGAAGATGTCGAGCGGATATTTCTTGGCGTCGCCACCGGTGTAGGCGGCGAGGAAGGCGGGAACCATCACGTCGGCGGAGTATTCCTGCACACCGCCGTTCGAGCTGTCGTAGGTCTTGCCGGCAAAGACCTCGCCTGCGGCAGCAGGGTAAGTCACGCCTTCATATTTTCTTTCCAGACGCTCCTTGATGATGCCCAGGTTCTGGATGAACTTGTTGAAATAGGTGGAGCGGTAGTTGTTGTTGATGTTGCCGATGCCGCCGAATGCCGAACGCAGCGTGATGGTGTTCTGCGTGAAGCTTCCCGTCTGGGTCGTCGGCATGCCGTCATACATGAACTGCACGCTCTTAGCCTTCGTCTGGTTACGGGCTGCGCTCAGGTCAATCTTGAAGTCACGGAACGGCTCCAGCAGCACTTGCACCCTGAGGTCTTCCATGCTTTGGATGGTGGCAGGGGTGGTGATGTTCGGGTCGTTCTGAATCAGCCAGCCGTGTTCTGCCGCTTTTGTGATATAGCTGTCGCCGATGGTGCCGAAGGCGAAGTCCAAGCCTGGCGACAAGGCGCCGTTCAGACGCTTCTGGCCGAAGGCGTCGCCAATTTCGGTCTGGAAGCCTGGCAGCGTCATGGAGTAGGTGTTCTTGTAGGAGATGTTTGCATTGCGCAGCATCATCAAGCCGCGGGCCACCACCTGGCTGGCTTTGTACCACCCTTTCTCCTCCAATTTCGGTTTGGCGGTCACGAATACCGTCACATCCACCGTGTCGCGGTTCTTCACCAGGATGGTGTTGGCGTCCGTCTTCTTGTATTTCAGCTTGTAGGTCTTGCCTTTCGAGTCTTTGGCACGCACTTCCAGCCGCTTGCTGTTCTGACCGTGCTTCACTTCCACGTTGGTCGAGTCGTTCAGCGTGATCTTCTTGGAGAACGACTTCGTCTTCTTTGCGTTTGCCTTGTCGTCTTTGCCGCCTTTGGCATCCTTGCCATCCTTACCGTCTTTTCCGTCTTTGGCGTTCTTATTGTCCTTTGCGTTTTTGGTGTTTTTGGTGTTGGCTTTGTTTCGGTTGTTCGTGTTTCTCGAACTGCCAGAGAACCGTTTCTCGGTCTCAGCAAGGAACGGCACCATCTTGTAGAGGGCGGTAAAGTCAAGCTTGCCGTTGAGATTGATGGTGCGTTGGCTCGTGGCGGTGTGGCCCAGCGATGTGCCGTCCTCAAGCTCTGTTCCGCGAACCCATCCGTAGGTGGAGTTGTACGAACCGTCAGCGCTGATCCATGCCAGCACAGGAATTTTGTCCAACGGCAGTTTGTAGGACCCGGTGAAGGTGCTGGCGTAGGTCAGTGGACGGCCGAACGAGGCGATGCTGTGGCGCACCGAGTCTTTCCATGCCTCGTAGGCGTCTGGGTAGAGCGACTTGTTGATCACCGTGTAAGGTTCTTCTATCTCGGCATGGGTGGCGGAAGTGTAGCTCAGCTTCATCGACTTGAAGATGTCCCAGCGCATCGTGAAGTCACGGTTCCAGAGGAACTGCTCGGAGAAGTTCACAGGCAGTTGAGTGCCGGAGTCGATGTCGCGTTCCTGCAGCTCATAGTAGCTGCGCGTGATGTTGGTGTTGAAGGCGATGCTCTGTGGCAGGTAGTTCAGGTTCTGTGCCTTGATGATGTCCAGCCATTTCGATTTGCCTTTCAAGTTCTTGAATGGCTCCCATGTCTTGTATTTTGGGCTGTAGCTGTACGACAGGTTGGCTTTCCAGTCCTGGTTGATTTCATACACGATGGTCTCGCCCGAAATCTCACGCTTGCTGTGGGAATAGCTGAAAGTGAAGTTGGCTGGGTCCCATGGCATCGGAACACGGCTTACATAGTTCGACTTCCAGTTCGACAGCGAGAAGTTCTTGTTCTTCGTCACTGTCTCAGTGATGGAGGCCAGGGAGTCGCGCTCAAAGCCTTCAAGCTCGTCGAGGGCGTCTTTCAGCAGCATGTCGGTGTCGAACGGATTGTATTTTGGAGAAATTTTCTGCCAAGAGTAGGAATAGTAAACAGGGAGACTCATCTTCCATTTCTCAGGGAACAGTTTGCCAAGCTCCCATTGGGTGGTCAAGCTCCATTCGTACAGGTTGTCGTCGCGCCGCTCGTTCACGCCTTGTTCCAGTCCGCCGAAGCCGTCAGTCTCCACATGGCCGGTCATGTTCACGCTGGCAAGGTCGCTCAATTGCACGTTCAGGTTGCCTTGGGCTGCCCAGCCGCCGTCGTTGTTGTAGCCTTTCATGCGCAGCTCGTTCACCCACACCTCCACGCTGTTGGTCTGCTTTCCGTTGTTGCGCACACCGATCATCATCGTCTTGATCTCACCCAGCGATGGGTTACCCATCACGCTGATCTTGTTGTTTGGACGGTCATCGTCGTAGGTGGAGTAGAGGTCGGTGTAGCTGGCGGCACCCTGGGCGCGGGCTTTGTTGCGCTCATGCTTCACGGCGGTGAGTTTCTCAAAGTCGATGTCGAGCATGTTCTCCTCTGGCCACACGGCCTTGCAGCCTTGGGAGGAGTAGGTGTCGTAGTGGCCGGCTGGAGTCAGCACCAGCGGAATCTCATATTCGTAGTAGTTGCTCTTGTTGTCGGAACCCATACGCAAGAACACGCTCATCTGGTTGTCCTGAAGTTGGGTGTCACCTTCCATCGCGTTGGCGTGGACGAACATCTGCAGGTGCTTGTACTTGCGCAGGTCGTAGTTCAAAGTTTTGTAAACGGCACGGGCGTCACCGGAGGCGAGGTTCTCCACCTCAATCACCAGTGCCTGCTCGTTCTCCTGGCTCAGCTGTGGCTGCTCCGGATCCTGGATGCGGGTCACACCTGGAGGCAGCACGTAGTTCACTGGCATCTTGTCGTTGTTCTCTTCGATGTTTACGGCTGAGGTGCGCAGCAGGCCGCTCACACTCGGTTTGTTGCCAGTAAACAGGGTTTGGGTGTAGTTGCGCCATTCACCGCGTACCAGGTCCAAGGAGGCAAAACGGAGTACCACCGGCTCTTCAAAGTTCGTCAAATACATTCGCATGAACCGGATACTCGAGAAGTCATTGATACTGCCCACTTTCTTCTCATATTCATCCACTGGGATGCGGAACTGATACCAGGTGGCTTCCTCGCTCTGGCCGTTGCGCAGCTTCACTTTTGTGCGGCGCTCATCGACGATGAAGTTCTTGCCGATGGCCAGGTCGCCAGGACGCAGACTCACTTTATATTGGAAGAAATTCTCGTATTCGTTCATCGTGTAGTCCTGGTTGATGTCCTCCACGTCTGGGGTCGTCTTGTAGGCAGTGCTGTAGCTTTCGCCGCTCTCGCTCGAGTTCGGAGAGTTGCCTTCTGTGCCGTTGATGTGTTTGTAGCGTTCCAGGATGGAGGCCTGGCGGGCGTCGAAGTCGCTGCCGCGGTAGTAGTGGTAGCGGTCGCCGGCCGGGTCTTCAAAGATGGAGTCGTAGGCGGCTTGGGATATCTTGCCCTGAACGGCGTCGAGATAGTCTTTGTAGATGCCGAAGCTCCGCTCCTCACTGTGGGTCAGACCGTTCAGACCCACGTCCTGACGCTGGCGCGCACCACTCTCTGTGCTGAACGAATAGACCACGCTCTTCTCGGAAGGAACACGGCCCCAGAGGGTCTCTGTGTAGTTGCCCGTGTTGCCCACAGGCATGCCGCTCTCGTAGAATTTCTTGCCGTCTTTCAGCACGTCCTCGCTCACGTCACCCAGGTTGATGTAGAAGTCACCGCCTTGGTGGCTGTCCCTGTTGTAGATGAATGGGTCGAGCAACCAGAACTCAATATATTGCACGTTGTTCGTCTCGAAGTCGCTTGCGTCAATCTTGCGCATCATTCCGCCCCACCGCTTCTTAGGGCTGTTCAGGTGGCCGTCGGCATCCAGGTCGGGGTCCAGGTTGTAGGGACCGCGCTCTTGAGGATAGTAGGCCATGTTAAGGATTGGGAGGGTGTTGCTCTCGCCCTGGTTGGTGTCACGGTTAGGATAGACTTCCCTCACAAACACTTCCCTCACGTAGTGGTTCGAAAGCTGGTCAAGGTCGCCTTTGATGTGGCCTGGAGTAAGGGATGAATTGCGGCGGGTGAACAGCGGATCGATGTTGTACCATGCCAGCAGGGAGCGGTTGTAGCCGTAGCGCACGTCGTTCGTCAGGTTGCCGTATTCCAGGTTGGAAGGGGTGGAGGCGAGCATCCATTGATACGGAAGACTCACGTCTATCTTGTTTTTCGTCGATTCAAAGTCGTCAAGATAGGAGGCGCCGCCTTGAACGTTCGTAGGCTCACCGGCTATCAGTTGTGCGAACTCACCGCTGAACGAGATGCTCGACGGCTGGGTCACGTTGATCAGAGGTATGCGGTCGAGCAGGTTCGTCAGCCACTGCGACTGGGCTTTCCAGTTCATGTTCAAACCCCAGATGGTGTTGTTCAGCGGCTCTGAGCCGTTCAGCACTTTTGTAGTCAGCGGTTTCTCATGCACACGCATGAACGTACCGCCAATCTGGAAGTTCTTCGTAAAGTCGTAGCTCCAGTTCAAGCCCAGCATCGTCTTGCGCATCGTGGAGTATTCCGACTGGCTTTCAAGACTCACGTTCACTTTCGTGCCGGCATCGATGATGCTCTGGTTAAGAATTGTCACGCGGCCCATCGCATAATCCACCGAGTAGTCGGTGCCCTCAACCAAGTCCACACCGCCGGCGGTCACTTTCACCGAACCTTGAGGTATGTTCACCGAACCCAGGTTGATCTCGCTGCCCGACGAGGCTTTCAACTCACCGGTGAACGAGAACTTGTTCTTCTCCGACACTTGCTTAGCCACCACCTTCGTTGAGTCGTACAACTCGTCGTAGCAGTATTTGTCGGCCAGTGCGCCACTTCCCAGCTTGGAGCGGAGCCAGTCGCCGAACGGCTCCACCACAGGGAAGATGATGCGGCCAGAGGTGGCATCGATCGTGTAGCCATCGATGAAGTCGAACTTGCCGTTAGGGTTTGTTTTGTTGTTGTCGTCCAGACGGTCCAAGTTCATCATCTTCAGCAGGGTGGTCTGCTTGAAAACATCTTCTGGGATATAGCTCAGATATGAGCCGTTCGTGTCGCTGTAGTATTTGATGTCAAGTTTGAACCGCTCTTTCTGAACCGACATGGCGTTCAGCGAATAGACGTTTTTCATCATCAAGTCCCAGTTACCCATCTTCGGTGAGTTGCTCGTGTTCTTCAGCAGCTTCACGTATAGTGCTTGGTCGTTGTCCTTGATGTCGCTCGAGAACTCACCCACCTGGTAGGTCTGGCCTCCGTACGTGTATTCGTATGCCACGGCAAGCACGTTGTTCGGCTGGAGAGTGGTGCGCAGGGAGATATAACCCAGATAGCGGTTCAGTGTGTATTCGCTCGGGGTCAACAGACGGGCGTTCTCCACTTTCTCGTAGTCCACGCCGCCGGTCATCACCGGATCAAGAACGGAGGTGGTCTGGTCGGAAATCCTCGACCCGGAATAAGTGGTCGACATCGAATTGTACAGGCTGTTTGATGCGTTGCTTGGGAGTAATGTGCTGCCTGGAATCCATTGTGAGTTCGAAATCTTATCGTGCTCGGCAAGGTCGGTCAGACCGATGATGTTTCTCGTGTTCTCTGTCTGGCCCGTCGTGTTCGTCACCCACACCTCAATGCGGTTGATCGTCACACCGGAGGTGATATTCGGAAGGGTGGAGCAGGCCTTGTCGTAGGTGTTGCGGAAATAATGCGAAAGGAAGAAGTGGCGGTTCTCATCGTAGTCGTAGGCTTCCAACTCGAACGGGGTCAGCTGGGTGCCGCCGTTCGACGACACGTTCTTCGATTTCGACTTCTTCTGGCTGATGGCCATCTGCAGGTTCAGCTTGCCGAACTGAAGGTCGGTGCGAACGCCGAACAACGAGGAGGAACCCTGAACCAGCGAGTTGTTGGAAGGGAACGTGATGTTACCGGCTTCAATCAGCTTCACGATCTCGTCTTCCTTACCCTCATATTTCAGTTTCAGGTTCTTCGAGTCGAAGTCAAAGGTGGCGTCTGTGTTGTAACGCAGGTTGAAGTCCATCTTGTCGCCGATCTTGGCGTTCATCGACAGGTTTACTTTCTCGTCGAAATCGAAGCTGGTGGTTTTGCGGTTGCGCTCCGAAAGCGATGGGTTGTCGGTGAACTTGTAGTTGTAGCCGATTTTCAGCTCTGCGGAGCCTTGGGTCTTCAGCTGAACACCGCCCGGACCGAAAATCTTCTCTGCCGGACCGAGGTCGAAATGCATGTTCGTGAAGTCAAATTTCTCCTTCCCTTTGCGTACGTACAAAGAGTCATTGCGCTCTTTGAAATACTTGTTGATGGAGTTGCGCTCGGTCCAGCGAACGTATTCCTGAGGCGTCATCAGATATGGGGCGCTCAGGAAGTTGTCGCCAAGTTTTGATCCCACGCGGTAGAGGCTGTGCTTCTCGTCGTATTCACCTGCCTCGAGTTTCAGGTTCTCAGGGTCCTGAAGGTCGAACGAGTAATCCTCGGGACGCTCATCGTCGGGATAGTCGCTTCTCCTTACCTTGCGCTTGGGCACAGTGTCAACCGGTGCCTCTTCTGAAACATCCGCTACTGCGGATGCCACGAGGGGAAGAGAAGGAATGGTGAAATCTGCATCCACCATCGGCCTGGATGCCGGTGCGATGGCATCGGGCTGTAATGTGGACTCGTGTGTCGGGATGGATGGTTGTGTGTTGGAAAATTTGGAAATCAGGGACGACGAAAACCACACGCTATTGCCGATGCCGGCAATGGCGCTCAAGCTGAAACTCAATATCAGCAAATAAAATAGTCGTCTCGATTTCAATGCTTAAGCTGTTGGTTCAAACACAAAAAAACATGCTGCCTGTAGGGATTGAGATTCCTCGTTCCATGCAGGGCAGACTCACCCGGGTTTTGTTTATAAACATTTATATAACGAATATTCTCCTCCTTTATTGTGCTGTCTCATCTTTTTTGGCATTTTGTGCGTTTTCTCATCTTTTTTCTCTAATTTTGCAATTCATAATTGGTTTCGCCGAACTTTGTCGCGATTGCCTTTGGCGAACTTCCTACGCCTCAACAATACTAAAGCAAGCTTTGCATTGTGTTCGGCTAAATCGGAAGTTTCTGCATAGCTCAAGCAAGATTGGCTCTGCGCTCGCTGCTCCAAAGTTTCCTAATTCCTAATTATCGTATATCAGATGATTGTTTACAATTTTCAGGCTTTTTAGAATGAGCTTTTTAAAAAAGCTCATAACTATACGGTTTACATATGTAGAACGGGCTTTCCTATCGAAAAACTAAATCCAAAAGTGTCAACAATCATCTGACACAAAAGTGTCAACGATCATCTGATACGTGGCACCTAATTCCTAATTCCTAATTCCTAATTCCTAATTATTAACAATAAATGCAAATCAATTCAAAAACACTGCCGAACGGTCTTCAAATCATTCACAACGAGGACAAAACCACGCAGATGGTGGCAGTCAACACGCTATATATGGTCGGCTCAAGGAATGAGGAGCCGGAACACACTGGATTCGCCCATCTTTTCGAGCATCTCATGTTCGGAGGCTCGATCAATATACCTGACTACGACAAGCAATGCCAGCAGGCTTCGGGAGAGAACAATGCCTTTACCGATGTTGATTTCACCAACTATTACGTCATGATGCCGGCGACTAACATCGAGACGGCGCTCTGGCTTGAGAGCGACAGGATGCTCTCTCTCGCTTTCACGCCCCAGTCGCTTGAGGTCCAGCGGAAAGTGGTCATGGAGGAATTCAAACAGAACTACATCAACCAGCCTTATGGCGACATCTCTCATCTGCTCTTCGCCAACATCTACAAGTTTCACCCTTATCGATGGCCAACCATCGGCTTGTCGCTCAGCCACATAGAGAATGCCACCATGGACCAGGTGCGAAGTTTCTTCAAGCGATTCTACCGACCCGACAACGCCATCATTTCCATTGTGGGAAACATCTCCTGGGAGAAAACGCAGCAACTTGTGGAGAAATGGTATGGTGATATTCCGAGGGGAACGGAGCCGATGGGGAAGGAATTGATTCCGCAGGAACCCCGCCAGCTCAGGATAAGGAGAAAGACGGTCAGAAGGAACGTGCCCAACGACGTGTTGGTCATCACCTTCAACATCCCTAAATTCATGGATCCGGAGTTTAAGGTATGCGATATGATCACCGATGTGCTGGCTAATGGAAAGTCCAGTCGGTTTAATGCGAAACTCGTTGAGAAACAGAAGCTTTTTCTTTCGCTTGATGCATCTGTCATCGGGCGGCTCGACAACGGACTCCTCGTCATTGAGGGGGTCATGCCGGAAGGGGCTGATGTGGATGTCTGTGAGCAGGCGGTGTGGAATGAGCTCGGCATACTCAAGCATCAACTCGTGGAAAAGAGGGAACTCCAGAAAATCAAGAACAAATTCGAAACCAATCATTATCTCCAATCGGTCAACTACTTGCAGCGCGCACAGAATCTGGCGCATTACGCAGCCTTTGGCGATGTTCACGCCATCGAGACGGAAATCAAAAACTATTGCAGCATCTCTCCTGAACAAATCCAGAGTGCGGCGCGTAAATATTTCACCAAGCGCAACGCTGCTGTACTGAGGTATCTCAAATCCAAATCTGAGAAGTGATCCGCAAATTTCTTTCATTTCCGATTGCTTATAATTTGGGTGAATCACATACAATTTGGATGAAAATTTGTGGTATTCCATAAAAAATCAACATTTTAACATTGAAAATATTACTATTATTCAAATTATTTCGTAATTTTGCCAAGAATTTGTGGACTAACGCTAACTGGCTACGATAGAACTCCATTGCATATAGAATCGTCTATATTTACTTCAAACTATATTTCTAACTATTCAAACTAAACTTTATGAGAAAATTCTACGCATTTATGTTGCTCATGGCTATGATGGTGCCGTTCGGCGCATCTGCTCAGACCATGACTGAGGAAAATGCCGTGCTCTCCGAGTGGGGCTACATCCTTGAGAAAAATGTCGATTTCAAAGGCGGTACCGTCAACGGAGTGGACATCGATCCGAACAATCAGCTGAACGTGAACGGAGTTGATGAGGGCTACAAATGTAACAGCTATGCAATGAAACGCTGTACTAATGTGGGACTCGAATTCCTCTCCCGTCAGGCTGATCTTGGCGAAATCAATCTGGTCAATGGCACTGGTTTGAGAACAACCAAAAATGAGCGCTGGATCGGTATCCACAACCTTCGCGTGGGACAGATTCTCGTGTTCGACATTTCACGCGACGACACCACCGCGTTTGTGGTGAACTCTATTGCTTGCAACAGCAAGACCGGATGGGCGGACACTCCGTCTGACCCGCTTATTGTGGAGCCTATCTCTGACGGCGTGCATCAGATTCAGGAACTCGCTGAGGAAGGTTCTTCCGACCGCCTCCGCTATTTCCGCGTCATCAGCGATGCAGCACCGCTCTTCATCAAGTTCAATGGTAAATCGCAGAATGTTCTCTACGGCATGCAGATTTGGACCAGCGACGATGAGCCGGAGGCTGTTTCTGCTCCGTCTATCTCTATGACACATGTTGACGGAACCATGCGTTATGTGTCTTTCAAAAGCGGTGTTTCAACAAAGGGAAATCCGGTGAAGACATTCTATTCGCTTGAGAGCGAAAAACCTATCTATCTTGAGGATACCGACGAAATCGCAAGCGCCGACACCGTGTGGCTCGACGACGAGCACATCGAATTCGAACTCACCAACGTTGTCTATAAGCAGAAACTTGTGCCGGTGGAAGAGGGTGGAGAAACCTTCTATGGCGACCACGATATTGTTGAAGGAGATGAGTACAGCTTCGATGACAATGACGATGAGGATGGAGACGGGTACGTGATTGTGAACGCAGCCACTGTTTCATCCACTGGTGTCTTCTCCAACATCACGACCATGAAAATCCAGGTGAACGCCATCGCCCTCAATGCACCAACTCTCTCTCTCGTGGGAATCAACGGAGTGGAGCGTACCTATAAGATTGGATGGACCAACAACACGCTCTGTAACGAGCCTTACACCTTCACTGCCACTTGCGACGGCGACGACCACACTGACCTCGCCATCGGCGACGAGGTGATTGCCACTCAGTCCATCACGGTCAAGGTGGAGGTTGCTGGATACGAGGACGGTATCTACACCATCGACCCAATTGAGGGACAGAACATCGACATGAACCGCGTGGAGGGTGCTGGAAACAACATGAGTGCTGCCCACAACTGGGACTTCCAGAACTTCACTATCCAGGTGGCTGACATGATCAACGAGAAAATCATCGACAAATATGTGGTGAAGGACGAGGAAGGCAACGTAATCCGTGAATATACTGCTGAGCAGGAGGAGAACGAGGAGATTCCTGAGGAAGACCTCGGACTCATCGAGCCTGTGGTGAAATACTTCGGATGGGACGGACTTGACTCTCGTGCAGCCGGACGTCACTGGCGTCACTGGTATCAGAACTTCCAACTCGACGAGGAGGGCAACCAGGTGCTCGGAGAGGATGGCAACCCAATCGTGGAAAGCACTGCATACGCAGAGGACGAGACTGGTCTGCTCAACGGACTCGTGGCTGACAACGCACACGACTCCTACAGCACCATGGCTATCTTCACTAACGGTACTGAAGACCGCGAGGCTGGTGTGAGCACAGGCAACAACGGACTCTTCTTCATGAGTAAGGGAACTATCGTGGTGCCTTGTAAGTATGGTGAATATGTGCTCTACGGTTCAAGTGCAGGTACAAACGTGGTGAAGTGCGAAGATGGAAATGGCAACGTGACCCTCAACATCGGACAGGGTGTTTACGTACACTTCATCGATGTGTTCACTTATGAGGAGCTCCCTGAAGCACCGGTAGGCATCAACACCGTGAACGCAAGCAGTAACAACGGCAATGTCTATACGATGGACGGCCGCATCGTACGCCGCAACGCACAGCTCAACGGTCTGCAGCGTGGCATGTACATCCTCAACGGAAAGAAAGTACTCGTGAAGTAAACCACAACTTCAATAACTGATAAAAAAGCGGTGCATCTCCGATGTGCCGCTTTTTGTGTTTTTCTATAACTCTTTTCCCTTTTTTATTGTCAAGTCGTAAGACAAATAGGTCCTTTTTGTGCGTAATTGCAAGAAAATGTGTAACTTTGCCATCGATAACTAAACGGACTATTAACTAACAAAACTGAACACATGAGAAAATTCTACGCATTTTTTGCGTTCATTGCCATGATGACCGTGGCGATGACCGCTGGGGCATGGTCTTACGACATCCCAACCGAGAATCCTGTGCTGCAAGGAGAGGAATATCACCTGGAACTGGTGAAGGACTATAACTTCCATGCAGGTAAGTACAACGGAGAAGACATGGAGGTGAAAGGCAACGGATGCTTCCAGCTTTACACCGACGCGGCTTCCTTCAAACTCAATGGTTTCGCTTCTTATCAGGTGGCGGCACCGGAGTGTATGAAAAACTTCTATATCCAGATTGGTACCACTGCCCTCAACTTGAGAAACGATGGACGTACTGGTCTTCACAACTATGGCTCAGGTTCACGCTATGTGGCCATCGCTGATGTGAAGGCTGGACAGGTGATTGTTTGCCAGTGGGGACTGACCAGCACGGATAAAGGAACAGACTTCGTGGTGCAGCCGGGAACGGCCATCTCTGGAGCCACTTGCTGTGAGTTCACCAACATCACTGATGAGATTCATGCGGCTCAGACCGCTGCCTACATCGCAGAGAATGGCGAGCCGGAGGAAGGTGTGGCCACTGCTGACGCTTTCTCCTACTGGAGAGCAGAGTCTGACGGCTTCTTCGTGGTGGAAATTCAGCGCAACACCGCCATCCAGGGTATGCAGATATGGGCGGACGCTACGGCGGCTGAATATGTCACCTCACCATCGTTCACCATGACCAAGGTGGACCGTGACGACCGCTACGGAACCATTGAGGCGGGTACATCTTCCAAGGGCAACGAAGTGCTCACTTACTACTCTTTCGAGAGCGAGGATCCGCTCTTCTTTGAGGATACGGATGAAATTGAAAGTGCCGACACCCTCTGGCTCGACGACGATCACGTGGAATTTGAACTCACCAACATCGTTTACAAGAAGAAGGTGGTGAAGGATGAGGCAAGCGGAGAGTTTGGAGTCTATCTCTATGAGGAGGAACTGAGCTTCGGTGCTTCCGACGATGAGGATGGCGACGGATTTGTGAATGTCAACATCTGCACCGTTTCTCCATCTTCACTCGCATTCTCAGATGTGGTGACCGTGAGAGTGGCAGTGGGCGAAATCACCCTCAATCCACCTACACTCACACTCGTGGGAATCAACGGAGTGGAACGTACCTATCAGATTGGATGGAACAACAACACGCTCTGTCATGAACCGTTCACATTCACTGCTGTCTGCGATGGCGATGCACATGACGAGCTGGGACTGGGCGCTACGGTGGTGGCCACCGACAACATCTCCGTGAAGGTGGAGGCTCCGGGCTACATCGAAGGCGAATATGAGCTTGCTGAGGTGCTCAACAAGGGTGTTGATATGTACCGCAAGAACAAGGCGAAAGATGAAGCTGGCGAGCACGACTGGAACTATGTTGTCAGCGACCAGGCCACCAAGGACAAGTTCATGGGTAAGGTGGTGGAATACTGCTACCTCGAGGACAATCCTGACGTGAAATACTCTGCTGAGGAATATGAGAACAGTGAGGCTGCCGATGGAACTGACCTTTCTGGAGCAATCCCTGTTTACGCCAACTACGGATGGGCATGGGATGGAAATGGCCTTCGCGCCACACTCAGTGTGGCTGGAACCAAGGACGAGGCTGGAGCATGGCTCGAGCCGCTTGAGGAAGGGGTTGACAAGAATGCCAACGGATATGGATATTATGAGGATAAAATCAATTGGGTGAGCCGCGACGGACTGACCATCAGCTGCCCGCCTAACACTGCTAATAACAGCTGTATCCTCCAGTACATCGACAAGGCTGACGGCGACGGAAGCGACGGTATTGGTTCACTCGGACTCTACTGTATGGCAAGACCTACACTCACTTTCGACCGTGAGGTGGCTGAATATGGCGACTTCGTACTCGTTTACCAGGGCGCCGGTGGTTCCAACTACACCAACAACCGTTGGCCTTCCGTACATGAGGTTCCGGCCGACCAGCTTCTTTCATTCCAGCTCAACAGTGGTGGTATCCACCTCTTCTACATCGATGTCTATACATCCGACAAACCAGAAGACTATGAGGACCCTTACGTGACGGAAATCAGCAACGTGGCTGTGCCGAAAGCGCTCACCGGCAACATCTACAGCATGGACGGACGCATCATCCGCCGCAATGCCGACACCAACGGACTCCAGAAGGGTATGTATATCCTCAACGGAAAGAAAGTGCTTGTGAAATAACCCACCTCTTTTTTTCGGCAAACCCTCAATGCCGAAAAAAAACAATAGGAAGCGGGGATGTTTGTCTGCGAAAACCAACAAACCCGCGTAGTTTCACAAATTTATTAAATACCCCTTAACAAAGCAAATTTAAAATCCCAAGTTCAAAGTAATCAGGCAGTACGACCTAGAGGCATTCAACGGTGGTTAAGTGGGGACGACGCATCTTGCGTCGTTGCAACGGGACTTGCCCATCGGACATCACTAACTGCTTGTAGGCACTTACTTTATGTATGTCCGTAACCTTGGGACCTGCCCCTTCGTCCGCAAGGTCATCTAAAGTCTAAAGTCTAACGTCTAAAGTCTAATATCGTCTAACCTTCTTCGTCCAAGTTCCCTCTTTGCCTCTCACGCTCAGCATGTAGATACCTGAAGGAAGGTCGTTCAGACCACTGATGCCGACTGACATCTCGCCATCCACACCAAACGACTCGCTGTAAACCAGGCGGCCACCCATGTCGAACAGCTGAACGTCGGCCGTCTGCATCTCGCTCACGCAGAAATGAAGCTTCAGCGTCTTGCTGAAATCTCCATCCATATCGACCCATCCGTTCTGGCGGGCAAGGTCAACCACACCCGTGGCGGGAGGATTCACATTCACGCGGATGGTGTCGCTGAAGCCCTGACCGTCGTAAGTGGCGGTGCTGGTGCAGCGCATCACAATCTTGTATTGGCCCTCTTCTGTCGGAGTGCCGCTGAGGGTGAACTGGTTGTTGTCGCGGTCAATCGCAAACTCAAAGCCCTTGTCGAGTCCGCCCGTTTTAATTCGCTTTTCGTTTTGGAAAAGGTAAATCACGGAAGCCGAAGAGGTGTTCTTGTAAGTCACCAGCACCGGAGTGATGCTCTCGCCCAGGGAGATGGTCTGCTCCTGGTTGCCGTTCTCATACACGAATTTGGTCTTGAAGGCGTCTGGCAGGTAGTAGCCCAGATGAGGAGGCTGGTTGTAGGCCGTGTTCTGCCAGCAGATGCTCATGCGGTAAATATGGTCGTGCATCAGTGTTGGAACACGGAAGTTGGTGTTCATCGTCGAGGTGAAGATATTCAGCGTGCAGTTGTCGTTTGTGCTCCATTCGATGATCTCCTCTCGCCAGTCGCCAAACAGGTCGCACGTGAGGTTAGGGGTCGATTTCGTGCCGTTGCAGGTGCTCGAGTAGTTCACGTCATACACGTTCTTGCTGCCAGGCAGCAGCACGTTGCTCGATTTCGTACCGTCCCATTTGGTGATCGCGCCTCCGTCGAGCAGTTCGTCGTAGAGGTCACCGTCCCAGTAAATCCTGAAGTTGATGGAAGGGCGGTTGCTCGTGGCTATCACCGAACCGTCTATCGCATGGAGGTTGTTGTTGGCAGTGCTCCAGAACTCAAAACCACGGTGGTTCTTGTCGATGTCGGCGGCGATGCCGCGGCCGTTGTCCTTGGCGGATGTCTCGTTGTAGAGCACCTCGCCGGTGCGGGCATCACGAAGGTGGAATCCGTATGGATCATGCTCGTGGGGCTGGAAATATTCCAGGCCCGGGCGGTCAGGGTCCAAGTCGCTCAAGTGGTGGGCGTCGCCATGGCCAAAGCCGGTGGAGTAGAGCAGGGAGCCGTCGTTGTTCACTGCTGCACCACCGAACATGATCTCGTCGCAACCGTCACCATCTACGTCACCTACACCCATGCTGTGGCATCCTTCGCCGTAGCAGGTGTAGCCGTCAGGACCATTGCCGGTGTTCTTGCTGTAGGTCTTCGTCGTGGTTTTTCCGTTCTCGTCCTTCACGCTCACCGACTTGTTCGTGGTCGATGAGTGGAGCCATTTCGTCGTGATTTTGCCGTCTTTCAGCTGAACGGCCCAAAGGTAGGCGCGGGTGTAGTAGCCGCGCGCAAAGATGGCGCTCGGAAGGGCGTCGGGACCGTCGAGATAAGCCACACAGGCAAGGTAGCGCTCACTGCGGTTGCCGTAGTTGTCGCCCCAGAAACTCTTCTCTGGATAGGCGGGAGAACCGCCGAGGGTGCCGGCGCGGTTAGGGTTGTAAAACACCGTATGGATGGCTTTGCCGGTCTCACCGTCGAAAGCGGTCAGGTATTCCGGGCCACTCAGGATATGACCGCTCGAAGCGCGGTAGTCGGCGGTGTTGCTCGCGTTCTTGATGGTGGTCACATCGCTGGCCTGGTTCACATAGGCACCTGTGCCGTCCTTGCTGCCAGGGGCCGTCTTGCACATCAGCTCAGCCTTTCCGTCGCCGTCGAAGTCATACACCATATACTGGGTGTAGTGGGCGCCGGCGCGGATGTTCTGACCCAGATCCACGCGCCACAGCTTCTTGCCGTTGAGCTTGTAGCAGTCGATATATACGTTGCCTGTGTAGCCGCTTTGACTGTTGTCCTTGGAGTTGCTCGGATCCCATTTCACGAACAGCTCATACTCGCCGTCACCGTCCACATCGCCCACCGAGCAGTCGTTCGGAGTGTAGCTGTAGTCGCCGCTTGCATTCGTGCCCGAGGCAGGACGATCCAGTTTCAGCGTCATGTAGAACGTGCCCCAAGGACTTACTTCATCAGAGCGGTCCAGCTCTTTGCCGCCACTCTTTGCCACCACCTGAAAGCGGTCGGTGGCTGTCACCCCGGTCAGGGTCTTGAAGGTTGTGCGGTTGATGTTCTCATAAAGAACCTCACCGTTCTTCAACAGGTCGAACACTACGTTGTCGGGGTCGGTGCCCAGCAGACGCCAGCTGGCGGCACAGCTGCTCACACCGCTTGCGGTGGTCGGAACCACCACCAATCCGCGGTTCAGTTTCTCCATCTGGCTTTTGGGGGTCACCTGAGCACGGGCGGAAGATCCTGTGGCCAGCAAGAATAAAAACAATAGTTGATAGCGTAATTTTCTTTTCATATCCTGTTAGTTTAGTCTTTGATTTGCAAATTTACTAAATATCTGTGAATTATCGTAAAAAAAAGCAAAAAACAAAATTTTTGGAACACACCTTAAAGAAAATGGCTATCTTTGCAGGATAAATGCAAACAGGGAGGAAATTCCCGACAACCTATTTACTTATGAACAGAAGACAACTGATTCTGACACTTGTGGCGGGAGCAACACTCTCCCTCCATGCGCAGCATTACGTCAATCCTAATGAGGCCAGCCTCTACAAGGAGGAGGCGGCGCGGCTCACCGAGGAAGAATTTTATTATGGCTCTCAAAACCTCAAGGCAACGAAGGACGAGGCGCTGACTCTCATCAACGCCTATTACCTCAACACTCCCGGAACCCGGCTGAGAATAGGAGAATGGCTGGATGTGCATGCCGTGCATCCTGAACGCTCGCGATTGCAGATGATGGAGGCCAACCTCCTTGTCAAGGAAGAGCAGTATGAGCGCGCATTCGAGATCTATGACAATATCGGATGGGACGCCTTCGACAATCTGCCGCAAAAGGAACAGACGGAAGCCAACCTCTATGGGGCCATAGCATATATCAACACAGGCGACCTCGACAAGGCGGAGTCCATGCTCAACAGCGTGAAGGACAGCCCGTTCCACCAGGCCGATATATACTATTACCTCGGCTATATTCGCTATGCCAAGGCTGACTACAGCGAGGCGGTGAACTATTTCACGGCTGTGGAGGAGTCGGAGGAATATCGAAATCTGGCTCCAGTCTATTTGGCCGACTCGTATCTCAATCTCGGACGCAATGATTTGGCATACAGCAAAATCAAAAACTGGAGACAAACCCATGGTGGCGCCTCTGTCATGGCAGATGAGGCGAGAAGGATTGAGGGTGAGGCGCTCTATGGTCTGGGAAACTACCAACAGGCAGTGGAGCCGCTGCGTGGCTATGTGGCTGCGGTTGCTGACCCGAAACGTTCTGCCATGTATAAGCTCGGTATGAGCGAGCTGCAGACACGAAACTATGCTGAAGCTGCCAAGATGCTCAGCCGAAGTGCGGGAATGGCCACAGATGCCATGGCACAGAGTGCGTGGCTCAACGCAGGAAAGGCGTATGTGGCCAACGAAAGCAAGCGGCAGGCGGGAATGGCCTTCCAGCAGGCGGCGGGCATGGATGCCGACAAGGGCGTGCAGGAAGAGGCGTTCTATAACTATGCACTCACACTTCACGACGGAGCAACCCTGGGATTCGGTGAGTCGGTCAGTGCTTTCGAGCAGTTCCTCAACAAATATCCAAGGTCCCAATATGCCACAAGCGTCAGCCAACACCTAACGGAGGTCTATTTCACCACCAAGAACTACAAGGCGGCGCTCAACTCCATCAACAAAATCAAGAATCCGTCGGCCGACATCATCTCGGCTAAGCAGAAGGTGCTCTACAACCTTGGTACCCAAAGCTTCGCGGCAGGCGACTACAAAGCGGCTAAGGCATATATGACGCAGAGCAACGCCACACTTCGAAATCCGGAGGCGCTGTTCTGGAGAGGGGAGGCGGAATACCGACTTGGCGACCTCAGCAGTGCTGCCACTGACTATGCCAGCTACATCAAGAACGGTGCCAACGCCGACAACAAGGCGCTTGCACACTATGGAAATGGATATGTCAGCTTCAAGAACCACAAATACGCCAATGCGCTCAACAGTTTCAGAAATTACCTCAACGCTTGCAAGAACCAGCAGAATTCCGGTAAGGCGGAACTCCAGGCCGACGCATGGAACCGCATCGGCGACTGCCTCTACACTCAGCGCAAGTTCGACCAGGCCAACGAGGCATACCGCAATTCCATGAACACGCATAAGGCATACGGAGACTATGCGCTCCTGCAAATGGCCATGATCAGCGGACTCAAGGGAAACTATCAGGAGAAGGTGGCGCTGCTCGACCAACTCAGCAACTCATACGAGCGCTCGGATTATGCCGACAACGCACTCTTCGAGCAGGGAAGGGCATACGTGCTCAGCGGAAACAGCGATGCAGCCATGAACACTTTCACGCTCCTCACCCGGAAATATCCCGGCAGCACAAATGCACGAAGGGCGCTGAACGAAATCGGAATGATCTATCAGGAGAGCGGAAACACGGATGAGGCCATACGGCAATATACATCGGTCGTGGAACAATACCACAACACGGAGGAGGCGTCGGCGGCACTCGAGAGCCTCAAGCAAATCTACACCGCCCAGGGAAGGGTCAACGAATATGCCACCATCGCCGCCAAGGCGGGCAAACCCCTCAGTCCTGCTGAGCTTGATGAGCTTACGGAAAACGCAGCGGTCATGGCGACTGCCAATGAGGAATATGCTAAGGCCACTGCATACTACAGGCAGCTGGCATCCCAGACCCTTTCTGAGGATACACGCTCCAGAGCCATGGAGAATGGCCTCGAATGTGCTGCCAAGGCGGGCGACAACCAGGAATATATGGCGTTCGCATCCATGATTCTCGATGGCAACACCAAAATATCACCCGACAAGATGGCGCAGGCAAGACTCCTCAGGGCACAGCACAACATGAAGGAGGGACTCACCGACGAGGCGCTTGCCGACTACCGTATCCTCGCCCTCGACAACATGACAGCCTATGGAGCACAGGGACTGGTGGAGATGGCACAGTATTACTACGACATCGAACAATATGGAGTGGCTGAGCAGATGCTCGACAGGTTTATCGATTCGGGCACCTCACATTCCTACTGGCTTGCCAGGGCGTTCATCCTCCTTGCTGACGTCTATCTCAAGACCGAACGCTCAATCGAGGCACAGGAATACCTCCTCTCCCTCAAGACCAACTACACGGAGAGTGCCGAAATCAACCGGATGATTGACGAACGGCTCAAGAAGATTCAATAAACAACCCTATTTCTTTTCACAATCATAAAGAACAATGAAGAAAATCATCATAACCACCATTCTTGCTGCTTGCTCCAATGCAATGTGGGCACAGATGGACAACGTGGTGGAGGTGGAAAACCAGTTCACTCCCACCGTCAAGGACGCCAACAAGGTCAACGTACTGCCGCTTACCGTCACCACGCAGGTTAAGCATTACGATGTGCAGTATTCCACGGAAGCAAGGCCTACCGACAACATCACCTTCCAGCCTGCCGACCCGTCGCTCAGCGATGCGGCGGTGAAGGGGGCGCCTAAGAACTTTTTCACTTTGGCGGGAGGAAATCTGGGCAACCTCCTCGGAAGGGGCGCGTTCGGATGGGAAATCACCGATCGCGACATCCTGCATTTCGACCTCTCACTGCGTGGACACAACGGAGAGGTGGAGAGCTTCGAAAACCGCGACAAGGAATGGAAGCAACGCTTCTACCAAACCAATGCCGACGTGCGTTATGAACACCTCATCGCACCTTCATCTGCGTTCTACGTGAGGGGAGGAATGGACAGCCAGGTTTATAACTACCAGCATGTCGGACCTACGTCCACCACCGATAAGCAGCACAATTGGATCGGATGTGCGGAGGTGGGTGTCACCCCTTACACCACCGGAAAATTCACCGTCGGAGCCTCTGCCATGGCAAGGGTCTTCTCACGCAATAACTACCTCAACAACGAGTACTACGGAGGCATTCAGATGGGGGACGACCAAAACGTGGAAACACGATTCGATGCAGACGTCACCACCAACTTCCAATTCAACAGCCAGCACAGTGCGGGACTCGACCTCAAGGGGGCTTTCGCTCGTTACGACCTCAAGAGCTATGAAAATCAAGGGGCGTTCCACCTCGTGCCGCATTACGCCTTCCAAAACGAGAAGGTGGACATCCGACTCGGAGCCAGGATGATTTTCGAATCTGGACTCACCAAGAAATTCCGTGTGGCGCCTGACGCTCACGTCATCTTCCATCTCTCACCATCTGCCGACTTCTTTGCCGAGGCGAAAGGTGGACTGCATTTCAACGACTTCTTCCGAATGAACAGCATCACTCCTTATTGGAACCTTCCGTTCGAACAACTCAAGTCGCAGTTCGACCAACTGCAGGCCAATGCCGGATTCCGCTGGAAAATACGCGAGGGATGGCATGCAGCCGTTTCTGCGGGTTACGACATCACAGAGGACCGCACCGAACTCCAGTCGCCGTCGGGAGAACTCTGGCGCAACGGGGTGTTCACGGCTAAGGGAAGCCTCGTGCATATCGATGCACACACCAAATACAGCTATAAGGACATCGTCACTCTCGAGGCCAGAGGACGGTTCAACGGATGGAATATCGACGACGAAAACGGCTATTTTGAGGACACACCGGCATGGCGACCGATTTTCGAGGCGGAAGCCAGCGCCATCTACCAACCGGTCAGCGGGCTGCGCATTGGAGTGGACTTCCAGTTCGCTTCTTTTCCGAGCGACAACTATGTGCTCTACGAGCGGCCTACCATGTCAAATCTTGGTGCATCCATCTCCTACAAGATTCCGCACGAGCTCATTCCGGCCAACCTTTCCATCTATTGCAAGGCCGACAACCTGCTCAATCAGAAATACGACGCATACTACGGACACCAGTCCATCGGCACCAGTTTCCTTGCTGGATTCGCACTCTCTTTCTGAAATTTCCCCGTTGACAGCCTCATGAGCTACGAAAACAAACCGTACGCCCTCAAGACGTTCTGCAATCGTTAAGTGGGGACGACGCATCTTGCGTCGTGCAATGGGACCTGCCCCTCGTCCGCATGGCCAAAAAGCTGTCATCCACCGAGCGGAATAGGAGCTCGGTTTGCGACGGCTGAAGCTTTAGCTTCACCAAGGAGTAATCCCGCAGGGATTCCCAGCAACAGTGTTGCTGCCCCAAAAAACTTCTCTCAAATACTTTGTTATTCACTGAAAATGTGCTAACTTTGCAGCGCAATTGGTTCACAGTTGAAGTGATGAAAAGGGAATCAGGTGAGAATCCTGGACAGTCCCGCTGCTGTAACCTCCATTTTTCTATTCCGACTACAACAAACCACTGGACACAATGGGCTTTTCATGAATGAAAAGAACATGCCGGGAAGGCGGGCCGGAGAAGGAGGAAGTCAGAAGACCTGCCGTTGCGTTTTTATTATAGATGGCCTCGAGGGATAGGTCCGTAATATCTGTTTTCTTGCGTTTTTATATTGTCATAGCATTATTGGGACTGATGTGTGCCAACGGCGCACAGGCTCAAAGCGATGGGGGTGGGGCGTTCGCTGCCGACACATCCCGTCAAATCAGCCGTGTGGATGTGACGGCTTCACGTAAGGCCAGCAACGTTACGGCATCGAAGCCGGTGCAGATGATGACTAAGGAAGAAATCAATTTCCTCGGAATACATGAACTGGCTGATGCGGTGAAGAAATTCGCAGGTGCCGATGTGCGCGACTATGGCGGAATAGGAGGAATGAAGACGGTCAGTGTGAGAAATTTGGGAGCGCACCACACTGCTGTGTCATACGACGGGGTGACCCTTAGCAACACCCAGGCGGGACAGATCGACATCGGACGTTTCTCGCTCGACAACGTGGAGTCCATATCCTTTGCATTGGGAAACGACGACAACCTCATGCAGACCGCGCGCCATTATGCGGCGGCGGGAATCCTTTCTGTCAATACGGAGAAACCGCATTTCAAGGAGGGAACGAACGATGAGCTTAAAGGGAACATCCGAATCGGCTCTTTTGGTATGGTCAGCCCAAATCTCAGGTATTGGCACAGATTTTCTGAACGTACCGCCCTCTCTGCCGACGCATCATACATGCGGGCCGACGGCAACTATCCCTTCACGCTGGTCAACGGAAAGAACGTCACCAATGAGAAACGCTACAACAGCGACATCTATTCGTGGAAAGGGGAGATGGACATCCACCACACTTTCAATGATGACAGCAAACTCAGCGCCAAGGCATATTATTACTACTCCGAGCGTGGACTGCCGGGCAGCGTCGTGCTCTACAACCGAATTGCAGAAGAGCGGCTGTGGGATGAGGACTTTTTCACTCAAGCTCGCTACGACCGCAACATGGGACGGGAGTGGAAACTCAGCGCCAAACTCAAATACACGCATTCATGGAACCGATATCAGGACACCAACGTGAAATACGAGGGAGGAAAGCAGACCGACATCAACCGGCAGAACGAATACTACGGTGCATTCACCCTCGGATGGCTGCCTACGGCGGATTTCAGCATGGCGTTGGCGCAGGACATCTTCTTCAATGACCTCCGGAGCAATGTCAGCATCTCTGATTACGGACACCCATCCAATCCCGACCGATTTACGTCCCTCACCGCACTCGCAGCCAAATGGAAGAAACATGGGTTCCAAATCGACGGAAGCGCAGTGGCAACCTATGCACACGAACGCGTGGAGGCGGGTAAGCAACCGTCCGACAAATTCCGACTAACTCCGTCTCTCGCCGCTTCGGTCGCACTGCCGGGATATGAGGCGCTCAGACTCAGAGCCATGTTCAAGAGCACATTCCGCATGCCGTCGTTCAACGACCTCTATTACATCCGGATGGGCAACACTGGACTGAGGCCGGAAAAAGCAAATGAATACAACGTGGGAGTCACATGGAGCGGACGACCGTTTGGATTCACCAAATATCTCAATATCACGGTTGACGGCTATTATAATAATGTGACGGACAAAATCGTGGCATTCCCATCTACATACGTATGGAAGATGGCGAACTTCGGGAAAGTGCAAATCCACGGCATCGACGCAACCATCGCCACAGAAATCGGAGTGGGCAGAAACGTGGATCTCGTGCTCAACGGAACCTACTCCTTCCAAAAGGCGGAAGACCGGCTCAAGAAGTCGGCTACCTACGGAAAGCAACTGCCCTATACGCCCCGCCACAGCGGAAACGCATCACTCCTCGTCAAGAACCCGTGGGTGAACGTGGGCTATAGTCTCATCATGCAGGGAAAGCGGTGGAGCTCACCGATGAACAAGAGCATCTATGCACTCGACCCCTTCTGGGAACATACCGTCACACTCAGCCATCTGTTCCAATTCAAGGGATGGAGCATGGAGGTCAACGCCACCCTACGCAACATCACCGATGAGCAGTACGAAATCATTCAGTATTATCCCATGCCGGGACGGAGTGGCGAAATCGGACTCAGATTCCAAATCTGAACTCACACAAAAACTGACAATGTTCAACTTTTAAATATAATAAAACAATGAAATTCAGAAGCTTGTTTCTTGGAGTGCTCGCAGCACTCATGATTTCAGCAGGATTCACTTCCTGTAGTGACGACGATGACGACGACGTCAACACCGATAAGTACTTCAACGGCGAGAAGCTGGAGAATTATGCTTTCGTACTCAATGAGGGAGCTGATTCTAAGAACAATGCCAGCCTGGCGGCTGTGAACTGGATGAACTATCAGGCCATCAGCAGCGACATCTATGTGGCGCAGAACAAGCAGGCGCTCGGCGACGTGGCGCAGGACATGATTGCTGATGGCAAAGGCAACGTGTATGTCGTGGTGTTCGGATCTGCATACGTGGCTAAGCTCAACGCAGAGGGAGTGGAGCAGACACGTGCCGACTTCACCACGGGTAACCTGAAGCAGTTTGGCCAGCCTCGTTATGCCGTGCTGGAGGATGGCATGCTCTATATCACTACCTATGGAGCTTACGTGGTGGTGCTCAATGCCAACGACTTGGCTTTCGTCAAGGCTTATCAGGTTGGGAAAAACCCAGAGCATATCGTGGAGAGCGAGGACAAAATCTACAACACCAACTCTGGATGGGGTGAGGACAACACCGTCACTTGCTACAACACCAAGACGGGAAAAGTGGAAAAAACCTACACCGTGATGAGCAACCCGGACGGAATCCTCGAGGTGGAAGACCGTATCTTCGTTCAGGGATATGGAGCTGGATGGGACTACCCTTGGGGTGAGATCAACCTCTCAACTGGAGAGTTCAAACAAATCGGCAATGCATCGAGCTGGGCGGAAGACGACGATGTGATCTACACCATCAATTCAGTGACCGACTGGGATACTTACACCACAGTCAACTACTTCGCTGCTTACGACGTGAAGAAAAGCAAGCTGACTGAAGGTAATTACCTCGTGAACATGCCTGAGGAGCTTAATTCAGCCAGCGTTTTCAGCATGCAGTTCAACCCACGCAATGGATTCCTCTACATTACCACATCTGATTACAAAACCGATGGAACCATCTATGTGTTCAACAACAACAAGGAATTTGTGACGAAGTTCAGCTCCATGGGTATCAACCCTAAGAAATTCGTGTTCTTCAAATGAGCAGAAGCATAAGAACCTTTATTTTATCTTTCCTGGGTGTCGTGCTCCTTTCTGCCTGTGGCGGTCATACGCCGGGAAAAGGCAAGGGGGAGGGCGACACCCTCTCGCTCAACCATGCCTCACGAGTCAAAGTCGTGAGGTTTGATGGTTTCACGCAGGTCAGCCTCGCCGACCCCTGGAATTCGGGGAAGACACTCCATCGCTACATCCTCGTGCCTGCGGATAAGCCGCTGCCTGACAACTTGCCGGCGGGAACGGTGGTGAGAACGCCGCTCAGAAAAGCTGTCGTCTCCACCAGCGTGCACTGCGGACTGATTATCGACCTGGGACGGGGAGATGCCATTGCAGGTATTTGTGAGCCGCAGTATATCCATATACCATGGGTGCTCGAACGGGTGGAAAAAGGAGAAATCGCTGACTGCGGAAGCGGACTCAGTCCTACCGTGGAGAAAATCATCGACCTCTCGCCTGACGCCATCTTCCTCTCGCCTTTCCAGAACAGCGGGGGATATGGACAGATTGAGCACCTCGGGATTCCTATCATCGAGACCGCCGACTATATGGAGACGTCAGCACTCGGAAGGGCGGAGTGGATGAAGTTCTATGGACTCCTCTTCGGAGCTGAGCTGGCTGCCGACAGCCTCTTTGCCGGAGTGGAACGCAGCTACTTGGAACTGAAAGCGAAAGCGGAGGCTGACACAGAGCGCCCCACCGTGCTGATGGACAAGCAGGTGGGGAGTGTGTGGTATGTCCCGGGCGGGCAGAGCACCATCGGAAAACTCATCGCTGATGCCGCCACCAACTATCCGTGGAGCGGAAATGACGACAGCGGGTCGCTCTCTCTGCCTTTCGAGAGCGTGCTCGACAAGGCGCAGCAAGCCGACGTCTGGCTTTTCCGCTACAACAGCCCGAACGACATATCCTTCCCTGAGCTGCTGTCCGAAAATCAGGGGTACGCCCAGTTCAAGGCTTTCAACTCTAAAAATGTGTTCGGATGCAACACAGCCACGGTCAACTTCTACGAGGAAACGCCGTTCCATCCCGACCGGCTCCTACGCGACATCGTCAGCATCACCCATCCAAAACTCAATCTCGCACCTTCAAGCTATTTCCACAAACTCCATTAAAAGATTTTTCCAACCCACAAGCCGCCCGCATGGTTCCAACGGCCCGCATGGCTCCAACCGCCCGCATGGCTCCAACGGCCCGCATGGTTCCAACAGCCCGCATGGCTCCAACGGTCCGCATGGCAAAAAAGCAGTCAACCACCGAGCGGAATAGGAGCTCGGTTTGCGACGGCTGAAGCTTTAGCTTCACCAAGGAGTAATCCCGCAGGGATTCCCAGCAACAGTGTTGCTGCCATTTTTCCAACAGTGTTGCTGCCCCAGTTCCCTTTTCTTAATCTGAAAAACCAACAATGAAAAAAGTGAGAATCATTCTCTATCTCGTGCTTCCAATCAGCATCATCGTGCTTTTTGCAGCCAATCTCCTCATGGGGGCGGTCGATATTCCGGCCGCTGACGTGATGGCTATCCTTTTTGGAAAAGAATCCGACCATACCGCTTGGAACTACATCGTTCTTGAAAGCAGGTTGCCACAGGCGGTCACCGCCATGTTCTGCGGAGCATCGCTCGCCGTGAGCGGACTCATGCTCCAGACCGCTTTCCGAAATCCACTGGCAGGACCGTCCATCTTCGGAATCAACAGCGGGGCGTCGGTGGGAGTGGCGTTGGTGATGCTGCTCTGGGGAGGGAGCATCAGCACGGAGGCATTCTCGCTCTCGGGATTCGTGGCGGTGTTGACCGCAGCCTTTGTCGGAGCCATGCTGGTGCTCGCACTCATCATGCTCCTTTCTCTTGTGGTCAGGGACAACGTCATGTTGCTCATCGCCGGAATTATGATTGGCTATATCGCCTCATCGGCCATCTCGCTCCTCAATTTCTTCGCTACGGAGGAAGGAGTGCAATCCTACATGGTCTGGGGACTCGGCAACTTCGGAGGCGTGTCGCTCGACCGCTTGCCACTCTTTATTGGAGTCAGTGCTTTCGGACTGCTCGTAGCCATTCTCATGGTCAAGCCGCTCAACGCATTGCTACTTGGCGACCAGTATGCGCAGAACCTCGGATTCAACATCAAGCGAGTGCGTCATCTGCTGCTCTTCGTTACGGGACTACTTGCTGCCATCACCACCGCTTTCTGCGGACCGGTGGCTTTTATCGGATTGGCGGTGCCACACATCGCACGCCTTATCCTTGGCACCGAAAACCACAGAAACCTCTTGCCTGCCACCATCCTCACTGGGGCTGCCACCGCCATGTTGGCCAACCTTGTGTGCATTCTCCCTGGCGACAACGGCGTCATACCCCTCAACGCCGTCACACCATTCCTCGGAGCACCGGTCATCATCTATGTAATTGCTAAGCGCAAGTAATTACATTATTATAAAATCCTTCTTTTCTTTTGCCATAAGGCCCTTCTTTTCTTTCTTTTATTATTAGTTCCTTCTTTTTTTTCTTTTGTCTATTGCCCCGGCTGGTAGCCGGGCCCAGCCGTCCGCATGGCCCAACCGTCCGCATGGCCCAACCGTCCGCATGGCCCATCCGTCCGCATGGCAAGAAGCAGTCATCCATGCAGCAACAGTGTTGCTGCCCTAATTCCTAATTCCTAATTATTCCTCCCATAATTCCCATCCCCTCCCATCTTTTTTCAAGAAAAAACGCATTTTTTCAAAAAAAATCCCCGGAATATTTTGTCGGTTCAAAAAAAGGTCGTACCTTTGCACTCGCTTTCGGAAAAAACCTGAGAGCTTCGATAGAAATCGATCATTGACAGACTGGAACAGAACAGGAAAGACAAGGCAGCGCGGCGTCTTCCGGGATGCCGCAATGAATACGTCAAGCGTACGTCAATCCTTCCGCCCTGATAAAGGGCGGTACGAGAGTGAGACTCCATGCCAAGACAGACAAAGACAGTGCTTGCCCGCAAGGGCAGCCGAAGATACATTCTTACAATGAAGAGTTTGATCCTGGCTCAGGATGAACGCTAGCTACAGGCTTAACACATGCAAGTCGAGGGGCAGCATGGGGGAGGTTTCGGCCACCCCCGATGGCGACCGGCGGATGGGTGAGTAACGCGTATCCAACCTGCCCCTGTCCCGGGGACAGCCCTTAGAAATGAGGATTAACCCCCGATGGCGCGGATTAGCCGCATGGCTTTTCCGCCAAATGCGAAGGACAGGGATGGGGATGCGTTCCATTAGGCAGCAGGCGGGGTAACGGCCCACCTGGCCTGCGATGGATAGGGGTTCTGAGAGGAAGGTCCCCCACACTGGAACTGAGACACGGTCCAGACTCCTACGGGAGGCAGCAGTGAGGAATATTGGTCAATGGGCGGAAGCCTGAACCAGCCAAGTAGCGTGCGGGATGAAGGCCCTACGGGTTGTAAACCGCTTTTGCGCGGGGATAAAGAGAGGCACGTGTGCCTCGTTGCAGGTACCGCGCGAATAAGGACCGGCTAATTCCGTGCCAGCAGCCGCGGTAATACGGAAGGTCCGGGCGTTATCCGGATTTATTGGGTTTAAAGGGAGCGCAGGCGGGATGTCAAGTCAGCCGTTAAACGGCCCGGCTCAACCGGGTCTTGCGGTTGAAACTGGCGTCCTTGGGTTCACAAAAGGCAGGCGGAACTCGTGGTGTAGCGGTGAAATGCATAGATATCACGAAGAACCCCGATTGCGAAGGCAGCCTGCCGGGGTGCTACCGACGCTCATGCTCGAAGGCGCGGGTATCAAACAGGATTAGATACCCTGGTAGTCCGCGCAGTAAACGATGGATGCCCGCGGTGCGGCCATTTTGGTTACGCCGCCAAGCGAAAGCGTTAAGCATCCCACCTGGGGAGTACGCCGGCAACGGTGAAACTCAAAGGAATTGACGGGGGCCCGCACAAGCGGAGGAACATGTGGTTTAATTCGATGATACGCGAGGAACCTTACCCGGGCTTGAAATGCGACTGACGGCGGGCAGAGACGCCCGCCTCCTTCGGGCAGTCGTGTAGGTGCTGCATGGTTGTCGTCAGCTCGTGCCGTGAGGTGTCGGCTCAAGTGCCATAACGAGCGCAACCCCTGTCAGCAGTTGCGAGCGGGTGAAGCCGCGCACTCTGCTGATACTGCCGCCGCAAGGCGTGAGGAAGGTGGGGATGACGTCAAATCAGCACGGCCCTTACGTCCGGGGCCACACACGTGTTACA
>R25__coassemble_306_pt1 | contig 30481 bp, 17 predicted proteins | sample R25__metabat2_high_PE_055 | metagenome-assembled genome bin R25
AGAATTCTTACGGACTTGTAAATATCCCTAAAACAGAATTTTTAGAACACACCTTAAATAATTATTTTGGGGAATAATACTATAGTTTATTTTAGAAAAAACAGTAACTTTGTGATAGTGTTGTTGTTGGAAATAACTTATGATTTTTGTGACTATATAGTCCTTAAACGATGAAAGACTGAAAATGATTTGCAGTAGCCTATGAATAAAGAGACTTATGAAGCCCAGAAAGCCTTCGCAGGCGAGAAGAAAGCCTCCATGCTTCGCCGTTGCGTGGGGCACGACTACACCAATCGTCAAATCTACATGATAACGATGGTGACAGAAGGACGTAGGTCTCTCTTTGGACAGGTTGTAGGCAAGAGTGATGGCGAACCAGGTAGTTCGGATGAACCTCGTATGGAACTCTCAGCATTGGGACAAAGTGTTGTGGACGAATGGTGGGCAACAACGTTGCACCATCCTGAGGTGGAGGTGCTTGCCCTTCAGATGATGCCCGACCATCTGCATGGGATCCTCTTCGTGAGAGAGCAGATGGAGCAGCCTTTGGGAATGGCGCTTCGTGGATTCAAGCAGAGTTGCAATCGGCATTACCGCGAGCTTATTTTGGGCCAGCCCCCTGTCTCGTATGTTGCGTTGCCAACGCAACAAACAGAACACCGCTACCGCAGAGGTGAAGACCGCACACACGGACTGCTTTTTGCCCGTGGCTATAACGACCGCTTGCTGCTCCGCTCCGGACAGCTTGACACTTGGTTTAATTACCTTGCTGACAATCCGCGCCGATTGCTGATGAAGCGGGAGCATCCCGACTTGTTCCGAGTTCAGCGAGGGATTGAGTTCGCAGGACAGACTTTCTCAGCTCTCGGTAATATTTTTCTCCTTCAGCGCCCCTCACTCTTACAGGTGCAATGTTCCAGAAGAATGACAGATACAGAAATAGAGGTAAAGATTCGTCAATATATGGATGCTGCTAGTAAAGGAGCGGTTCTTGTTTCTCCCTCAATCTCTAAAGGAGAAAAGAGCGTAATGAGGTCGGCATTTGAAAAAGGCTTCCCTTTAATATATCTTCAGGAGAATGGCTTTTCAGATTTGGCAAAACCTGGTGGGGTGCGGATGGAAGCCTGTGCGAGGGGGCAGCTCCTCGTCCTTGCCCCATGGGAGCATCAAAATGAGCGAATAGCCATCAGCCGCAGTCAATGCCTTTCGCTTAACGATATGGCAAAAAAGATATGTGAAAAACATGAAATGCAGAATGTAATATAAAAAGAATATGAAATTTGAAAGTAAATGGCTCTCTTTTGAGATCACGCGGAACAAATCAACCGAGAATGCTCCGATTACACAAGAAACAATAGAAAAATGCATCAAGATTGCGGTGGATGCCCATGAGGGACAGCGCGACAGGGATGGTAATGCGGTTATCCTCCATCCGCTGATCGTAGGTTCCATGGGGCAGACCAATGCGGAGAAATGTGTGGGATTTCTCCATGATGTGGTTGAGGATACAGACTGGACATTCGATGACCTGAGAGATGAGGAGCTGCCGGAGGAAATTATTGAGGCGCTGCAGTTGTGCACCCATCGCAAAGGACTGGATTATTATGACTATGTGCAGCGGATTATCGACTCGGGCAATATGACGGCCATCCACGTGAAACTCAACGACCTACATCACAATATCGCCCGAGGTAAAGCTTTTGGATACCCTGATTTGGTCGCCAAACATGAGAAAGCGTTGAAAATGATAGAGGAAGCGTTGAAAATGATAGAGGAAGCGTTGAAGAGCTGCTGAACGCTCCTGTTTTCCCCATTATGCAACTTTTTTTCCGCTGGGCCACTATAGCGCAAATTTTTGTGGTCATCATACGAAAAATCCCCGACATCTGGTGATGTCGGGGATTTTTGTGGTGACCTGTCTGGGGCTCGAACCCAGGACCCCCTCCTTAAAAGGGAGATGCTCTACCTACTGAGCTAACAAGTCTACCTTGATATGCTTCTTTCGAAGCGCAAAAGCTGAATAAATCAACCTTCGCAATGAGCTGCGGGGCTTTATTTCCGCAGGTGATTTTTGAAATCGGTTGCAAAGTTAGTGAAAAAAGTCTTAACACGAAAATAATTTGACGTTTTTTTTGAAGTTCACCTGAATTTTGTGGCTTTTTTGAATGTTTTTACGAATTGAACGAAGTGGATTTGCTCAAAAAAGGAAAGATTTTCGTAACTTTGTGTTTAGTACAACATAACACCTGATTATGGAATATAGAGTAATTGATGTGGACCGTCGTCCACGCAGATGTGCTGTTTGCGGTGCTGAAGTATGTGATATTCTATACCGCCAGCCAGGCACAGTAGATGTGGAGGAGTATTATAAAACCACAGGACACATGTTCACCTATGGAAAACCGGGCAAGAACGACCCCCGTCCTTGGCCAAGCTATCAATGTGAGTTTTGCGGAACGAAATACCGCAAAGTGAAATAGGAATTATTTATCCACACTCACTCAGAACTAATAACGCATCATTTATAGAACCACTTTGGGGACGTCCTATAAATGATGGTTTGCCGCACACATCTTTTGGGGTGGTTTATTCTTCTGTGCCAATCGGAATCCTGGCGCATGGCATTCCTGAGCTGTAGGGAGCGATTTCGTATTCTTGATATTGAAATACGAGTGTGTCGCCATCCAGATATGCGCCGTTGGCAGGAAGCGGGACAAGCCCCTCTTTCTTGCAGTCGTCTTCTATCAACAGGAAATCCATCAGCTGCTCCTGGCTCATGTTCATCTGCTCAGCAAGCTGACTCGTGATGGTTTCGCGGTATGCCTTCGTCTTGCTTTTGTCGAGCAAATCCGTCAGCGAAAAGTCCGTCTTGTCGAAGGTGTAGCCCTGATAGCTGTGGGAGCCATGAACACCACCGTTGTAGCTTTCCTGCTTCACGGCGAATGTGATGTGCTTTGTGTCCTCTGATATTTTTCGCACTTCTGTGATGCTGTAGAGCTCGTTCACGCCGTTTCTCTGGAAATCATCCTTGTTTTCGGAAAAATCCTTCTGCAGACGTGAAGACATGGATTGGGTAAAGGACTTTTCAAGGGAGTGGACAGCGTTCTTGTCGCTCGTCTTCTCAATCTCCAGCACTGTGCTCAGCCACATGGCAAAATTTTTCTTGCATACATCGCTGATGCCGGTCGGTTCGTCAACGGTAATCTTGGCATAGACCATCCCGCCTTCCAACTTGTGCCCCATGGAGTCGGTCACTTCTTCTGTGTTGGTTTTAGTGAATTCCTCTACCGGTTCTTTGGGAGTTGTACATGCGATGCAGACGATAATGGCAATGGCGGGAATGAGAATTTTGTGAATGTGCATTTCGTAAGGGGATTCAGGGTTTGAAAGAATTGAAAACAGCTATTCTGGGGCTTCGGAAAAATCTTTTTGCCACAGGGGCGTTTCCTTTGGAAGAAAGGGGTGACCCACCTCTCTCTTGTCGGTGCGTCTCTCCTTATATTATAGTTGTGTTGTTACATCGTCGTAGTTTTCTGCAGTGCTCCGAGGAGTTCCTCCCATTGGTCGCAGAGTGCCTGCATGGAAGGGAACAGCAGGTTGGCTCCAGCCTCATAGAGCGTCTCGTCAGGAAGGGGACCTGTGTTCACTGCTATGGTGAACACACCAGCTGCCACACCTGCCTCCACACCCAGTGGGGCATTTTCAATCACGATGGACTCGTTGGCTTTCAGTGTTCCTTCTGTTGAGTTTGAAAGGAAACGCCCTCCTTTCTCCAGCCCCATGAGATATGGCTCTGGGTCGGGTTTGCCTTTCTTTACGTCGAATGCTGTCACCATCAGTTCCTGGCGGAAGATGTCGGGAAAGTTCTTCTGCAACCGTTTCAGCAAGATGCGCTGACCGGAACCGGTCACCACCATCGGTGTGATGCCACTTTCCTTCACCTTCTTCAGCAGACTGTAGGCTCCAGGCATCGGCTCCGCTTCTGGGCATTGGTCGAAAAGTTCGCTTTTGTAGCGGTACATTTCTTCAATTTCCTCTGCTGTGGCGTCATGACCGCGTTCACGTTGCGACACGATGTTGATGGTGCCGCCTCCGGTGCGTCCCTCGTGGAGGAATGCCTCCCATTCGGGGAAGTCAAAACCAAAGTGGGTCATCGTCTCGTGCCAGCAGCGGGCATGGTTGCGCATGGAGTCGAAGAGCACGCCATCCATGTCGAACATGGCTGTCTTCAAAGCCATCTGTCCGAAACCGGAGGTTTGAAGGTAGCGTCTGACTGCTTCTTGAATCTCCATTTATGCCAGACGTGCCTTGATGGCTTTGCTCTCAGCCTCGTAGCCTGGCTTGTCGAGCAGGGCGAACATATTGCGTTTGTAGTCTTCCACACCAGGCTGGTTGAACGGATTCACACCAAGCACCAGTCCGCTCACGCCACAGGCTTTTTCAAAGAAATAAATCAGCTGGCCCAGATTGTATTCGTCGAGTTTGTCGATGCTGATGCGGATGTTTGGAACACCACCGTCCACATGGGCAATCTGAGTGCCCAGCTCTGCCATTTTGTTCACCTCGTCGATGCGCTTGCCGGCAAGGAAGTTCAGTCCGTCGAGATTCTCCTCATCGGTAGGAACGGCCAGCGTGTGGTTCACGTTGTCAACAGAAATAACGGTCTCGAAGATGGTGCGTTCGCCGTCCTGAATCCACTGGCCCATGGAATGAAGGTCGGTGGAGAAATCCACAGCAGCAGGGAAGATGCCTTTCTTGTCCTTACCCTCGCTCTCTCCGTAGAGCTGCTTCCACCATTCATTCATGTAGTGGAGTTTCGGCTGGAAGTTCACCATAATCTCGATTTTCTTGCCTGTCTGATACAGTGCGTTGCGTACGGCTGCATATTGCAAGCATACGTTGTCCTCGAACTTCACGTCCAAACCAGTGGCTGCTTCCATGTCTTGAGCACCCTTCACCAGAGCCTCGATGTCGTAGCCAGCGCAGGCGATTGGAAGCAGACCTACCGGAGTGAGCACGGAGAAGCGGCCTCCCACATTGTCTGGAATCACGAACGTGGTGTAGCCTTCTTTGTCAGCGGTTGTGCGGGCGGCACCCTTCTTTGCGTCGGTGATGGCCACAATCACTTTCTTGGCGGTTTCCTTGCCGCGCTCGTCCTCACACATCTTCTTCAACAGACGGAAAGTGATGGCGGTCTCGGTGGTCGTGCCAGACTTCGAGATGTTGATCACACCGAATTTCTTTCCATGCAGATACTCCACAAGTTCGGCGAGGTAGTCCTCGCTGATGTTGTTGCCGGCGAAGAGGATGCGGGGGCTGTCGCTTGGTTTCAACCAGCCGAAGTTGTCGCCCAAAGCCTCGAGCACGGCGCGGGCACCGAGATAGCTGCCGCCGATGCCAGCCACTACAATGGCCTCGCAGTTCTGACGCAGCACATTGGCGCATTTGTTGATCTCAGCAAGGAATGCTGCGCTCGTCTGGCTTGGCAAGTGCATCCAACCCAAGAAGTCGTTGCCGGCACAGGTGCCCTCCTCAAGGGCTTTGTTGGCGGTGGCAACAGATGGCTCTAAAGCCTTCACGGCATCCGGACTTACGAATGCCAGTGCTTTTGTGATGTCTAATTTCATGTTTCTATCTGATTAAAAATTATGTCGTTGATTTCTTCCGGTGTACAGAGCCACCACTCATCTGATTCTCAGACAAGGTCATCTGAATGAGTCGCTCAGTATCTTGATTTCCACCGATGTGGAAATCTGCTCATACAGGATGTTGTAAACCGCGTCCAAAATCGGCATGTTCACGTGGTAGCGGCGGTTAATCTCCTTCATGCATTTCGTGCCGAAATATCCTTCTGCAATCATTTCCATCTCCAGCTGCGCGGTCTTCACGGAATAGCCATTGCCAATCATCGTGCCGAATACACGGTTGCGGGAGAAGTTGGAATACATCGTCACGAGCAGGTCACCCATATATACTGAGTTGGATATCCTGCGATTGGCTGGAACGATGGCTTGCAGGAAGCGTTCCATTTCTTGAATGGCGTTCGACACGAGCACCGACTGGAAATTGTCGCCTTTTTTCAGTCCGTGACAGATGCCGGCGCAGATGGCATACACGTTTTTCAGTACCGAGCTGTACTCAATACCTTCGATGTCGCTGCTGACTGTGGTCTTCACGCTTTTGCTTGCCAGCAGTGAGGCGATGTGACCGCCGTTTACTGAACTGCGGCATCCGATGGTTAGGTAGCACAGACGGTCGAGCGCCACTTCCTCCGCGTGGGATGGACCGCCGATGCAGGCCAGCTGGTCCTCCGGTACTCCAAATGTCTGATGGAAATACTGTGAAACTGTGACGTTGTCGTCGGGCACGATACCCTTCACAGCAGTCACGATGAGTTTGTTCTTCAGGCTGGTCTTCAGCTTTTTCAGATGCCCTTTCAAGTAAGGGGAAGGGGTGACGAAAATCAGCGTGTCGCTGTTTTTTGCCACATAGTTCAGGTCGGAGGAGAAAGTGATTCTGTCGATGTCGAACTGCACACCGGTGAGATATGCGGGATTGTGGCGCAGGCGTTTGAAGTCTTCAATACGGTCGTCACGGCGGATGTACCAGTTGATACGCTCCTCGTTCACCATCACCATCTTGGCGATAGCTGTTGCCCAGCTGCCGCCGCCGATGATTGCCACTCTACCACAGTTCTGAAACTCCATCGTTATGAATAATAGTAGTTCTGATTTGTTGACGTGTGGGTTGCTGTAAACCGCTGTCAACCAATTAGTTTATCCGTTATTGGTGGGGAAAGCAGAAACGGAGAATACTCTCCATTTTCTGCTTGCAAGATTTATTCCACTTTTTATGCCTCGCTCTGCAGCTTGCCAAGAATTTCCTCCAGTTCTGCCACGGATGGTTTCTGGATGTCGAGCTTGTACTTTTTCAGCACTTCGCCAATCTGCTGCTGGATTTTCTGGGCATTGGCTTTGGCAAGGTCGCTCACCAAATTGTAGCCGCATTTGTGGAGAACTGGAACGATGTCTTCTGACAGACCTAAGGCAGTGAAACGCTCCATGCTGTCCTTCGGAATCTTTTTCTCCGGTTTCATCTGAGGGAAGAAGAGCACCTCCTGAATGGTCATGTTTCCAGTCATCAGCATCACCAACCGGTCGATGCCGATACCGATGCCTGAAGTAGGAGGCATGCCGTATTGAAGGGCGCGGAGAAAGTCTTGGTCGATGATCATGGCCTCGTCGTCGCCTTTGTCGGCCAGTCGCATCTGCTCCACGAAGCGCTCCTCCTGGTCGAGCGGGTCGTTCAGCTCTGAATAGGCGTTGGCAAGTTCTTTGCCGTTCACCATCAGCTCAAAGCGCTCGGTCAGGCCTGGTTTGCTGCGGTGCATTTTTGTCAGTGGTGACATCTCCACAGGATAGTCGGTGATGAATGTAGGCTGGATGAACGTGCCTTCGCAGTATTCACCGAATATCTCGTCGATGAGCTTTCCTTTGCCCATGGTGTCGTCAATCTCCATGCCCAGTGCCTTGCACACCTCGCGAATCTCCTCCTCGCTCTTTCCATCCAGGTCGTAGCCTGTCTTCTCTTTGATGGCGTCGAGAATTGGAAGGCGGCGGTAAGGGGCTTTGAAAGAGATGGTTTTGCCGTCCACCACGCTCTCAGTCGTGCCGTTCACGGCGATGCAGATTTTCTCCAGCATCTGCTCTGTGAAGCTCATCATCCAGTTGTAGTCTTTATACTGGACATAAAGCTCCATGCAGGTGAATTCTGGGTTGTGGGTGCGGTCCATGCCTTCGTTGCGGAAGTTCTTTCCAATTTCATAAACACCCTCGAATCCACCCACAATCAGACGTTTCAGATACAGCTCTGTGGCGATGCGCATGTACATGTCGATGTTCAGCGCGTTGAAGTGGGTGATGAACGGACGGGCGCTCGCACCCCCGGCGATGGCCTGAAGGGTAGGGGTCTCCACCTCTGTGTAGCCATTCTCATCGAGAATCTGTCGCAGTGTGCGGACCACAGTGGCGCGTTTCAGGAAAATGTCCTTCACGCCTTTGTTCACAATCAAATCGACGTAGCGCTGACGGTAACGCAGCTCTGGGTCATCGAATGAGTCATAGACCTCGCCGTCTTTCTCTTTCACAATCGGCAGTGGCTTCAAACTTTTGGCCAGCACTTTCAGCTCCTGGGCGTGAACACTGATCTCGCCCGTCTGTGTGCGAAATACGAAACCTTTCACTCCGATGAAGTCGCCTAAGTCGAGCAGCTTCTTGAACACACTGTTATATAATGTCTTGTCTTCGTCGGGACAGATGTCGTCACGCGTGATGTAAACCTGGATGCGTCCTTTCGAGTCCTGAAGTTCAATGAAGGAGGCCTTGCCCATGATTCTGCGGCTCATGATGCGGCCTGCGATGCACACCACCTGCTGAGGGGCATCATCCTTGAATCCACTGAGAATGTCAGTGGAGAAAGCATCGGTTGGATACTCGGCTGCAGGGTAAGGGTCAATCCCCAAGTCTTTCAATGCCTGCAGGTTGTTGCGTCTGTTAATCTCTTGCTCTGATAATTCTAATATATTCATTGTTCTCAATTGATAATTCAATAATACTTGATCACGCGTTCTTCGGTGTCTTTTCCTTTATAAGTGGGGTCCTCGCCTTCTTCTGCGCTTGAGCTCAAGCCAATATACTGGCGCTCGCGTTTGGTCCAGTTGCCGTGGTCGTCAAATTCCAGGTAGCGGTAGATGCTCATCTCCCAGGTATCCACCTCAGTCAGGCAACTGAGCAGCAGACCACGGTCGTCGTAGGTGAAGGTGTTCTTCATGCCTGCGCTCTGGCTTTCTGCCACCTTGCCGTCCTTGTCCCAGGTGAAGGTGGTGTCGGAGTCGCTGCTCTTGATTTTCACAATCTGTCCGCGGTCGTTGCGCTCCACGCTCAATCCCTCTTCCTTGAGGGTGCCGTCTTCGGCGAACTGATATTTTTTATCCATCTCGTCCTTCAGGCTTTTCACGTTGCCTTTCAGGCCGAAAAGCGTGAGGTCGGGAGTTTGAAGTGCGTTCTGATCTTGAGGGGTTTGCTTCTCTTCAATTTTGTTCTCTTTCTCGTTCTTACCGCAGCTCGACATAGGAAGAACCGTAGCCATGGTGAATGCCGCGATGGCAATCAGTCTGAAATAGGAATGTCTCATGTCTGTTTACGTTTTAAAATGATGGAGTTTCCCTAAAGGCTGGGAAACAAAAGTTGATAATCTAACTACACATTATTTTGCAAAGTTACGAATTATTCATGAAGAAGTCGTCATTTCAATGAAGAATTTAAGCAGATTTTTTTAAGAGGTGTGGTAAGAGGTGTGGGAATGCGGGAGAGAACTGACGATTGTCCAGCCATATCAATCTTACTGAAAATGTAAGAACTGTGTGTGATTATTTTGCCCTATTCTCTTTTTTTGGCATTACTATAATTGTGTTTCTCGTTTTTTTGTTTAAATTTGCATAATGAAGAGAATTATGGCATGAACAGTTATTTTCTGATATATTTAAAAACTAATTAATCATGAGAATCAAAAAACTATTGATGACAATGGCCGTTGGATTCACGGCCTGGTCGGCCACAGCGCAGACGCCGATGTGGAACGACCCTGGTAAGAATGCCGACAACAGGATGACCTCCGTTGCCGATTTTTTTGCCTATGAGAGCCTAGACCTGGCAATGAAAGGATTTAAGAACCAGTCCAAGCGCTACCTCTCCATTGAGGGAACATGGAAGTTCAAATGGGTGAAGAATGCCAATGAAAGACCGGAAGGATTCCAGGCTGTGAATTACGACGATTCCAACTGGGACCAGATGCCGGTGCCGGGAATGTGGGAACTCAACGGATTCGGTGATGCCATCTATGTGAACAACCAATATGCGTGGCGAAATGACTGGGCCACCAATCCGCCATACGTTCAGGAACTCAATAACCATGTGGGCTCCTACAGACAGACTTTCCGTGTCCCTGCAGATTGGAATGGTGAGCAGATCATCATGCACATCGGTTCTGCCACATCCAACATCACGGTTTATGTCAACGGACAGTATGTGGGATATTCTGAGGACGCGAAGGTGGCGGCTGAGTTCGACATCACCAAGTTCGTAAAACCTGGTGCCGACAACCTCATCGCACTTCAAATCATGCGTTGGTGTGACGGCTCATATCTGGAGGACCAAGATTTCTGGCGCTTGTGTGGTATCGCCCGTGAGGCCTATCTCTATGCCCGCCCGAAGGCAAGCGTCACCGACATTTTCATCACGCCTGACCTCACCAATAACTACCGCGACGGAAAGCTTAAGGTGGCCGTGGAAACTCAGAATGCTGATGGCAATTCCATTGAGCTCAATCTTCAGGATGAAGCAGGCAAGACGGTGGCTAAGAAATCTGTGAAGGTGGCTGGCGGCAAGGCTGAGGCTGAATTCAGCGTGAAGAAACCGCTGAAATGGTCGGCTGAGGCTCCACATCTTTATCAGCTGCTCATCACTCATAAAAAAGGAAACGAGGTGGCTGAGGTAATCAGGCAGAAGGTGGGATTCCGAAAAGTGGAAATCAAGAACGCTCAGTTGCTCGTCAATGGTGAGCCGGTGCTCATCAAGGGAGTTGACCGCCATGAACTCGACCCAGACGGTGGTTACTGTGTGAGCGTGGAACGCATGATTCAGGATATCAAGCGCATGAAGCAACTCAATGTCAATGCCGACCGCACCTGCCACTACCCGAACGACCCTCGCTGGTATGACCTTTGCGATGAGTATGGTATCTATATCACGGCTGAAGCCAACATCGAGAGCCATGGTATGGGTTACGGAGAGAAAACACTCGCCAAGAATGCCGCATACCACGATGCCCACATCGAGCGCAACCAGCACAATGTACTTGTGTTGAAGAACCATCCGTCAATCATTGTATGGTCGCTCGGCAATGAGGCTGGATATGGTAAGAACTTCGAGGATGCCTACGACTGGGTAAAGGCTTACGACCAAAGCCGTCCAGTGCAGTATGAGCAGGCCGGACAGCAAGGAAAGACCGACATCTTCTGTCCGATGTACTATGGATATGAGGGATGTGAGAAATATTCTCAGGGCGACAACCCAAGGCCGCTCATCCAGTGTGAGTATGCACACGCCATGGGTAACTCCATCGGTGGATTCAAGGAATACTGGGACTTGGTGCGCAAATATCCGAAATACCAGGGTGGCTACATCTGGGATTTCATCGACCAGGGACTGCGCGGAACCAGCAAAACCACAGGCAAGCAAATCTGGACTTACGGAGGCGACTACGGACGATTCCCTGCCAGCGACAACAACTTCAACTGCAACGGTGTGATCAATCCTGACCGTGAGTTCACTCCACATGCTTTCGAGGTGCAGTATTATTACCAGAATATCTGGACCAAGCTGAAGGATAAGGCTGCGGGAACAGTGGACGTCTATAATGAGAACTTCTTTGAGCCAATCAGTGGCATCACACTCAACTATGTGATTGAGGCTGAGGGCGAGAAAGTTACCTCCGGAACTGTGGACGTGAACAAGCTGAACATTGCGCCAAAAACCACAAAGACAGTTGCCATCCCTGCCATCAAGGATGCTTTGGCCGACAAACGCTATGAAGGCAAGGAACTGGTGTGCAACATCACTTATACGCTCGACCAGCAAAAGCAGCTCTTGCAGGCTGGCGACACCGTGGCGCATGAACAGTTCGTGCTGACCGACTACAAATTTGCCGACATCGACAAAGTGGCTGCTGCTCAAGGACCGGCTGTTAAGGTGGAGGACCATACAGCCTATACCGTGGTGTCTGCCAACGGTGTGGATTACACTTTCAACCGCCGAAATGGATTCATCTCGTATATAGATGTTGATGGGCATGGCATGATGGAGGATGGCTACCAGTTGAAACCAGACTTCTGGCGTGCGCCGACTGACAATGACCACGGTGCGAACTTGCAGCGCAGATTCCGTGCTTGGCATAATCCTAACTATAAACTCACTTCTTTCAAGGGAGCTGTCAACAACGGCACATCAAATTATGCAGCTGTGGCCGAGTATGAGGTGGGACGCAACCTTGCCAAGCTCACCATGACCTATACCATCACTCCAGAAGGAAAACTCATCGTCGATGAGAAACTCGATGTTGATGAGAATGCGGAGCAGAAACCGCAACTCTTCAGATATGGTATGGAGCTTCAGATGCCGAAGGAGTACAAGCATATTGAGTTCTATGGAAAGGGACCTCAGGAGAACTATATCGACCGTAAGGACTTTGCCGCAATCGGTGTGTACAAGCAGAAGGTTAGCCAGCAGTACTGGGGCTATGTACGTCCGCAGGAGTCTGGAAACAAGACTCAGGTGCGTTGGTGGAAGATGCTGAATGGGGCAGGTAAGGGACTTCTCTTTGAGAGTAACGAGCCAATGGAATGCTCCGCACTGCCTTATCTCACCGACGACCTCTCGATTGGTGAGGAGAAAGGACAACACCACTCAGGTGACCTTGTGGAACGTCCGTTCGTTTCTGTTCACATCGCCCAGCGTCAGTTCGGTATGGGATGTGTGAACTCTTGGGGCGCATGGCCAAGGACTGAGTATCAGGTTCCGTTCAAGGACTATCAGTTCAAGTTTGTTATCTCGCCAATCAAATAAAAACAGATTGATGTATTCGTCGTAAATCACAGATTTTTCTGACAACAAAAAGGGGCTTGCCATCGTGGCAAGCCCCCTTTCGTTTGATTATGTTGCGCTGCGGCGATTACTTCACGTCCCAAGCAGGCTTGGAGAAGTACCACAGGCTGGTATTCTGAAGTTTGGAGTAGAGAGCAGCGTCGCGCTCGATGGCTTCAACCGTGCCGTCCTCTGATGCCTCGCGGGCATTGCGGTCTGCCACCTTGCCGGCAAGCCATTGGGTGCCGTTGTAGCCGCTCGCATTCTTGTGGTTGGCCATACGCACCAAGTCGCAGAAACGGTAGCCCTCGAAGGCCAGCTCAAGAGCCAGCTCGTCGCAAATCACGTCCTCAATGGCATTGATGATGTCGTCTTTGCTGGCGGTCTCAGCATCCACTCCCTTGGAGGCGAGGATTGGCTTCCAGTTGTAATATTCTGTGTCGTTGTCACCAGTGATGTTGGTCGTAGGGGCGCTGGTCTCGGAGTTGCGCTGCCAGGAGCCGTAGCCACAGCCGCGGGCGTGGATGCCGAAATTCTCAATCCACATGTCGTCCTTGAAGTCAAGGAAGAAAGTAGAGAGTTCTTCATCGTCCACATAGTTCATCGCACCGTTGGCCTTATAGCGGGTGTAGGTTTCGGTCTCATAAACCACCTTACCCTCCTCGTCAGTCACATACACAGGGTTGCCCTCTTCGTCGAATGTAGGGTTGCCTTCCTCGTCAACCACAGGCACCGGAACTTGACGTTCTTGGTTTGGTTCTGGGAGGTTGTCGGCGTTCAGACCGTCCTTCAGGATGGCGAAGGCAAACTCTGGATAGCCGGCGCGGTTGATGGCCTCCGCCAGACGGAGCCAAACGAGCGACTTGCGGTAGATTGGCACTGAGTAGTAGAAGTTTATGCCGCGAGCTGCCTTGCTGGCAAGCAGGTATGGTTCGCCCTCGTATGTGATTTCTTCTGTGGAGAAGTTGAATCGGGCGTCGCCGGCTTCCTCGTAGTAGGTCTGAACCAGGGTTGTAGGGTTCCAGCTCACATACATCTGGGCTTTGTTCAGACTCTGATATTCGTTCGATGGAACAATCTGTGCCTTGTAGTTGCGGCTCACCGTAATGGCTCCTGACGACTCGCTTGATTCGGTGCCTTCATCATCTGTGGTGGCCTCAGTCACCTGACTTGAGGTTGGGGTGTAGCCAAAGATGTCGGCCACGCGGGTGAGCATCGTTCCGAACTGCTTGTTGGCTGAAGATGGAATGATGGAAATCACGTCGTTGTTGGCAGAATAAGCGTATGTGCTCCCGTAGCTGCCCCAGTTGCGTGAGGAGTAAGCATATTCGCTCATCACTTCTGTGGCGCTGCAGTATTGAGGAGTCACGGTTGAGTTGGTGGCGCGCAGGAAATCGTAGTAGTACTTTGCTGCATTCACATAGTCCGACTTGTCGGCTCCGCGCAGGAGATACATGTCGGCCAGAACCAGACGTACTGGGATGAAGAGCATGCGGGATGAGATGTTGGTGGCACCGTTTCTGTATTGCTTGTAGTCAGGATAAGCGGTGTCCACGAATTTAGGCAGTCCCAGCTCCACGAATTTGTCAATCAGGTTGTCTTTGTTCACTTGGTTGGCGGCGTAGTCGAAGTTGCTGATCACGTCGAGGTTGGTGATCGGCTCGCTGATGAACGGAACCTCGCCGTAGAAGTTCACGAGCTGAAGGTAGGTCCAGGCACGGATGGCCTGCACCTGCGCATACTCAGGCAGCATGAACTTGATGTTGCTCTTCACCTTGTTGGTGTCGGCATTGGCGATATACAGGTTGCAGTTGTTGATGATGGCGTAATAGTCGCTGATATTGAGCATCGAGCAGCTGCCGTCTTTCGGGTCTTCAAAGTTGGCGATGGCATGGAGGGTGTCCGTCACGTATTCCGTAAAGGAAGTGAGGTCACCGCGCACTTCGTTCAGAATCACCTGACGCTCTGCCACGCCCTGAAGCCCCTTCACGATTCCTAAATAGGAATACAAGGTGTCGTTGGCATTCACATAGCTCTTGTCGCCGGTGTCAACGGTCAGCATGTCGTCGCATGAGATGGTGGACAAGGCACCAAAAGCCGACACGCCTATGGCAATGAGAATATTCTTGAGTTTCATATCTTTTCGGTTTTTACGTTTTTACAAGTTGATCTTTACACCTAAGTTGAAGCTGCGGCTTGAAGGAAGCAGACCTGCGTCGATTCCCTGGTAGAAGATACCGTTTCCACAAGAGAACTCAGGGTCGGTGCCGGTGTAGCGGCTGATGGTGAACAGGTTGTTGGCCTCTGCCCAGATAATCAAGCCCTGAATCCATGAGAGGTTTAATGGAAGGTCGTACGACAGACGAACCTTCTTCAGCTTCAAGTAGCTGCCGTCTTCAATCCAGCGGTCGGAGAAGCGCTCGTTGTTCACCCAGTAGTCGCTCGTAGTGGAGCAGGCACGTGGAACGTCGGTCACGTCGCCTTCATTGCTCCAGCGGTTCACGCCTGCGATGGTCTGGTTGTAGAATCCATTCAGCGATTCAAGCTGGCGGCGCTGATAGTTGTAGATGTCATTGCCAAGCGAGTATTTGAACGTGAAGCCGAGGGTCCAGTTCTTATACCCGAAGGTGGTGAAGATGTTTCCGTAAACGTCTGGGTTCGGGTCGCCGATCACGCTCTTGTCGCTCTCGTTGATCACTCCGTCGTTATTCAAATCTACGAAATGCACGTCACCTGCCTGGAAGTTTTTGTAAGGAGTGGCTTTGATGCCGGTTGGGTATTTCAGGTAGTCGTTTCCGTTGTGGGCTTTCGATGCCTCTGCGTCAGTGGAGAACACCCCTTCCGACTTGTAGCCGTAGAACACGCCTGCTGCCTGACCTTTGGCGGTTAGAATTTCACCTCCGTAGATGTTGGTGGTGTAGTTGCCTGAAGGAAGCTCGCGGATGTTGTTCTTGTAGTGACCTACCGATGCACCCAACTCCCAACGGAAGTCTTTCGAATTCACCAGGATAGCGTTCACGTGAACGTCGGCCCCGATGTTACGCAGACGGCCGTCGTTGGTCCAGTATGCGCCCAGACCTGTCATGTAGTTGTTCTCTTTCAGCGTCAGCAGGTTGCTCGTGTTAGAGAGATATACGTCCACTCCTGCCTGGATGCGGTTCTTGAAGAACGATCCGCTCAGACCTGCGTTGAAGCGACGGGTGGTCTCCCACTGAATTTGTGGGTTCTCAATGTTCTTGAGTTGAAGGCCGGTGGCGGTCATCAGGAATACGGTGCTCTGGAAATAGGTGCGGGAGGCTGAATATGGAGTGGCGTCATTACCGCTTTCGTCATAGCCCAAAGTAAACTTCAGGTTGTTCACGCCCTTCAGTTTCTGCATCCAGTCTTCGTTGCTGATCACCCAGCCCAACTGCAGGGATGGGAAGATACCCCATTTCACACCGAAGAGTTTCAAACCTTCGCTGGTTTCATGACCGAAACGGGAAGAAGCCTCTGCGCTCACTGTCAGGTCAACGAAGTAGGTGTTCTTGTAGTTGTAGTCGCCGTGAACGTAGTAAGCCAAGTTGCGCCATGCGTCGTCGTGGTCGTTGGTGCTTCTGAACTGCAGGGAGTTCTTGAAGTCCGGCATCTTGTCGTTACCTGCGTTGTAACCGGTCATGTAGTGGTCGCTGTAGGAGTTGCTGGTGAAGCGGAAACCTCCGTAGGCGTTCACGGTGTGGGCGCCGTAGATGTTGCTCCAGTTGATGCGGAAGTCGTTGAACACGCTGGTCTCTTTGCCGAAGAGACTCTTGATGGTTGACGTGATGTCACCCATGCCTTCAAGGTTGTAAATCGGCGAACCGGCCTCTGGCATATAGTACTTCTCGTTGGCGCGGTTGAGCTGATAAGCAAACCGGTCGGTGATGGTGAGGTGGCGGTTCACTTCCCACTTAGGCATCACGTTCAGGTTGAACTGAGTCACCTGCTGGTCGTTCTTGTTGATTCCGTCACCATTCTGGAGAATCCAATATGGGTTGGCAAGAGCGGAGTTGCTGCCGTAGCGTGATGCAAAGCCGAACGGATAATTGTCGTCAGTCACGTATTTGCCGGCATACACCGAACTCTGGTGCAGACGGAGGTCGTCGCCCGTGTAATAACCATATTTGGAAAGGAATGGCGACTGAATGAGTCCAAGCACGTTTGGCGAGGAGATGGAGCTGTTGTCGTAGTTCTCTGCCCATCCGTTATCGCGCAGGTTGTAGCTCACGCGGGAGTAGGCAACATCCAATTGGGTCGAAAGGCCTTTGAACAGCTTGATGTCAGTGTTGAAGCGGATGTTCAGGCGGTTGAAGCCATTCTCCTTGGCTGTCGATTGGGAATTGGCATAACCCAATGAGAGGTTGTACATGGCGGCGTCGTCTCCTCCCTGAACGTTCACTTTGTAGTTCTGAGTGAAGGCATTGCGGTAGAGGCCGTCGCTCCAGTCCGTGTTGTTATGGTACATCGGATACCAGTAGTAGTTCGGGTTGTCGTTGAGGAACGGAATGGTGGTGGCGGCGGAAGGATTCTTGATGCCGTACTCTGTCGTTCCAATCAACTCGCTCACGTAGTTCTTGTACTGGCTGCCGTTCATCATCTTCGTGTAGTCTGGCTTGGTCTCAAAACCACCGTAGATGTTCACGTTGATCTTCGTTGCCATGCTCTTGCCCCGCTTCGTGTTGATGAGGATGACGCCGTTGGCACCACGGGCACCATAGAGGGCGGTTCCGTTCTTCAGCACTTCCACGCTTTCTATGTCCTCTGGGTCAATGCCTGCAAGGATATTGTTGAAGAAGCCGTCGTGGATGGAGGTGCGGTCGAGCTGCATGTCGAGGAACATACCGTCGAGCACGATGAGTGGCTGGGCATTGAGGTTCAGGGAGTTCAATCCGCGGATGAACATGGCGGCTCCCTGTCCTTTGATGCCTGTGCGGTTGATGGTGTACACATCGCCGGCGAGCTTGTTTTCAATCTCACCATCTACACTCACTGAACTGGACATGTCAATCTCTGCTTTTTTGCTGGCCGTCACGTTGGTCACAGGGCTGTAGTAGCTGTTGAACTTGGTGGTGTACATCTCCACGTTTGGCACACGCTGGTCTGCGCCGAACGCCACTTGGATATCGTTGTATCCAGGAACGGTCACATACAGGGATTTCACAAACGTTGGAACTTTCAGCCAATAGGTTCCGTCCTCTTCTGTCATCACGGAATAGCGGCTGTAGCCATAGGCTTGAACGCGGGCACCGTCAATCGGTTTGTGCGTTGCGGCGTCGAGCACCAGACCGCATACTTCCCGCATTTCATAAGTCGGAGCCTTCTCGGCGGCACGTTTGGCTGCCGGAGCCGTCTCGCTCGTTTCCTGGGCTGACATACCGCATGGCAGGGCCAGGAACATGGCGAGCGTGGCATGTCTGAGGAACATTGTCTTTATATTATTCTTTTTCTGCTTCATGGTTCATGAATTATGGATTCGTTGAAATTTGGAAAGTATTAAAGGTCACTGTCGGAAGTCTCGTTCTCCTTAGGAATGAAGATAATCTTATCGACAATGATTTCGTTGGTGTAGAAACTGCGGTCCCTTGAGCTGATGTTCGACTGAAGCTGAACAGTCACGTAGGCGTCCGAAAGCCCATAGTAGCAAACAGGGAACTCAAAGTCCTGTGCAAGCAACACACTGTCGTTGAACTGAAGCATGCCTTTCTCATCCACGTGTGGTTTCTTTGTCCGGAAAAGCTTGTCTGTGCCGTTCACACCTTCTATAGGCATGAGCTGCACGCGGTCCTGAGTCTGCTTTGCGTTGTGGTAGTTCACGTAGGCACGGAACTGGTAAGGCAGCATCTTGTCAATGTTATAGACCATCACTGCCACGATGTCGTATTTGCACGACAAGGTGTTAGGAGCCTTGATCAGCACGCTTGTGTTGGATGTGGCACGCTGAGGGTTCAAGGTGATGGCGGTGGTTTCAATCACGGTGTCGGTTGGGGTGAAAGGAACGGCGTCCTCACTTTCCATTTCAACATATCTCCATGGATTGTCAATATATATACGGTTCCGGTCTATCGTGCAGTATTCATACGACTCGTAGTTGCGTTCAGCTTCATACTTCACCTCGTCAAGCCACGTGTCTTTAAGGTTATATTTGAAGTTGTCCACAACGTAGGCATAGCCGTTGCTCAGCTGGACAGGCTCTACATTGTCGAACAAGGCGGCGCTTGCCGGATCGTAGAAAATCAGGCCGCTGGTGCTCTGGATGGAGTCGCACGCACCTTCAGTAGCCATGTCTTTGTAGTCGTGACCGAACTGATAGTTGTGGTTGAAGCACAGGTTGCGCGCAATGGCGTCGCAGGTGCGGAAATGCTTGATGGAGTCAAGCTCTTCATCAGTGAATGTGGTGGTCAGACGCTCTGTTGATTCTGTGATGGTGCTACCCGACACGCTCACGGTCGTCACCGACTGAATGTAGGTCGGAACGTAGTTGTAGTAGCTGTTCATCTTCTCGTATTCTGCATTCCAGCATTCGTCAGTTGGCAGGATCATCACATAGTTGCTGTCCTCGCGGTTGATGTAGGCATCGAGGTAGCGGCCGTTGAAGTAGGTGTTCGTCAGGTAGGTGATGGAGTCCACCCAGGTGATGTTTCCATCTATGGTTGGTCCTTGAGTGCTGGCAGCCTCGTTAAACTCTTCTTTCTCATACTGCTTCAGGAATGTGCTGAGCTGAGTGAGGTTGCTCTGGCTGTTGATATACTCGTAGAGGTTAGGCATGTAAACCACAGGGCCGTCGGTGATGTGGAGCACACCGTTGTTGCAGCCGAGGTTGGCATCGGTGATGTTCACGCCGTTGATGGTCCTGGCGGCACAGTCAAACACGCCTTTCTTGCTGTTGAAGAAGGTGATGTTCTCCTGTTTGTTGCCGTTGAGCACGTGGCTGTAGCGGGTCATGCAGTTGCGGATGAGCTGAGTCTCCACCTCATAAATCTGCTCGCGGTCGCCGCTCTCAAGCATCCGGTTCCATATCTCATAATTGAAGGTGCCGTTCTTTGGAGCCCACACTGTGAATGTCTGGTCGTGGCTGATCAGGTCGGCGTAGGTCTGGGTCGTCACTGTGTTTTCCGAAGTGGAGAAATAAACCCGCTTCAGGATTGAGGCGAACTCACTCAGCTCAGGCGTTTGGGAGATGTTCTCCCAAACGTTTCCCTTGCCGGCGATAGTCGGGTCCACGGTGAAGTGGTCGTCGTCACACGATGTCATGGTCAGTGAAGTCATGGCAGTCAGCACGACACCCGCTAATATAAATATGATTTTCTTATTCATAGTCGTTTGTTTTTTCGTTTTGATTACCATTTATCTTCTGCGATGTCACCGTTGTAGATTGACTTAGGCACAAGTTCCAGATAGTCGTAGAAGAACTCGGTCTGGGTGCTGCTGAGCACTGACTTGAAGCGGATGTAGTAGGTCTCGCCTGCTTCCAGCTGGCCGGTGAAGATGATGCGGCGCAGACAGTTCGTACAGTCGCGGCCTGGAATGCCGGCTCCTGGGCAGAAGTACTTCGGACCCTTCATGTAGCCGTTCAGACGCATCGTCTTGTCCAATTCGTTGATGGCATCCTCAGAACCCAGTGTGGCATCACTCTGCCAGCCCACCAGTGCGTTGCCGCCGCCGATGCGGAGGTCGAGCGGAATACCGATGGCCGGAAGGTTGTTAGGGTTCTTACCCACATAAATCTGAGCCATACCACGGTTGCCGTTGGCATTCACACCGTAGCGGATTTCGTAAGTACCGGTATAAGGCACTGGAGGCAGTTTCATCACGAAGTCATAGACACCGCGGATGTTGAACTCGTCCGACTGATAGTTCAGCCATGAACCGGAACCTCCGGCACCTGCCGTGTTCGAGAGGTACTCAAACTCAGTCTGGTCAGACATCTGAGGGATATTCTCAAAATAGTCAGGAGTGAAGTACCAGCTGGCGGTGCGGTTGAGGCGGCAGCCTGCACTGATCAACTCAGGGAGCAATGAGCAGATGTCGTAGCGCATACGCTCGTTCAGCACTTTGTTCGGTACTTTCTCTGTCCACACCAGCATGTCGTTGATTGGGAAGTAGTAGCCGTTGAGTGATTCGTTGTCGTTCTGACCGTTGGTCTGGAGAACCTCGATTCCGTCCTCACACTGGCTGGCAATCTCACGGTAGGTGGTCTTGTTGTAAACCGAGTAGCGGTTGATTTGACGGCGGTTGTTGCGCAGACCGGTCACCTTCAGGGTGCGGCGGTGCTTGCCCATCGTCTCCCAGTATTCCCACACGTTCACGCGGAAGGTGCTGCCGTCGTTCAGGTTGGCGTTGCTATAGCCGTATTCGTTCGACCACATCACCATGTTGCTCCAGCTCAGTCCGATGGCCACACAGTGGTAAGCCACAAACTGGTTCACGGCGTTGTCTTCGTTTTCGTAGTCGTCGCCCCAGCTGGTGTTGCTGTCGTAGTAGGCGTGCTCCTTCAGATATTGCTTCAGCGACTCCACATCAGTGATGCCGTTGGCTTCCAGTACGGAGTCGGTCTCAACGAAGACGGTGTATTTCAGATAGCGGTGCTCTGGGTATTTGCCCTCCCAGCTGCCTGAAGAACCGAAGTATGTCGTTCCTGCCTCGTCTTTCTCATCATACGAATAGTCGCGGTAGTTGGTCATCTTCATGTCCCAGCCTGTGGTCTTCAGCAGGTCACCGAAAATCTGGGTGTTGTCGGTGGCACTGATGAGGTCGGCTACCGTGGCGTTGGATGGCGAGATCACGTTGTCAATCACGTGGATGTAACCATTCTCCACCTCCACGTCCTTCTCAATCACTTTGGCGTGGATGTTGATGAAAATCTGGGTGTTCCCGTTTTCATCAGCGCTGTAGGTCACTCGGATTGGACGGTCGTTCATGTTGTTCGTCGGCATTGGGTCCTGGAACGAGGTTGACTCGTAGGCACTGTTGTTGCCGTTCTCGATGATGGTATTGAACACGATGGCCTGAGCCAGCGAGTCGCTGATTTGGGTCAGGTCGTTCGTGGTTTCCTCACCAATTTGATACAGAGAGTCCACATAGTGGGTGATAGCTTCGTTGTTTGGTGCGAAACAAGTGTAGTTTCCACGCGCTGAAAGCAGTTCGTACATGGTGGATACGGACTTGTTGCTTGGGTGCACCCGCTTCAGCAGTGTCAGGTAGCAACTGAAGGTGTCGGGATGATTCTCCAGGTGGTCAATCATCGTCTCACCTGTGAAGGTGTAGAGTGCACTGTCATCGATGTCTTCCTTGCAGCTCTGCATGCTCACCACGGAACAAACTGCGAGCAGCATCAGGATTACGGGATGAAACTGTGTTTTATTGAATATTTTCATAATTTTTGCGGTTATAGATGATTAGATGTTGTCCGTTCTTGATGTACTCTCTGTCGTACCCCATACCTCGTTCTGCTTCAAGAGTGGGTTGTTCTTGATTTCGTTCGTGTAGATAGGGGAGAAGAGCGACTTCAGGGATGCCAGCTTGGCCTCGATGGCTCTCTGGTTGTCGGTGTATTTGCGGGTGAGGTACTTCAGCATCTCAACCGTGCTGCCGTTGCGCTGGGCGTAACGCACAAGGTCGAACCAGCGCTTGCCCTCACCGACGAACTCACGCTGACGCTCGTTCATCACGAGCTGCGTCATCGACGTCTTGTTGTTGAAGTTGTCGAAGTTCAGGGAGTCGGTAGGGCTGGTCACGTTCTGGTATGCGTATGGGTTCGAGCGTTTGAACACCTCGCGAACCAGCTGGAAGGCAGCTCTCAGGTTTTCCTCGTCTTCCGACAGCTGGGTCAAGGCCTCGGCTTTCATCAGAACCACATCGCTCAGACGGTAGAAAATCCAGTTGGCGCTGTTGTTCGTGCCTTGGTCGGTCATTTCGAAGGTCAGCGTAGAGAGGGTGCTGTTGCGCATGCCGGTGGTCACGGTTCCGTTGTACTGGGTGATTCTTGAGCAGTTGTACTTTGCCAGAGGATACTCTGTCTGCTCAGCTCGTGAGTAGCGGGCTGACTCCCATTTGCGGTAGTCGGTCTTGGTGAACAAGCTTGCCGGTATCACGCTGTTTGGGTTGGTCTCAACAGAGCTGTAGAGGGAGCTGGAGCAAACAATCGTGCCGGCTTTCTGGTCCTTTGGATTCCAGAACAGCTCTTTCTCCATGTTGTTGACGTTCTGAGTTCCGTCGAACTGAAGCTCGAAGATGCTCTCACGGGAGTTGCCGGTGCCGAAGATGGCATTGTAGGCGGTGGTGGAGCTCAACGCACCGATTCCGACCATGGAGGTGGATGACACGTTCTGGATGAAGAGGTCTTCCAGTTTCAGGTCTTCGGTCACGCCACCAAGGATGGCGCCGCTCTTGTTCAGGCTCTCTTTGTAGTCGGTCAGCATCTCGTTGATCACGAAGTCGCAGCATTCCACGCAGCGTTGGTAGTCAGCAGCGGCGGACGGGCCGTTGGCGCCTGCTTCCTCGTTGCCTTCCTTGTAGCTGGCGCGCCACAGATACACATCGGCAAGCAAGGCATACACGGCCTTGCGGGTGATGCGGCCTTTGTTTCTGATGGTAGTGCCGTAATCCTTCATGGCTACGTCCTTCACTTCCTCCAAGTCATTGATGATATTGTTCAGAACCTCAATCTGTGGGCTCTGGGCTATCAGGAAGTCCTGGCTGTCGTTGTTGTAGTCGGTCTCCACGTAAGGGATGTCGCCGAAGGTGCGCAACAAGTAGAAATGGCAGAGGGCGCGTAGCGTCACGGCCTCGGCGCGCATCGGCTGCCAGTCTCCGTTTGAGAATGTCTCGTCCGACTCCACGATTTCAGGTCCGTGCGCCAGGATCTTGTTGCAGTAGTTGATTTCATTGTAGAAGCAGGTCCAGCTGAAGATGCCGTTGGTGGACAGCAGGTTGGCGTTCATCAGGTTCTGAACGTTCAAAGCAGTCACACCGGTGGTCTTCTCAAAGTTGTCGCCACGCATCTCGCCCCATTGGATGTACTTGTACATCATGTCGCCGTCAATCAGACGCTTGTAGCATGATGTCAGGGCGTTCTGCAAGTCATTCTTGTCTTCCCAGAAGTCCTCCTCCACGATGTTGTAGGTAGGAGTAATGGTCAGGTAGTCCTCACAGCTGGAGAACGTCATAGCTCCAATCATAAAGAGGGCGCCTGTCAGAAGACTTTGCTTGATTATATTTCTTTTCATATTGTTTGTCTTTATGATGGTGATGTTAGAATCCTAAATTAACACTGAGTGTGAACGATTTTGGACGAGGAGTTTTCGAACGGTCGTAGCAAACGCCCCATGTGCCGTAGGACACTTCTGGGTCAACACCGGTGTAGTTTGTCAACACGAACAGGTTGTTGGCCGATGCGGAGAGACGGAGGCTGGAGAAACCCCATTTCTTGCAGAAGCTGGCAGGAACGTTGTAGTTCAGCTGGCAGTACTGCAGACGGAGGTAGTCACCCTTCTCCACGTAGCGGTCGCTTCCCAATGCGTTGTATGATTCGCCGATACCGGAGTTCATGGCACGTGGAATCTCGGTGATGTCGCCGTTCTTCCTCCAACGCCATGCCACCGCCTGGCTCTGGTTGATGTTGCTGCGCATCGATTCGTTGTTCAGACGTGCGCTGTTCACAATCTTGTTGCCCAAACGATAGTTGAACGAGAATTTCAACGACCACTGGCCATAGTTGAAGTTCAAGCCGAAACCACCGTTGAACTTAGGGTTTGAATTACCTAAGTACACGATGTCGAGCTCGTTGATCTGACCGTCGTGGTTGATGTCCTCATAAATCACATCACCACCCTTGAACTCGTAGTTGGTGCCGCCGTAGTTGAAGTACATCTTCAGTGGGTTGCCCTTGGAGTCGTAGAGGATGTTGCCGTTGGCGTCTTTCACCACCGGACAGGTGCTGTTCTCACCGCGCTCTGCTGCTGCGGCGGCTGTGTTGTCGCCGTAAGTGTCGCGCGATTCTGCTGTGAAACCGCTGTGGTCATAGTCATAGCGGTAAATGCCTTTATATTTGAATCCGTAGATGGAACCCACGGCATTGCCAATCTGGATACGCTGCAGGTAGGATCCGTTGGTATAGTTGTATTCGCCGTTCATCGATGCCAGCACGGTCGGGTCCATCTCAGTGATGGTGTTGATGTTCTGGGCGATGTTGGCGGATGCTGTCATGTGGAACTTGCCTTTCTTGAGGAAGCGGCCAGTGTTGATGAAGAGCTCCCAACCTTTGTTCTCAAGGCTGCCGACGTTCTTCCATGCCAATGAGCCGAAACCGCTGGTGCCTGGAATGTCCACATCCTTCATCAGAAGGTCTTTCGTATTCTTCTTATACATGTTGAAGTCAAACTGGAGCAGGTCCTCAAAGAGGTTGAGGTTGAAACCGAGGTTCCATGAGTCGGTGGTCTCCCACTTCAGGTCGGTCAGTCGAAGGTTCTGCACGTTGATGGCGTTCATCATGTCGGCACCGCTTCCGTAAACACCGTAAGAACCATATTTGTTGTACATCAGGTATTCATTGCCTGGCTGACGGCCCACGCGGCCCCAGCCTGGACGGATGGACAGCAAGCTGATGTATTTGGTCAGCGGACGGAAGAATGGCTCGTCGCTCACGTTCCAACGACCGGAGAAGGCTGGGAAGGTACCCCATTTGCTGCCTTTACCGAACTTGGTGGAACCGTCGCGGCGGATGGTGGTGTCGAAGGCATAGCGGCCGTCCTTGTAGGCAAGGTGGAGGGAACCCATGTAAGCCATGCTGCGCCATTCGCTGTTGCCTGACCCCGTGTCGCGGAGATAACCTTCTGCTGTGGAGGAGTTCAAACCAGTAGGAACGCCGGTCTTGCTCTCGTTCTGGCTCGTACCGTCACCCTGAGTCACCTCAAAGCGGGCCATGAGGCTCATCGCCCAGTCTTCGTTGTTGAAGTGAGGCATGTAGATCAAGGTCTCACGGTTGGTGAAGGCAAGACTCTTGTACTCATTGTTGGATGTGAGGTTCACACCGGAGTCCCATGCGTTGGTTGTGAGTGAGTTCGGGAAATAGGTGTTCACCGACTCATTGTAGATGTCCATATAAACCTCAGCGTTCAAGTCGAGCTGGTGCTCGTCGTCGTGAGTGCCCAGCAACTTGTATTTGATGTTGAACTGAGGAGTGATACGGTAAGTCGATTGGTTATTGAATGCCTGATGAGCCATGGCGACAGGGTTACCGTTGCTCTTCATGTCGGACAGGTATCTGGAGGAATATCCGTCAGGGGTCGAACCTTCCACATTGTAGGATGGAAGCATCTTGTAGTAGTCGCCTGTGCGGTAGGCAGTGCCTGTGATAGGGTCATAGGCATACTCCCAGACGCTCATGTTAGGCATGGCGTTGTAGGCGCGTCCCAAGATGGCGGATGTGGAGCTTCCGTCCCAGTTACGGTGGTTGTCGGTGTAGGTCAAGGCGAAGTTCGTGGAGAAGCGGATGCGGTCACTCACGTCGTAGTCCAACACCAAACGGGTGGAGAAGCGGTCGAGCACCTGCTTGATGATCGTACCGGTCTGGTGGTCGTAACCGCCCGACACACGGAACTTGGCTTTCTCGCCACCACCAGAGAGGGTGATGTAGTAGTTGTGGGTCTGACCGAACTGGTTCACTTCCTTCACCCAGTCCGTATTCTTGTTGAAGTTGTAATAATAGGAAGGACGGCTCTGGTCGTAGTTGATCTCGACCATGTTACTCGTAGCTGTACTCTGGCGTGGGTTGAAGTACGCCTCTTTCAGCATCATGGTGTAGCCGTCGCCGTCAAGCATGTTCAGTCCGCTTGGAGCCCAGGAGCCGGTGAAACGGTAAGAGAAGTTGATTTTTGTCTTACCTGCCACACCACGCTTGGTGTTGATCTCAATCACACCGTTAGCACCGCGGGCACCCCAGATGGCAGAGGCGGCAGCGTCTTTCAACACCTTGATTTCCTTGATGTCCTCTGGGTTCACCGACAAGAGGGTGGCAAACTGCTCCTCATTGTCCAGGTCCTCAAAGTTCACTTCCGACACGTCGTCAGGAAGGTCGAAGATGTTGCCATCGACAACAATCAGTGGCTCGGCACTTCCGTTGATGGTGCTCACACCACGCATACGCATACTTGTTCCAGAACCCAGGTTACCTGAGTTTGAGATAATGTCCAAACCGGCAATCTTACCCTGGAGAGCTTCATCGGCAGAAGCGAAGGACAGACCTTCCACGTCTTCCATGTTCAGCGTCTGGGTGGCAACAGAAATTTCCTTCACTGGGATGGACATACCGTTGCTCTCTTGCTTGCGCTTGGCTTTGATCACTACTTCCTTGATCGCACCTTTCTCTTTCAACTTGATGTTGAACTTGGTCTGGGTGCCAATCTGAACCTTGAACGGCTCATAGCCCACGTAAGTCACTTCGAGGAAGTTGCGGGTGTTCACCACGTTCATGGAGAAGTTACCGTTCATATCCGTCTGGGCATGTGCCACGATACGGTTGTTGGCATCTCTCTCCACCACGTTCACCATCATCAATGGTTCTATGTCATCGGAAACGGTTCCCGATATACGATGCTGTGCGTAAGAGTTCGCTGCTGCGAACAACAGCATCAACAGTGAGATTATATATCTTCTATTTTTCATAACTGGTGGGGAGATTTATTGGGTTATACGGTATTTGCTCAAGAAGCGCTTTGCCGCACCGGCTGATGACCAGTCGGAGTCGTAGCGTCCACCTGGCATCGACTTGTAATCCAACACACCGTCGATACCGTGCATCACGGCAAACGAGGAGGCGTTGATGGTGAGGGCGTTGCTGGAACCCTTGATGATGTAGTCGCGGGCAAGGAGGTTCTTGTAGTCGTTCATCACATTGTAGCTCGCACCGTTGGCATCGGCCACGGTCAGGGTGTTGCCTCCTGTAGAAGATACGGTCACCTTACAATAAACACCAGTCTCGCTGTTCATGGTGGCGGTCTCATATTGAGTGCTGTTCATGGCAGGAGTGTCGGCGAAAACGGAGTTGTCCTGGAAGTGATACTTCAGGAAGTTGATCAACTGGGTCACCATGGCTGCGGCTTTCGGACCGCGCTCATTCAGCTCCTCATCCTCCAGGGTGGTGGAACCGGTTGCATCGTCTATCTTGAGGTATTCTGCTATTTCTTCCCATGTAGGAAGACCTTTGGCGAATGCGGCTTCGATGGCGGCGTCGGTCGGCATATAGACAGTGTAGCGGTAGTTGCTGAAGAAACGAACGTTGGTGGCTGCAGTCACCTGAGCGCCTGTCTCATTGTCATAACAAGGAATACCGCCGTTGTTCACGAAGATTGTGTAGCGGTTCAGGTAGTCGGCGTTGCTCGTGAAGATCTTCTCGCCTTCCTCATCGCGGTTGAGGAACGGCTCAAGGATGGTCAGGATGTCCTGGTTGTCGGTCAGACAGAGGTCGTAGAACTTGCCGAACTTGTCACGATTGTTGTACATGATGCTGTAAATCGACTCGTAGGTAGGGATGATCGGACCGTCAAGCTGATAGGCCATACCGTTACCGTTACCATTACTCTCTTTCGTCTTGTCGTCGAAGCGGATCACGGTTGCTGGCTCATTGTGCTCAATGCCCCAACCACCTTTCACGGTCATTCCGTTGGCACGGCTGGTGGCGTTCTCCACATATACAGGAGCACCATTCTTCGCGATGAAGTAGTGTTTGTTGCACTCCACACCCGTAGCGGTCTCATCAATGCCGTAGATGTCACTCTGGTCCTCATGCACGATGGTGTGAGTCTCCAGAATGTCGTTCAGACGGTCGTAGAGGGTGGTTGCCTGATAGGCGCCAGAGGAAACAGGGGAATCACCGATGGTGTAGGTCTTTGTTGCAAAGTCGTAAGTCACTGGGTAGGTGTCGCCACGAACAGAGCTGTTTGCAGAGTTCCACTCGAAGTGGACGGCGCGCAGGTTGGCCAGTCCGTTCTTGAAGGAGGCTGGGTCGATGTACCAGAAGCCGTCTTTCGGAACAAAGAGGCTGAAGCGGGAACTCATGGCAAGCAGGTAAGCATAGAAGTTCTTGGCAGAGCCATTCCATGTCAGTTTTTGAACTGCGTAGTTGAACACCTGCATGTCTTTGCTCACGTATGCCGGAGCTGAAACGGCGGCGTACTGGGCAGGGGTCAGCACTTCGTTCATCAGGTAGATGGCGCCGTTGTTGGCAAACAGCACGTCGTCTATATATTGAATATGTGTGTCGTCGAGCATCGGGTCCTGGGCATCGTCCTTGATGGTCTCAAACTTGCTTGGAACGGCATTGCAGAATTGCTCTTTCATCAGGTTGTTGATCAATGCCTGAATCACGGAGAGCGGTATCTGGTCGAGTGCGCGGTACATCCCCTCATAATCGCTGCTGCCTTTCACGTTGGCCAGCTCTTCTGGAGCGTAGGCCTCAAGCAGGAAGCGACCACCACCGCTCTCAGAGAAGAAGTACTCATAGAGCTTGGCATCGGTCGGAACGAACATCACGCCCATATCCTGCTCCTTGGCAATCTTGTCGTTTGGCTGATAGTGGTTCCATCCCGGGTCGAAAGTCAGACCGTAAGCCACGGCGTTTCCACCTGGGTTGCCCACAGGGTCAGTGCCAGCGTCGTTACGCAGCGGACGGTAGGTCTGTGTGTTGAAATAACGCTTCTCAAACACGGAGTCAACCTGGTTGCCGTAGAGCAGACGGTAGCTTGCGGTCAGGGCAGCGTTGTAGAATGGAGCGGAGAAGCGGTCGAGCATGTGGCTGAACACTTGTGTGCGATCGTTCGTGCGGATCACCTCTGCCATGTTCTGAGGGGTGATGAGCACCTTGTCCAGACGGTTGATGTAACCGTTCTGACACACGATGTCGCCTTCCACCACCTTGCAGTCGTAAACGTAGGCATCGTTTTTGTCACGCTCAACGCCCATAATCACTTTAAAGTCATTGTCGGTGATGCCCTTGTTGCGCATCTGGGTGGCAAGGAAATGGGTCATCATCGGGCTTGTGTTGTCAAGCGCCATGTAGATGCCGCCTTTCTCTGGATTTCTGAATCGTTTCCAGTAGTCCTTGTCTGACTCGTTGTAAGTGGTCGGAAGCTCCTCGGCCGTGAAGTGTGGAACAGAGTCCAAAACCGTGGAGGATGTCTCGCGCCTCAGACACTGACCTGGATTCGGACCAGTCGTGCTTGACATCATCTCAAGCAGATAGGCGTTGTTCAGCATCGAGGAGTTGAGCAACAGCTTTTTCTGACTCGTCGTCAGCTGGTCGTAGCTTTTCGCACCCCATGCGTTGTTCGCATAGAAATCAGCAAATGCGTTGTCGTCCGCCACAAACAGGGTCTTACTACCTGTCTTGTCGAGAACTTCCGCATAGTCCAAGTCGTCAATCAGCTTGACGTAATTGGTGTAATTGCCGTTGCTCTTCAGATAGTCGTAGATACTTGAGTTCAGATAACCAGGAGTGGTGTCGTCCCACTTGTAGTCATCCTTACAAGCATACAAACTACCCAACAAAAGCATTGTGCATAGGCCTTTTGAGCATATGCGCGCAATCGAAGTTAAGCGTTTGTTCATAATAATTTTTAATTAGTTATAGTTTTATTTGGTTGGTTATTAGATACTTGCATAAAACCACAATCGTCCGGCGAAATCCTGCTGGAAATGCCCGACTAAAGTGGATTTTTAGGAGTTAGTAGCCTTTTTTTCACACAATTCTTAAATATTTTACGAATTTAAGC
>R25__coassemble_311_pt1 | contig 30322 bp, 19 predicted proteins | sample R25__metabat2_high_PE_055 | metagenome-assembled genome bin R25
TCCTCAATGCAAAAAAGAAAAAAGAGGATGTGCCTATTTGACACACCCTCTTTTTGCTTGAAAACGATAAAGGTTTCAATGAACCCACATGTCAAAACCACACGCACATGCGGACATTATACTCTGAATAGCCTTCTCCGGGATCTGTGTTGCTTAAATCTGCAGAAGTGGCGTCACATTGGACTATTATATGATTATTAAAATCGTCTGTCCAATAGTCTCCGCTCAACTTGGTTCCCACGGTGGCAAGTTTGGAATTTAAGCCGGTGATGTTGTACTGATTTGTAACAGTTTCCTTTCCTCCACAGCCCATTAACATTTTCGCCCATTGTACCTTGGAAGGAAGAGTCCATGTGGTATAGGCAACTGTATAATGATATTGATCAGCTTGTACTGCAGCATTTTGGTTCATCGCTTCACTCTCATCATGAAGGGCGATGGCAAGTCCGTGGACTTTGTTTTCGGCATCCTTCTCCACGTATGCTACCATTGCTTCGGCTGTTGCCCAGGATGGTACGGCCTCTGCATTAGGATATACTCTTCCATCATCTCCGACCACCCATCCTATATAACCAGGATTGATCTCCGAAAGGAGCACTCCTGAGCGGAGTTCTGTCATGTTCACTTTCACTGGATAATATTTGCCATCCAAGAAGGACACGTCATTCTTCTTATAGGCATAATATTTCCCATCAGTGGTGGTTGCCGTAAGGAGAACCTGGGAATTATTGATACCGCTGAGCGCGGCATATACAATCCCTGATGCGTTGCTGGTAGGACTGATGGTGATGTCTCCCGTTTCAGTTTCCGACGTCAGGAGGTCGGAAGCTGAAATACGCAGACTGGAGAGGTTTGTCAGTGGCTGATTGTTTTCGTCCAGCAACTCAAACCGCACGATTGCCTGACGGTTTGTGAAAGTCACTTGATCATTGATTTTGACAGTTTGATCACTTTCAACTGAAACCAACTGATCGTCAACAGTGGCAAAATCATACTTCTTCGCTATTGACTGCAATGTTCCATCCTGACCAGTGTAGTCTATCTCCTCAAGTGGAAAAATAAATCTCAATTTTCTTGTTCCAGGATATTCTACAACATCGTTGAACGTGACATATCCGCGCAACCAAGCTGCGGACGCATTGGCATCAGGAGTCAAATCACCGATAGTGCTACCGTCATAAATGGCATGGACATGCTCATTTGTCGCCCACGTGGCATTGATCTTGTTGTCCGTCTCGCTCAAGGCACGTGTGTTCACACCTTTAGAGGCCTGGAATGAAATAAAGAGTTTTGTGCCCGGCTTAATCACATTTGATTGATCATTTGTGCTGTCATCGCTCGAGCATGCAGCAAACAAGGCCGTTGCTGCAAGTAACAGAAATAATTTAATGATTCTCATGTCTGTTGTTAATTAGGTGGGTTCTATAAATTATGTCGAGTCGATTTTTGAATTTTAGTCGAGTGAAAAGTGTAAGTTGAAGAAGGAGTGTAGCGAGCTACATGACTGATGAGACTTGACACTTTGCACCGAATAAAAACAAAAAGCGGCCGAAAGTATTATTACGGACTTGTATATAACTCAAAACAGAATTTTTAGAACACACCTTACCATAAACTGCTGTTCTTCGTATTATCCCAATTTTCCTGCGATTGTTTCTCATAATCATCGCGTATCACTTTTCCTACTTCCGGATCTGAGGAACCGGCAATGCAGTGAAGCGGCTGAATTTCTAAGCCGGAAACCAGCGGTTTCTTGTAAATTTTCTTCTCCATTTTTTTATTATTCATTAGTTATGGTTGTGCATGTTGTTCATCAACACAATTAAACTTGCTGAATTGGGTTATTTGTTCTTTTGATTTGTCAATTCTGGTATGGCGAAAACGGGCTCATACAATCCGCCCTCTCCAGTAGGAGATAGGGTGGGGTCGAACGAGGTCCATTCCGCAGTGAATATCCTGTGCAACTTGTCGCAGTAATATGAGAGAATGATGATCTGCGCGTTGTCATTCGAGCCTATGGTGATGGGGAACGACCACACGTCCTCCACCAGATTCGGTGTGGTGAGCCCACGGATCTCTCCGTTGATGGTGGCGCAGAGCAGGTCTTCCTGCGAGGCGTAAGGCTGCAGCTCATCCTGAATCCTCACTTCCACGGTCATCGTCTGCTCGTAGTTGTTGAAGTTCGGGTAAGCCCAGTCGGGGCGAACGTCATTGCCTTCCCTGATGTTAAGCTGCTGACCCTGGTTCGGATCCTGTTCCGTCGGGTCGTCGGAGGATTTTGAGCAGCCCCCCGCCACGAAGGCGAGGGCTGCCAAAACTAAGAGATATCTTTTCATTTCTTTATGAATTTAACTTTACCGTTATGGATATACGTACCGGTTACAGTAGGCTGACCTGCCAGCTTTATACCGCTGACGGTGTACCAGCCACCATCATTGAAGTCTGCGGATTCAACGGTTGCGAAGTCAATGACTGTCGGCTGGTCTGGCGAACCGACCACATTGTTCTCGACGTATGGGATACGGCTCTTTTTGGCGGCCACCACCTCGTCACCTCTCTCGAGCGTGAAGGTGAGGGTCTCGTCCGACTCGGTGTCGCATCCTATGTTGACATAGAAGGTGCCCTCCTCATCGGCCTGGCACTCTGCCAGACGTTCCCCACCGCGATATACGGCCAGCACGTCGCCTTCCTCTGTCCGCACGCCCTCCACGGCCGCCACCATGTTCATAGTGCTTGCGGTGTTGTTCGTGAAGTGACGTCTGAGTGCCGGTGCATTGCTGCTGCCGCTGTAGCGGGTGTCGAACCAGTAGTTCGGATAGGTGAATACAGCCAGACTGTCAGCCACGCGCTTCAGCATGTAGCCCTTGCCCTGCTCCATATATTGCAGCGAGCCCTTCCACACGATTCCGTTCTGGGTCTGGGTGGCCACGGCGAAGGCATCCTGCGACTTGATGATGTCGCCTGCCGACGCCTGCTCGGTGTAGCCGCTCAGTGCCTGGGCAACCGGCAGGTTGATGGTCGAGAGGTAGGCGATGCGGTTCCAGCCATTGCTGACAAATATGGAATCGCCGTAAGAGGTCCAACCCTCGAAATAAGCCGTCTTGTCGCTGTTGGAGTAGATCCGGTACATCTGGGTCCTGTGGATATCCATAGGCTGGTCCTCTTTGTCCCACTTATAGACCCGCTGTCCGTTCTTCTGCGGACTGCTCACCTCGCGGTAGATCCACTGCTGCACCTTGGTGCCGTTCACCGACGTGATGATGTCGCCCGGCTCCCAGGCTGTGGCGTTGTTGAGGAACTGCCCAACGGTCACCGTCTTGTTTTCAGGTTCGACAGCGATGGTAACCCAGTTCCAGCCTTCCTTCAGCTGCATCTGCTGAACGCTGCCGGTGATATTCACCAGGACGATTGGCTCTGAAGCTGTTCCCAGCATGGCGTCTTTCTGGAAGGTATAGACGGTGCTGTCGGCTGGCTGCAGGGTGCAAATGGTTCCTGCAGCAGCTTTGAAGAACTTGAAGTTCAGTTTCGGCTTGCTGCCGTCATCATTGGTGTAGCCATAGATGGTGAGGTAGGCGAGGGCGTCGTTGGCATTGCCCGTGTCGTCCACCTCAATATTTGCCACGCCCAGGATCTGGTTCTTCTCGTCGAACACGGCGAGCATATCCTCTGGCGAGCTTGCTATAACGCCGTTAATCCTCACGCGTGCCACCATCATCATGCTCTGGTTGTACTTCCTGATGGCGTCGCTGACCGCCCATTCCGGCACGTTTCCACGCACCTTCAGGGTGACAGGCAGCGGCTCGGACATGTTGTTGTCGCCCATGAGTGTGATCTGCTCGTAGTAGGTGCCGATGTTGATGTACGGCGACACCTCCAGCACGATGGTCTCCTCGTCAAGGGCCTTCACGGTGCCCGTGGTCTTTGAGGCTGTGATCCACACCGGCAGGTCTTCGATATAGAAATCCTGGACCTTGCCGCTCAGGTTCACCACCTTCACCTCGTACTTCAGACCCACTCCGTAATCCACGGTCTGCTCAATCTTCTTCACGCTCCACCTGAGCGGGTTGCGATAGACATACAGGTCCATGGAAACCGGGCTTGCCATTAGGTTGCCCTGCAGGTCTGGAATATCCCTGACGGTGACATACACATTGGTCTTCTCAATCAGGAAGTCCGGCTCCTCGATGTCGATGAGCAGATCGTTACCCTTGACCACATAGCTGTACTTCAGGTTCTCCAGCTGCGCCTCGTCGTTCATCGGCGCATAGACGGTCCGGTCGAAGACGCCCTCGCCCGCCGCTGTCAGCAGGGTGTCGCGGCGCTCCAGCACCTTGCCCTGTGAATCGACGTACCTCTTGAGGCTCACTCCCGAAGGCATCAGGTACATCTGGTTGTTGTCCAGGTGCTCCGAGTGGCTGAAGTTGAGGTAGAAGAGGAGTGTCTTCATCGTGCCGACAGGGGTGTGGTTGGCATACTGCATGAGCATGTTGGTAGGGAGCACGTTCTCGAACAGTCCCACCTCGTCGATGTTTCCAGTGACGGCGTCGGCCATGCCCTCCCTGTCGTAGGTGGCTCCGAGTGCGATGTACTGTCCCTGGAAGCCGCTGAGGCTGTCGGCAGGGAAGGTCTCCACGAGCTTCTTGTCGAGATACACGTTGGCCACGTTGCGGCTTCTGGAAACGGTCATGGCGAAGTGGTGCCACTCATTGGTGACCTCAGCCACGAAGTTCTCGTAACCGGCAGAGCGCACATACAGTCTTTTGCCTTTCAGTCCGATGTTGAGCTGGCCGTCCTGTCCCTTAAGCGCATGGCCGTTGGAGAGCAGGGTGCCGTTTTGGTTGTCGGTCTTGAACCAGAACATGAGCGTGTAGTCGTGGTTCCCGTTCCGGTTGAACTTCTGGCGGGTGTCGAGCAGCACGCCTTCCTTGCCGTCGAGTTTCAGCGACATTCCCGAAGGGCGCTTCCACGAGTGGTTGACCAGCACGAGGTCCATGCTTCCTGAAGCCCGGTCGTAGGACAGGCTTCCTTCGCCCTCGTTGAGCCGGTAGTAATTGATGAGGCCGCTCTCGTAGCCAGAAAGCGTCTTTCCTGCATACTCGTTCAGCTCGCTGCCGCTCATGGCGCGGTTCCAGAGCCTGAACTCCAGCATGCTGCCCTTGAACGTATCCGCTTCGTCTGCACCCACGCCTATACAAAACTCTGTGCTCTTGTCATACATGCCCTTGATGGTCTTGGTGCCGATCGGTTTGCTGCCGTGGAAGAAGCGCACCGTCATCTCGTCCTTGCCCTGCTCGAGGGAGTAGGCCACCTGCTGGAGCATGTTGTTGAATCTCACGATGCTGTCAGACACCACCGTCGTGCCGTTGACCGTGGCGGACAGGTGGCGGTCAGCGGTGAGTCCGAAACTCAGACCTCTTTCTCCATCACCATGTATGAACACGGTCATGTCGCCCTTGTCGGCATCTGGGTTCACCATCACATCCACAGTGAAGCTCTTGCCCATGAGGTTTCGGGATCCCAAAGGACTGGCATAGGTGTCGCCATTGAAGTAAAGCGACGTGGATGTGACGATGTCGCTGCTCAGCGGCGTGCCCAGCACCTCAAAGTTGTTGATCTTGCTCAGGTAGTTGCTGGCGATCGGCTCAGAAAACTGGATCTTGATGGACTCGCCGATGTCCAGGATGCCGTCGGTCGGCTCTGGCAGTCCGAACGGCACAGGCAGCCTCGTGTCCTTGATTCCGGTCAGGATCGGCGTGGCGTTGGTGAGGAATCCCCCGGCATGGCGCGCATAGACCACGGCCCTGAGGTCGTAGTTCTGCTCCACCGGGTCGGTCTCTCCATAGAACTGTGCCACGATGATTCCGTTCTCAGGGATGGTGTCGGTCACTCCGCTCGCCTTCTTCCTCAGCTCTTTGTCGGCATAGTATGAGCATACGCTCACCCAGTCCTTCTCACCCTGTGTGGTGAGCTTGTACTGCAGCTCCACGTGGTCGAACCCGCGTCCGTTGACGTTGAATCCCTCAATCCTCACCGGCATGTACCAAGCCTTGCGCTTGCCGTCGTAAGGGCTCTCGGTGTTGACCACCCAGTGGTCGCTCGGCGCGGTGACCTTGATGCTTCCGGCCGACGGGATGAAATGGGCGGAGAAGTTGGTGGTGAACACCCGCTGGCTGTCCTCCGGGTCCATGATGCTGATGGCGAGGTTCTCGTAGTCGAAGTCCTCGCTCGGATAGACGGTGATCTCCTTGGTGAAGACATTCACCTTTCCGGTCTTGGAATCGACTGCAGGATAGAGCACGATGTTGGCTCCCGACCCTGTGAGCGGCGCTCCGTCCACACAGATGCGCGCTCCCTTCGGGTTGCTGCCTCCAGGGAGGAAGTAGTTGAAAATCAGAGTCGCCTTCTCCGGATAGTCGGTCTCGTTGGCGATGTTGAGCTTGAATCGTGCCGGCTGGTCGAACGGCACGTTGCTCTGCACCGGCTCGTCAATCCAGATCCGCAGCTTGTCGGCCGCGACGGTGGCCTGGTCGAGCACGGTTCCCGGCTGGTACCACTTGGTCACCCGCTCTCCCTCGTAAGGCTGGCAGGTGACTCCACCCACGGTCCTGAACACGAAGTTGGAATAGACCTTCGGATTGTCGGGCACATAGTTGACCATGTTCGAGCCGAGTTTTCCTTTCCGCACATTGTCGAGCATGTCCAGCGTGAGGTCCCAGAACTCGCCCATGCCCTCGCTTATCGTGTACGAGGTCGCTGTCCTGTAAACATCCACCGTCAGGCTTGACTTGGAGGCAGCGGAGAGGGTGAATCCGGTCTTTTTGCTATGGGTCTCCGACATGTTGCTCTTGTCGGCGAAATTGGCGGATGCGATGATTCCACGCTTGATCGTGATTTTCTCGCCATAGAAGTAGATATTAACTACATTCCTGTGCTCGTTATCATCTGTACCATATCCCTCTGCTGTGCTGACCTCTCCCTGTTCTGCTTTTATCAGCTTGTCCAGGGCATTGAAAAACGGTCCGAGCGGTCCTGCCACGGCGGCTATGTTGCCCAGTCCGTTGAGTACCGGGTAGCGCAGGTATCTTGAATCCTGTGCGACGGTGGAGAACGACTCGCTGTACTGGATGGAGGACATGCCTCCGTCAAAGTCATAGCGCTTCACCAGGTTGGTGGGCAGGGAGGCGGAGAGTTTCTCCTCCTCGTTCTTGGCCAGGATCTGCACCCATTCCGCCATCTCCTGGTTGAGTGCCGACACCTCGTCGGCATATTTCTCGTCGCCGTCAGGATAGACCACCGTGTAGTCCAGTCCGAACCTGTCGTGGGATGGATCCACGTTGCTGACATAGACCGGCTTCTTCTGCTCGTTCGCCAGCTTCTTGGCAGCCGCCTCCGTCACGGAGCTGGCCAGCAGCTTGGCGTTGCGCAGCTTCATCAGGTCGGGCAGCAGCTCGTTCTCGATATAGCTCTGTGAGTGGACGAAGGAGGACTTGATGCCGGATGACATCTGCACCACCTCGTCCCTGACGAGATAGATGGTTTTTCCCTTGTCGTCGGTTCCCTTCGCCAGGACCTTCATGGTTCCCACCGGCACCTTCACCTTCGCGGCGGTGCCGTCCTTGTTGTAGGCTTTGTACGTGCCGCCCTCATGCAGGGCGACGATCTGGTACATGCTCTCCGGAATCACGCGCACGGCCATGGCGTCCTGCAGGAGGATGCTCTCCGTGAGCCCGATGAACAGGTCGGCCTTTCCGCCCACCCACTTGGATCCGGTCTTGGTCTGGATACGCTCTGTGGCGTCCATGCTGTAGCTGTAGTTCCATGATTGTCCGTAATTCACCTGCAGGGCGATGTTGAAGGTGTTCTCACTCTTGTAGTGCGTCAGGGTTCCCGCCGTCTGCCCCTGGCCTTCAGGGGCGGCCACAATACCGTGGTAGGTGTCTGCTCCCGTTCCTGTGGATGCTTTTACCGTGAAGCCGAGCGCGGCGCTCACGTCAGCCGAGTATCCGTAGCTGAACTTGGAGCCCGCCTCGATGTAGGAGGAGCTTCCGCTTCCCGGCGGGTCCCTCAGGATGTCGAACAGCAGCGGGATTCCGGCCAGGGCCACCTTCTGCCCGTCCGTCTTCGGACGGGTGGCCATGACGAACCCCCTCATCGTCTCACCGCCGAACGGCTTGACGTCGTAGTAGTTCCCGTCGTAGTTGAGGGTGATGCTGACGGTCTTCAGCGCGTTGTCGTTGTCGAGCAGGAAGGTGGTGTTCTGCGGCGTGAAGATGTATGACGCGCCTCCCTCCTCATCGAGCTTGATGGTCTGTGTGAGGTCTGTCTCGTTGGTTCCGATGAGGTAGTTCTTGATGGTCACCTCACCTCCGTTGAGCCTGACGATGTCGGGCTCTGCCGACGGCTTGTTGTTCCTGTAGTATTTCTCGCATGCCTGCAGCATCCATCCGTATGGCGAGCCCGCCATGAACACGGGATGTCCGAAGGAGTAGCGTGCGATGCTGTCGGTCGGCTCCTTCGTGGTGTCGCCGTCCGGATAGCTCTTCTCAAAATAGACGAGGTTCATCCATTCCTCGTTCCCGACGTTGTCGGCCGCCTTGAGCTTCTTCACTCCGTAGTATTTCTCGTTGCCTGGGTTGAACTGCGTGATCTCCAAGGTAGGCACGGAGTGGTATATCCGGCTGTACTCGCAGGTGTCGCCGTCGTGGCTGAATGCGAGATCGACGGTCTCTCCCACCTTTCCCTGCTGGAAGAGGGTAGGGTATCCCTGTGCGGACACCTCCACCACCTTGTACCTTGCGGGATGGAGCCTCAGCTCGTACTCTCCCGTCTTTTTGTCGGGCGAGATGGTGATGGCGTGGCGGGTGACGCTGACGGATGTGAGGTCTGCGTATTTGCCCTGCGCATCGACCTGTCCGAACGGCACGGTGTAGCTCTTGGACTTGACGGTCTCGTCCTTCGGGTCGCGTATGAGCCAGGATGTGTTGTCACCCTCGAGCTGCATGACGATGCGCAGTGAGTCGCCGAGGTTGTTTCTCGAGAGCGAGGCGCCGAGCGGCTTGCCTCCCTCGATGTCGCCTCCGACCACACGTCCCCTGAGCACCACGGTGGTGGAGTCCCAGATGAAGATGGATGCCACGTTCTTGGTGAAGTTGTAGATGGTCCTGTCCTCCACGTTGTCCGGGTTCATGAGGAATCCGTTGTCGGCGAAGACGTGTCCCTCCTTGACGGCCTGCACGCTGTGCTGACCGTTAGGGATGCTGAGCTCGAAGGCTCCCTGGCTGTCGGTCTCGATCGGCTTGCGGTTGGCGTCATACATCGGCTGCCCGTCGAGCTTGAACGACACGCCCGGCACCGGTATGCTCGTCTCGCTGTAGTATATGTTTCCAGAATAGACCACATACTGGTCCTGGTAGAAGTTGTAGTCGGCCAGCATGTTGTTGTCGGTGTTGAAGGTCACCTCACCGCCGCCGGTGAAGGCCTTGCCGGTGGTAGGCACATGGACGTTGAACGTGCCTTCACCCTGATACCTCAGGCCCCGGAGCTCGAAGTAGCCGGCATTGTCCGTCACCACCGTATATTGGGCGTCGTTCAGGGATTTCGAAGTCGCGTCCCTCGGCTCGATGATCACCGTCACGCCCGCCATGGCGGTACCGTCCGCCATGCGCACGTATCCGCAGATCATGGCGGTAGGCTCGCACTCGCCTTTCTTGATCTCCGACCTCACGATGTGCAAGCCCTCACACTGGGTGACGCTCTCCACCATGTAGTCGTAGGCCTGCTGCACCTTCACATTCTTGTCCTCCCAGAAATCCTGCTGGAGGTTGTCGGCGATGGTGTCGGTCCACGCTGCCTGGGGGTTGTCGGAGTGAATCCTTCTCAGCACCCTGTAGTAGTCGCTCTCTCCTCCCGACATACCCCATTTCAGCGCGACGCTGCTCTGGCGTTTCTCCGTGGTGAGCGATTCGAACCGGGCGAGGTTCATGAACCTGTAGCTCGCCAGCTCATCCTGCTCCACTTTCTTCACCTTGGTCTCGAACGAGTCGGGATAGACACCGTCCACCGACGTTCCGTAGATGCCCATCGGGGAGTTGTTTTTCAGGATGATGAGGTCGAAGTCATACTCCACACATTTCTTGGTGAGGTTGTATTCGAAGTCATGCTTCTGCAGCGCGTCCTCGTTTTCCGAAAGGTCCACGATGGTGGAGTAGGAGGTGTCCTCCCCCGCCATGTTGACGCGCAGCTGCAGGCGCGCCTTCGGGTCCCAGACGATGACGGCGTTCTGGTCATCGACCAGCTGGATGGCCGGCGCCACGGACTCCCCGAACGGAATCCATCCCTTGCCGTATGCGGCGAGCAGCTGCTCGGCGCTCACGCCCTCAGTGCTCTTCGTCCCCGGGTTGTCGATTCCGAAGGTGGCGGTGTGGTAGCAGCAGTCGTCGAAGGTGAGCTTCGCCGTAGGGTCGGCCCTGACGAAGTTCCGGCAGTTGCCCTGGTCGGAATGGAGGCTCTCCGGGTCGAACACGCAGTGCTCGAAGCTGACGGTGGTGTTCTGCACGGCCACGCCGACGAAACCGCCGTTGTTGTTGCAGGATGCTCCTGCGATGCTTCCGTGGAAGGCGCAGTTCTTGAAGCTTGCCGTTGAGCCGCGGTCCATATTTCCGATGAATCCGCCGCTGCTGGTGTCTCCGCTTTTTGTCAGCGTCAGTGTGGACAGCACCTGGCAGTTCTCAATCGTCACCGTGGAGTTCGCCTCCACCCTTCCGACTATGCCGCCGGCGAAGAGCCCGTTTGTCGTCAAGGTTCCCGCCACCTTGAGGTTGCGTATGGTGGCATTCCTGACATTTAAGAAAGGTGCCCTGTAGTTCAGGCTGTTATTGTCCAGACAGTTGAACGTGAGGGTGTAGCCGCATCCATCGAGCACTCCACTGAAGGTTCTGTCCATCGGAGTGGTGACGGTAATGTCGGTTCCCAGCAAGGCGTTGACGGCAGGCTCGTCATCAACTATATTCCTGAAGGTGCCCCAGCCGGCTGCATCCATGATGACGAACACACCATTCTGGGCGCGTTGCTCAGCTGTGGGGTATGATTTCTTGAACTCCTCCCATTCCGCTGCTGTCTTGATGAATTTACGGCCCTTGGAGTCGCGCTCGGCCCCGAAGTCGAAGGTGAACCTCACCTTGTGGTTCTCGTCATCCCACACTCCCGCGCGCTGCACGCTGGCGTTGGTGATTTGAGGGAGCTTCAGGATGGACGGCGGCAGCACCATCTGGTAGCCGGAGCCCGGTCCCCACGACCACATGGCGGTTGACGAGCGGCGGATGCGGTAGGCCACGCGGTGTCCCTTGTACTGGTCCATGATGGTCTCATCGGTGAAGCTGTAGTCCTTCTTGCCCTGCTCAAACGGGATTTCCATGGATACGGTGGTCCAGTACGGGTCATCCGCAGCCGTCTCTCCCATGATGTTACGCTGGACCTCGAAGAAGTCGCCGTCGCTGATGTCCTGCTGGGTCGGCTCGTCCACCGACCAGCTGACCACCGCCTTTCCCCCAGTCGTGAGTGTGGCGGTCAGGCTCTTCGGATTGTGGAGCATTTTGACCGTCATCCATGCGGATTGGTCGGGGGCTGGAATATCCACCTCATGCTTCTCGGTATCCACCACCCTTGCCGTCATATACACGTTTTTCCAAGGACGCTCGGCTGGCAGGTACGCGTTGCCCATGATGCTCTTGGTCGGCAGGTCCTGCACGTAAGTCTGGTTGGTGATGGCATCCGTGTAGTGAATCTTCAGCCATTTGAGGCTGGCGGCCGACACATTGTAGGTGATCATGGTCTTGTTCATCTGCGTCCTGTCGTAGGAGAGCATCGGCTCGTTCATGTTGATGCTCACATCCGGTGCCGCAGGGCAGTCCCACTCCTGCAACAGCTTGGATGAGGAGGCGTCCGGCACGTGCCAGTCGCCACCTGAGGACCAGTTCACATGCGCCCAGACATAGAGCTTGAGGTTCCTGCCCCTGAGCGAGTAGGGCACGGTCCAATCCACGGTCGTGGTGTAGTGGTCGCTGTTGTCGTCGTTGGAGTTCAGCTTGTAGGAGACAAAGCCATCAGCGTTGGTGAACGACTTGTCTCCGTCTTTCACCTTGCCCGTCAGCGTGAATGTGCCTTCTTTGTAAGCCTTGATCTTACAGCCGTCATCCACCTGGCTGTAATTGTCGCATTTCCACTCGAAGAGCACTTCTCTGCTTCCTCCGTCCACCTCTATTTGCACGTAGCCTTCCTGCACACCGTCGTTCGTGCGGTATGTGTTTCCTGTCGGAAGGGTGAAGCGGACCTTGTCTATACCCATGACCATGGCGGTATAGTTGTTCGCGTTGTAGGTGAAGTCGTCGGCATGCGTCTCCAGGGCGGTTCCGAATCCCAACACAAGCAGCAGTGAAAGTATGAGTTGCTTGCTGTATTTCATGATTAATATGTTTTTTTTGCTGGTCAAAAAAATGAATGTTCACAAGCTGGGGCTGACAGCTATAAGGCAGTTGCTTATCTCGACATCATCTTGATATATTTCCTTCCGTTCTGGATGAAGATGCCGGCTTTGCTGCATCGTGCTCAATGGCTAATGCGCCAATCTCAGTCTCGCGCACGCTCTTTCCCCAGTGGTAGTAATAGAAGTCGTTGAAGAATGTAGCATCTGATGGTTTCGGTGGTTCATGTGCATAAACCATTGTCGTGCTGAATGCCAAAACTGCTATCAGTACGCTTAAAAAAATCTTTACACTTTTCATAATGCTAATATTTTTTAGTTAATAATTGTATGTTAGTCTAAATAAGATAAGGTCAATAGAAATAATTCCCCTTTAAACATTATATATGCGGAAATCAGCAAAAAAAACGTTTGTTTTTTTTTAGACAAGAAACCTTAATTTCGCAAAATTAAGAAATTTTAAGTTTACTTACAACAATATCTTTGTTTTTTTAAAAAAAACACGTTTTTGATATTTATATTTAACTTTTTTATCGTTTCTTAGGTGGGTTCTATAAAAAAAACTGGGGAAGGATTTGAGTCCTTCCCCAGCTTGATTATAGGTTGGTTGGTTTAGAAACTTGTGTTGAAAGAAGCGAATGCGCTCGTTGGGTCGAACGGATTGAGTTGACGCTCGTAGGCTTCTTCTTTCGAGCCTACGATAATCTTCTCGAACTCACGCAAGCCAGTTCCAGCTGGGATGAGGTGACCGCAAATCACGTTCTCCTTCATACCCTCAAGGTTGTCGCGCTTGCCGCTGATGGCTGCCTCGTTGAGCACCTTTGTCGTCTCCTGGAAGGAAGCGGCCGACATGAAGCTGGTCGCACCCAAGGCGGCACGGGTGATACCCTGCAGAATCTGGGTGGAGGTGGCAGGAACGGCGTCACGAACTTGAACCTGACGGAGGTCACGGCGCTTCAGTGAAGAGTTCTCGTCGCGGAGCTTGCGAGCCGTCACAATCTGACCCTTCGACAGTGTCTCGGAGTCGCCTGCGTCGGTCACCACTTTCTTGCCCCAGATGCGGTCGTTCTCCTCTGCGAACTCCAGCTTATCGACAATACCGTCCTCAAGGAAGCGGGTGTCGCCTGGATCGTTGATCTGAACCTTGCGCATCATCTGACGGACGATAATCTCGAAGTGCTTGTCGTTGATGGTCACACCCTGTAAGCGATATACGTCCTGAACCTGGTTCACGATATACTCCTGAACGGCGGTAGGACCCTTGATGGCAAGGATGTCGGCAGGAGTGATGGCACCGTCGGACAGAGGAGTGCCGGCACGCACGTAGTCGTTCTCCTGAACCAGAATCTGCTTCGACAGTGGAACGAGGTACTTGCGTACGTCACCCACCTTCGAAGTGAGGATAATCTCACGGTTACCACGTTTCACGGTTCCCATTGTGATCTGGCCGTCAATCTCTGCCACGATAGCTGGATTCGACGGGTTGCGGGCCTCAAACAGCTCGGTCACACGTGGGAGACCACCGGTGATGTCGCCTGCCTTGTTTATGGCGCGAGGTATCTTCACGAGGATGTCGCCTGGCTTCACTTTCTGCTTGTCCTCAACGGCGATGTGACCGTTGATTGGGAAGTTGTAGGTGCGGAGCACCTCGCCATGGCTGTCGAGGATATGGCACTCAGGAACCACGGAGCGGTTGTGCGACTCGGTCACGATATGCTCACGCATACCCGTCACTTCGTCTTGCTCAACGCGGTAGGTCACACCCTCAATCACACCGTTGAACTGAATCTTACCGGCGAACTCACTCACGATTACGGCGTTGAACGGATCCCAAGTGGCAATCACGTCGCCTTTCTCAACCACGTCGCCTTCCTTGAAGAAGAGGTCGGCACCGTATGGCACGTTCACGGTTGACATCACGATACCAGTGTTCACATCCACAAAGCGGAGCTCGGCCAGACGACCAACTACCACCTGCTTTGTTCCGTCTTCTGTAGGGGCGTCAATCGTGCGGAGCTCGTCGAAATTCAGACGGCTGCGGTGCTTGGCCACAATCTGGGCGTTGGCTGTTGCGTTACCTGCCACACCACCGGCGTGGAACGTACGCAGAGTCAGCTGAGTTCCCGGCTCACCAATGGCCTGAGCGGCAATCACACCCACTGCCTCACCTTTCTGAACCATCTTTGCGGTGGCAAGGTTGCGGCCGTAGCATTTCATACATACACCTTTCTTCGACTCGCAAGTGAGTACCGAACGAATATCGACACTCTCAATGCCACATGCCTCAATTTCGGCTGCCACGCTCTCGGTGATTTCCTCACCGGAAACGAGGATGAGCTCCCCTGTGGATGGGTTGATGATGTCGTGAACCGACACACGGCCCAGAATACGCTCTGCCAGGGAAGCAACCACGCGGTCGCCGTCCTTCAGGGCGGTGCACTCCAGTCCGCGGAGCGTGCCGCAGTCTTCCTCGGTGATGATCACGTCGTGACTCACGTCAACCAGACGACGGGTCAGATAACCGGCGTCGGCTGTCTTCAAGGCGGTGTCGGCAAGACCCTTACGGGCACCGTGGGTGGAGATGAAGTACTCCAGCACAGACATTCCCTCCTTGAAGTTCGAGATGATTGGGTTCTCAATGATATTGTTGTCGCTGGCACCGGCTTTCTGTGGCTTGGCCATCAAACCACGCATACCTGCCAACTGAGCAATCTGGTCGGCGGAACCACGGGCTCCGGAGTCGAGCATCATGAACACAGCGTTGAAACCCTGGTCGGCTTCGGTCATCTGCTTCATCAAGGTCTTCTTCAGCTCGTTGTTCGCACGGGTCCAGGTGTCAATCACCTGCTGGTAACGGTCCTTATCGGTAATCAGACCCAAAGAGTAGTTGCCTTGGATCATCTCAACCTGATTGTTGCCGTCTTCCACAATCTTGGCTTTCTCCTCTGGAATGATGATGTCGTCGAGCACGAACGAAAGTCCACCTTCGTAGGCTTTGTTGTAACCCAGGTTCTTGATGCCGTCGAGGAATTCGCAGGCCTGAGCCATACCCACGGTCTTGATCACCTTGGTGATGACTTTCTTCAGTGATTTCTTACCGATGACCTCGTTCACGAAGCCCACCTTGGCAGGAACGATGTCGTTGATGATGATACGGCCTACGGTCGTCTCAACGATATGCTTGATGAAGTTGCCGTCCTCGTCAACGTCGTTCACCATACATTTGATGAGCGCGTGGACATCGACACGACCTTCGTTGTAAGCGATGATGGCTTCCTCCGGGCCATAGAAGGTCAGACCTTCACCCTTGGCGCCCGGACGGATTTTGGAGATGTAGTAGAGGCCGAGCACCATGTCCTGAGAAGGTACGGTCACAGGCTCACCACTGGCTGGCGACAGGATGTTGTGCGACTGGAGCATCAAAATCTGTGCCTCAAGGATGGCTTCGTTCGACAATGGAAGGTGAACGGCCATCTGGTCACCGTCGAAGTCGGCGTTGAATGCCGTACAAGCCAGTGGGTGAAGCTGGATGGCTTTGCCTTCAATCATCTTTGGCTGGAAGGCTTGGATACCCAGACGGTGAAGGGTAGGGGCACGGTTGAGCAACACTGGATGACCTTTCATCACATACTCCAGAATGTCCCAGATCACAGGGTCGCGACGGTCAACAATCTTCTTGGCTGACTTCACCGTCTTCACGATGCCGCGCTCAATGAGCTTGCGGATGATGAACGGCTTGTAGAGCTCTGCGGCCATCAGCTTTGGAAGACCGCACTCGCCCATCTTCAGCTCTGGACCCACCACAATCACGGAACGGGCACTGTAGTCAACACGCTTACCGAGCAAGTTCTGACGGAAGCGTCCCTGCTTTCCTTTCAAGGAGTCGGACAGTGACTTCAGCGGACGGTTCGACTCGCTCTTAACGGCGCTGCTTTTGCGTGAGTTGTCGAACAAGCTGTCAACAGCCTCTTGAAGCATACGCTTCTCATTACGCAGAATCACTTCAGGAGCCTTGATCTCAATCAGACGCTTCAGACGGTTGTTGCGGATGATGACGCGACGGTAGAGGTCGTTCAAGTCACTTGTGGCGAAACGGCCACCGTCCAATGCCACCAACGGACGAAGGTCAGGTGGAGTCACAGGAATGTTGTGCATGATCATCCATTCAGGCTTGTTGCGGCCACGGGAAGAACGGAAGGACTCCACAACCTGCAGACGCTTCAGAGACTCAGTCTTGCGCTGCTGGGAGGTGTCGGTGTTTGCACGGTCACGAAGCTCGTAGGAGAGCTGGTCGAGGTCGATGCGGCGGAGCATGAACTCAATGGCCTCTGCTCCCATCATGGCGATGAACTTGTTAGGGTCATCGTCAGGAAGCTGCTGGTTGCCCTCAGGAAGCTCGTCAATCACGCGCCAATATTCTTCTTCTGAAAGCAGTTCGTACTGGCGGATGTAAATGCCGCCTTTATTGCGGATTTCTTTCTCCTGGTCCTCGTTGCTCTCTGCCACTCCCGGCTGAATCACAATATAGCGCTCATAGTAAATTACTGAGTCAAGCTTCTTGGTAGGGAGACCGAGCAGATAACCAATCTTGTTAGGCAGTGAGCGGAAATACCAGATGTGGGCTACAGGCACCACAAGGGCGATGTGACCCGTGCGCTCGCGGCGGACTTTCTTCTCTGTTACCTCCACACCGCAGCGGTCGCAGACGATGCCTTTGTAGCGGATGCGCTTATACTTTCCGCAGTGGCACTCATAGTCTTTCGTCGGACCGAAGATGCGCTCACAGAACAGACCGTCACGCTCTGGTTTATAGGTGCGGTAGTTGATGGTTTCAGGCTTCAATACCTCACCGAAGGAGTTCTCAAGGATTTCCTCTGGAGATGCCAGACCGATGGAAATCTTGGAGAAACTGGTTTTTTGTTTGTTTTCTTTCTTAAATGCCATCTTATATATTGTTATGGTGAAAGAGTTATTTTTTGAATGTTCTTTTTCTGAATGATGGAGGAGGGGAGTACGATACCTGCCTCCTTCTTCCTCTGAAACCCTCAACTTTCTTGAGTCAAGGGAATCGGGACGGATGCCCCGCTGTCATCATTCAAGGTTGATGCTCAGACCAAGGCCGCGGAGCTCATGCAGCAGCACGTTCAGCGACTCTGGAATGCCTGGAGTAGGCATCGGGTCGCCCTTCACGATGGCTTCGTATGCCTTCGAGCGGCCGGTCACGTCGTCCGACTTGATGGTGAGAATCTCCTGAAGCACGTGGGAAGCACCGAAGGCCTCGAGTGCCCATACCTCCATCTCTCCGAAACGCTGACCACCAAACTGGGCCTTACCACCGAGTGGCTGCTGGGTGATGAGAGAGTAAGGACCGATTGAACGGGCATGCATCTTGTCCTCTACCATGTGACCGAGTTTCAGCATGTAGGTCACACCCACGGTTGCTGGCTGGTCGAAACGCAAACCGGTCTCACCATTGTAGAGGTAAGTACGGCCGTAGCGTGGCAGACCGGCTTTGTCGGTCCACTCGCAGAGGTCTTCCAAGTGGGCACCGTCGAAGATTGGAGTGGCGAACTTCACACCCAGCTTCTGACCGGCAGCACCGAGAACAGTCTCGAAAATCTGACCGATGTTCATACGTGACGGCACACCCAGCGGGTTCAGCACGATATCAACCGGTGTTCCGTCCTCGAGGAATGGCATGTCCTCCTGACGAACCACCTTCGACACGATACCTTTGTTACCGTGACGACCGGCCATCTTGTCACCCACACCGATCTTACGTTTCTTGGCCACATAGACCTTGGCCATCTGGATGATACCGGAGGCAAGCTCGTCGCCGATGGTCAGTGCAAACTTCTTGCGCTTCAGCTCTGCATCCAGCACTTTGTATTTCTTCAGATAGTTGATCACCAGGTCGCGGATGAGGGAGTTGGTGTGCTCGTCCTTCGTCCAGCCGCTCAGCTGAATCGTGGTGTAGTCCAGATTCTCAAGGGCTTTGGCCACGAAAGTAGCACCCTCTGGGATAATCTCAGCACCCATGAAGTCCTTCACGCCACATGACTTCTTGCCCTTGGTGAGGGTGAGAAGCTTGTCAATCAATATGGCCTTGAAGTCACCTATCTTCTCTTCAAACTCTTTGTCAATCTTTGGAAGTTCCTGACGGTCGCGGTTCTTGTCGGAACGGGTCTTGATGGCCTTGGAGAACAACTTCTTGTCAATCACCACACCACTCAGCGAAGGAGTGGCTTTCAGTGATGCGTCTTTCACGTCGCCGGCCTTGTCGCCGAAGATGGCGCGCAGCAACTTCTCTTCCGGTGATGGGTCGCTCTCTCCCTTAGGAGTGATCTTACCAATCAGGATGTCACCCGGCTCGATGCGGGCACCCACACGTACGATACCGTTCTCGTCCAGGTCTTTCGTAGCATCTTCGCTCACGTTCGGAATATCGGAAGTCAATTCCTCAACACCACGCTTGGTCTCGCGAACTTCAAGTGAGAACTCATCCACGTGAACGCTGGTGAGGATGTCCTCACGGACAACGCGCTCATTCAGCACGATGGCGTCCTCATAGTTGTAGCCCTTCCATGGCATGTAGGCCACGAGCAGGTTGCGGCCCAGGGCAAGCTCACCGTTGGCGGTGGCGTAACCCTCGGTCAGCATGTCGCCTTTCTTCACGCGGTCGCCACGGTCGCAGAGCGGACGCAAGTCGATGGTCATGTTCTGGTTCGTGCGGCGGAATTTCGGAAGTTTATACTCCTTGACGGCTGGCTCGAAACTTACAAATTCCTCATCCTCGGTGCGGTCGTAGAGGATACGGATGGTGTTGGCGTCAACGTACTCAACCACACCGTCGCCCTCGGCGATAATCATCGTACGGGAGTCCTCGCAAACCTGCTTCTCAATACCGGTTCCCACAATCGGAGCCTCTGTGCGCAAGAGTGGCACAGCCTGGCGCATCATGTTCGAACCCATCAACGCACGGTGGGCGTCGTCATGCTCGAGGAATGGAATCAGGGCTGCTGCGATGGAGGCAATCTGCTGAGGAGCCACGTCCATGTAGTCAACCTGAGATGGTGGAACCACTGGATAGTCGGCGTCCTTACGGCATTTCACAACCTTGCGGATGAAGTGGCCGTCGTCGTTCAGCGGCGCGTTGCCCTGACCGATGATCTTGGCTTCCTCCTCTTCTGCAGAGAGGTAAACGATGTGATCGTTGTCGAGATCCACCACGCTGTCTTTCACCTTACGGTATGGAGTCTCGATGAATCCAAGGTTGTTGATCTTGGCATAGACGCACAATGAGGAGATCAGACCGATGTTCGGACCTTCTGGCGACTCAATAGGACAGAGACGACCATAGTGGGTGTAGTGTACGTCTCGAACCTCGAATCCGGCACGCTCACGCGACAGACCACCAGGGCCGAGTGCTGAGAGACGGCGCTTGTGTGTGATTTCTGCCAACGGGTTCGTCTGGTCCATGAATTGCGACAGGGCGTTCGTACCGAAGAATGAATTGATCACCGAAGAGATGGTCTTCGCATTGATCAGGTCGGTTGGGGTGAACACCTCGTTGTCGCGAACGTTCATGCGCTCACGGATGGTGCGGCTCATACGGGCCAGACCGATGGCGAACTGATTGGAAAGCTGCTCGCCCACTGTGCGCATACGACGGTTGCTCAGGTGGTCGATGTCATCGACGATGGCTTTCGAATTGGCCAGCTCAATCAGATATTTTATAATCTCGATGATGTCTTCTTTGGTCAGCACACGGACACTCTCATCGGTGTTCAGACCCAACTTGTGGTTGATGCGGTAACGGCCCACATCACCCAGGTCATAACGCTTGTCGGAGAAGAACAGGTTGTTGATCACCTCACGGGCGCTGGCTTCATCGGCAGGGTCTGCGTTGCGGAGCTGACGGTAGATGTAGTAAACGGCTTCTTTCTCAGAGTTACTCGGGTCTTTCGACAGGGTGTTGAAAATGATGGAGTAGTCGGAGTTGCTTGTCTCCTCTTTATGAACCAGGATATGGTCAACGTCATTCTCCAATATGAGCTCGATGTCTTCCTGGTCGAGCACCTTCTCGCGCTCGATGATCTTCTCATTGCGCTCGATGGTGATCAACTCACCCGTCTCCTCATCAACGAAGTCTTCAGTCCAAGAACGGAGCACACGGGCTGCGAGCTTGCGGCCGATGGCTTTCTTCAGGTTCGTCTTGTTCGCCTTGATGTCCTCAGCCAGATCGAAGATGCTCAGGATGTCCTTGTCCGACTCAAAGCCGATGGCACGGAGGAGGGTCGTCACAGGCAACTTTTTCTTACGGTCGATGTAGGCGTACATCACATTGTTTGTGTCAGTGGCAAACTCAATCCATGAACCTTTGAAAGGAATGATACGGGCAGAGAACAGCGATGTGCCGTTGGCGTGTACGCTCGAGCCGAAGAACACACCTGGAGAACGGTGGAGCTGGGACACTACCACGCGCTCAGCACCGTTGATCACGAATGTGCCGTTGTCGGTCATGTAAGGAATCGGACCGAGAAACACGTCCTGAACCACTGTCTCGAAATCCACGTGGTCTGGGTCGCTGCACGAAAGCTTCAGCTTCGCTTTCAATGGCACACTGTAGGTCAGACCGCGTTCCAGACACTCTTCAATGGAGTAGCGTGGGGCGTCGATGTAGTAGTCAAGGAAGTCGAGACGGAAGTTGTTGCGGGTGTCGGCTATTGGGAAATTCTCTGCGAACACCTTGTACAATCCGTCGTTCTTACGCTTCTCTGGAGGCGTGTCCAGCTGAAGGAAGTCTCTGAATGACTGCAACTGCACATCCAGGAAGTCGGGATAGGGCACCGGATTCTTCACAGATGCGAAGTCAACTCTGTTGTTAATGATTTTTGACATCTCGATATATTTAGGGTTTATAATTTGCTTTCTTTTTTATTCTCACTTCAAATGAAGGAGATTGCTTATGCTGGCTGAATGGGGTATTAACCCTGCTTCTGCCCAAATCGCGGATGGTTGTATGGGTCGGCCGCACTATGAGATGCTCTCAATGGTAAAACAATCTATTTTCCTGTCAGTATTTCATTCATTCGTTAACTCCCCAATCTCCTCTACGATAAAAGACATAAAAAGGTTAAGAAACCTCAATCTGAGGATTCTTAACCATATATAGTGTATGTGTGAGTCGGAGATTACTGAATCTCAACCTCTGCACCAGCACCCTCGAGGGCTGCCTTCAGAGCCTCTGCTGTAGCCTTGTCAACACCTTCCTTCAGTTTTGCAGGAGCAGCGTCAACGAGTTCTTTAGCCTCTTTCAGACCAAGGCCGCAAGATTCCTTAACTGCCTTCACTACCTGAAGCTTTGCAGCACCGGCGCTCTTCAATACAACGTCGAACGAAGTCTTCTCCTCAGCAGCAGCACCTTCACCACCAGCTGCAGGACCTGCAACAGCAACAGCTGCAGCAGCAGGCTCGATTCCGTACTCATCCTTGAGGACTGCCTTCAGTTCACTAACTTCTTTCACTGTCAAATTAACTAATTCTTCAGCAATAGCTTTAATATCTGCCATTTTAATCTAATTTTTTTAATGGTTATTTTTATTGTTTTCTTTTGATGATTTTATGAGGCTTCACACCTCAATCCCTGCAATTCAGGAATTTTTTTTCTCGATCGCGTCGAGAAGACCGTGAATGGTGGTACCACCATCCAACTGAGACAGAACGCTGTTGATCGGGCCTTCCAATGTGGAGATAACCTCGGCAATGAGCTCGTTCTTGCTCTTGATAGCGCACAAAGCGTCAAGATTCTCAATTCCAACGTAAGCGCTCTCTTCTGCGTAAGCACCCTTCAATGCCGGCATGTCGTTGTGAGCCTTGGCGAATTTCTTCAGCATCTTGGCTGGTACGTTCGCTGTCTGGCAGAACATCACACCTGTGTTGCCCTTCAAGCATGGAGCCAATGCGCTGAAGTCACCTTCGGTGCGCTCCAAAGCCTTCTCGAAAAGGGTGTTCTTCACTACCTGAAGCTTGATCTCGTTCTTGAAGCACTCACGACGAAGCTCGCTTGTCGTGCCGCTGTCCAAACCAGTCACGTCAACAAGGTAGAAGTGAGGGTAGGTTTTGAGGGTCTCTACGAATTGATCGATTAATAAGCTTTTATCTTCTTTCTTCATGATTCAGTCTGGTTTTATTAGTCAATAGATTTTGGATCTATCTTCACGCCCTTACTCATTGTCGTTGAAAGATAAATGCTCTTAATATAAGTTCCTTTTGCCGTTGCAGGCTTCAGCTTGATGATGGTGTTGATGAACTCCATGGCGTTCTCGCGGATTTTCTCCGGAGTGAACGAAATCTTGCCGATGGCGGCGTGAACGATTCCACTCTTGTCAACCTTGAAGTCAATCTTACCTTGTTTTACCTCGCGAACTGCCTTGGCAACGTCCTGAGTCACAGTACCGCTCTTTGGGTTTGGCATCAAGCCACGAGGACCCAACACACGACCCAGAGCACCAATCTTACCCATGCATGAAGGCATGGTGATGATGACGTCTACGTCTGTCCAACCACCCTTGATCTTCTCAATGTAGTCGTCCAAACCTACGTAGTCCGCACCTGCCTCTGTCGCTGCTGCCTCCTGGTCGGAAGTACACAGACAGAGCACACGTACTTGCTTACCTGTACCGTTTGGAAGAGACACAACACCACGAACCATCTGGTTGGCTTTACGTGGGTCCACGCCCAAACGCATGTCGATATCGACAGAAGCGTCAAACTTCGTGAACGTAATCTCTTTCAATACGTTTACTGCCTCATCCAGTGTGTAAGCTTTCCCTGCCTCAATCTTGTCAGCAACTATCTTTTGGTTTTTTGTAAGTTTACTCATCTTAATTGAAGTTTTTAATTAGTTTCCAGGGAATTCTCCTTTGACACGGATACCCATACTGCGGGCAGTTCCTGCTATCATCTTCATGGCAGACTCAACTGTGAAGCAATTCAAGTCAGGCATCTTGTCCTCTGCAATCTGTCGAATCTGATCCCATGTCACCTCTGCAACCTTCTGGCGGTTAGGCTCGGCAGAACCTTTCTTTGCCTTGGCTGCCTCCATCAGCTGCACTGCGGCTGGAGGAGTCTTGATGATGAAATCATACGACTTATCTGCATAGTAAGTGATAACAACTGGAAGAATTTTTCCGGCTTTATCCTGAGTCCTGGCGTTGAACTGCTTGCAGAAATCCATGATGTTGATACCCTTTGAACCAAGGGCAGGACCCACTGGAGGGGATGGATTAGCAGCGCCACCTTTAATCTGTAATTTGATTAATCCAGCAACTTCTTTTGCCATTTGTCTAATTGATTTTATAAATTGGTTTTACTACACACGACAAAAAAGCGGTGAAGCGTAACATCATCACTGCTCTTTGTCAACTTGTCCGTAACTCAGCTCAAGAGGCGTGACACGGCCGAATATCTTGACCGCCACTTTCAACTTCTGTTTGTCTGGATAAACTTCCTCAATCACCGCGTTGAATCCAGAGAACGGACCGTCTGTCACTGTCACCGACTCACCAATGGTGAAGTCAAGCTGAACTACATTCGGAACTTCCTCCGTGTCAACGTCAACGCCAAGCATTCGGTTAATCTCCGACTGGCGCATCGGCGTAGGGTTGTCTGTGCCACCGAGAAAACCCAACACTCCAGGAGTGTTGCGAAGCATGTGAGGTATCTCACCCACCAAGCAAGCCTCAACGAGAACATAACCCGGAAGCAGGCTCACCTCTTTGATTGTGCGCTTGCCGCGGACTATCTTCTCTTCCTTGCGTACGGGGATAAGAACCTGTGGCACGTATTTCTCGTAGCCGTGGTTGTGCATGTCGAGTTCGATGTATTCCTTCACCTTCGACTCCTTACCACTGATAGCCTTGAGAGCGTACCAATGCATTTCCTTTGATTCCATAGTCTGAAATTCGAGTTTCTAGAAGATAGAATAAATAAGATCTACGATTTTCTCAAATACAAAGTTGATACCAAAGACAATTAACGCAATGATGATGGAAGCAGATAAAACCAACACTGCGGTACTTGCCAATTCCTTACTTGTAGGCCAAGTCACCTTGTGAACAAGCTCATTGTAGGATTCTTTGCAATATGTAGCAATACTTTTAAACATAATTCTTACACTTTTGCACGGGAAGAGAGGCTCGAACTCCCGACACCTGGTTTTGGAGACCAGTGCTCTGCCAACTGAGCTATTCCCGTAAAATTCCTGTCCTCAGCCCGGATGAACCGAGGACAGGATATTGAATATACGTTGTCTTCTGAAGATTAATCGTATACCTCTGTGATCTGACCTGAACCTACGGTACGGCCACCCTCACGGATTGCGAAACGAAGACCTACGTTCAGAGCTACTGGGTAGATGAGCTCAACCTTGATCTCTACGTTGTCGCCTGGCATCACCATCTCTACGCCGTCTGGCAGAGTGATCTCACCAGTACAGTCCATAGTACGGAGATAGAACTGAGGACGATATTTGTTCTTGAATGGAGTGTGACGTCCACCCTCTTCCTTCTTCAACACGTAGATAGAAGCCTTGAAGCCCTGGTGAGGAGTGATGGCACCTGGGTGAGTGATCACCATACCACGCTTAACATCCTTCTTGTCGATACCACGGAGGAGCAGACCTACGTTATCACCAGCCTCACCCTCATCGAGGATCTTACGGAACATCTCAACACCAGTTACAACTGACTTGGCATCCTCACCAAGACCGAGGAGCTGTACAGGGTCGTTCACGTGGATCACACCCGTCTCGATACGACCAGTGGCAACTGTACCACGACCAGTGATTGAGAATACGTCCTCAACTGGCATCAGGAATGGCTTATCCTTATCGCGTGGAGGCTCCTGAATCCACTCGTCACAAGCGTTCATAAGCTCCATTACTTTCTCTTCCCACTCAGGAACACCGTTCAGTGCACCAAGGGCAGAACCACGGATGAATGGAGTGTCTTCTTCGAACCCATACTGATCGAGAAGGTCGTGCATCTCCATCTCAACGAGGTCGAGCATCTCCTCATCGTCAACCATATCGCACTTGTTGAGGAATACAACCAAGCGAGGCACGTTCACCTGACGGGCGAGAAGGATGTGCTCACGAGTCTGTGGCATAGGACCATCGGTAGCAGCAACTACGATGATTGCACCATCCATCTGAGCAGCACCAGTTACCATGTTCTTCACATAGTCGGCGTGTCCCGGACAGTCAACGTGTGCGTAGTGACGCTTTTCTGTCTCATACTCCACGTGAGCGGTGTTGATTGTGATACCACGCTCTTTCTCCTCTGGAGCGTTGTCAATCTGGTCGAATGACTTGATCTCTGAAAGACCTTTCTTTGCAAGCACAGTAGTGATGGCTGCAGTAAGGGTAGTCTTACCGTGGTCTACGTGACCGATTGTACCAATATTCAAATGGGGTTTGGTACGTTCGAATTTCTCTTTTGCCATAGCTAAATCTTAAATCTAATTTTTATTGTTAATATGTTTTATTGTCCCTTTCTACTTGGAGCTGTTATCGAGATTTGAACTCGAGACCTCTTCCTTACCAAGGAAGTGCTCTACCACTGAGCTATAACAGCATGCGCATCTTGCCTCTCATAATGCGTGGGCACAGATGGATTCGAACCACCGAAGGCGAAAGCCAGCAGATTTACAGTCTGCCCCATTTGGCCACTCTGGAATATGCCCGGGACATCCGCTTTTTCACCATCGTGAGTTAAAGCGGATGCAAATTTATGCATTATTTTTCAAATGCCCAAGTTTTTTGAGCTTTTTTTTTATTTTTTGCTCAGTTTTTCTTTGTATCGGGCGAGCTGCTTCTCCAAAGCAGGCATCCCCTGGTCGATTGCTTCTTCAAATGTGTCGCATGTTTTCTCGACAAACATCTCCTCGCCTGGCAGCAGCACTTTGATGCTCGCCTCCTTGTTAAGGGCGGTTGCCGGCTTCACGACTTTCAATGACACCTCTACCTTTCTTATATCGCTACAAAACTTCTCCAGCTTCTTCACTTTCTTCTGGATGAACTCCTGCAACTTGTCCGTTGCATCAAATTTGATCGTTTTTACACTTACTTCCATAGTCGCTTATTTTAAGTTTAACTTACCGGGGTGTGAGACCTCGGATGAGATTTTTTATAAGTATTCTTCAACTCTTCAAACGACAAGTGTGTGTAAACCTGGGTCGTCGTCAGGCTCTCATGGCCCATCAGGCGTTGGATGGACTGCAAGTCAGCGCCGTTGTTCAGCATGGCTGTGGCAAATGTGTGGCGCAGTACGTGCGGACTCCGCCGCTCCTGATTCGTCACCCGGCTCAGATTCTCTTTCACAATCTTCTGAATCTCGTCGGGGCGCAGGTCCTTGCCGTGGTCGCCGATCAAAAACCGGGTGCCCACATAGCCGTCGGGGAAATTCTCCTCACGGGCTTTCAGGTAGTCTGCGATGTGTGACGATAGGGTGGGGCTGATGGGTATGAGCCGTTGCTTGTTGCGCTTGCCGGTCACTTTCACCAATCCTTCCGCCAACCTCAAGTCGCTGTCGGTCAGATCCAGGATTTCGGCACGGCGCATGCCCGTGGAATAGAGCAGCTCGAGAATCAGATGGTCGCGCACCCCGCTGAAACCGGGGGCGTATTCGCATTCGTCGAGCAGGCGCTCCATATCGTCCTCGCGGACGAAGGCGGGCAGCTGCTTCGGCTTCTTCGGGCCCGTCACGTTCGACAATGGACTTTTCGAGACCTTACCGGTCAGCTGCAGGTAGTGGTAGAAGCTGCGGAGGGCACTCAGCGACAGGTTCACTGTCGTGGCCTTCTTGTCTTCCTCATCCATCATGTGGATGACCCACTCTCTCACAACGTCCGAATCGACGGTTTCCCAACTGAGGCCTTCACCAAGACTCATGAAGAAGGATTGGAATGAACGCAGCGCCACTTCGTAATTTCTTACAGTGTGCTCCGAACGGTTCCGCTCCGACCGTAGATAGTCTAAGAAAGACGCTAACGGCATGCGCTGATTGAGCTCTTGCGTAACACACGCTTGTTTCATGCCACTAATTTAGCGATTTTTCTTTAGAACAACCAAATTTTGATGATTTATTTCATTCTTTTTCGCAAAATTTAATCCCTTTTCTGTTTTTTCACCGCTTTCACGGGGAAAACGAGGGGGGATTAGTCCTCCTGCTGGTGAAGCTTGTTCACGTAGATGGCGTGCTGCATGGCCTTACGCTTGGTCACGCTTGGCTTCTCATACTCTCTGCGCTTTCTTACTTCTTTGATGACACCAGTCTTTTCTGCTTTTCTCTTGAACTTCTTGAGAGCTCTCTCAATGTTCTCACCTTCTTTTACAGGTACGATAATCATTTCGTTTTTTTTTGTTAATTGGTTTTTTTGATAAATAATAATATATAATGTGTGGCTGACGGCGATGACCGAATTTCTGCAATCCAAAAACCGCTTTTAGCCAACGAATTGCAAAATTACGGCTTATTTATCAAAACTCCAAAAAATCAGAGCCTTTTTTGATAAATAAGCCGTATTTTCATGGTTTTAACCCCTTTTTTGTCTCCTTTGACTCTCAAATGCCTCACTGTTGGTGAAAACAACAGAGATTTGTGCATTTAACGATTACGTGAGAGACGGGGGTGGGTGACCGGGAGTGGCTGAGGATGAAGGGGTTACTTGTTCTTGATGTAACCCACAATCCATTCGCCCACTTCTTTCGTGCCGTAAACGTCGCCACCCTCAACCTGAATCTCTGGGGTGCGGATGTTCTGCTCAAGACTTTGGTCAACGGCCTCACGGATCAGCGCGCCTTCTTCCTTCAGGTCGAAATACTCGAACAACATGGCCACGGACAGGATCTGCGCCAGTGGGTTGGCGATGTTCTGGCCTTTGGCTTGTGGCCAGGAGCCGTGGATAGGCTCAAATACTGGGGTGTGCTCGCCTGTAGAGGCAGATGGCAGCAAGCCCATGGAACCAGTGATGCACGAACCTTCATCGGTCAGGATGTCGCCGAAGGTGTTCTCTGTCACCACCACGTCAAAGAATCTCGGGTCTTGGATCATACGCATCGAGGCGTTGTCCACATACATGTAGTCGGTGGTCACCTCTGGATAGTCGGGAGCCATCTCTTGGGCAATCTGACGCCACAGACGGCTGGAAGCAAGCACGTTGGCTTTGTCAACCACAGTCAGGTGACGGTTGCGCTTCATCGCATATTCAAAACCCACCTTCAGAATGCGCTCAATCTCAGGACGGGTGTAGTAGTTCGTGTCGTAGGCCTTGTCGTTGTCTTGGTATTTCTCACCGAAATACATGCCGCCAGTCAACTCGCGGATGCAGATGAAGTCAGCACCGCGCACCAGTTCATCTTTCAGTGGAGATTTGTGGACGAGGCAGTCGAAAGTGGTCACAGGACGGATGTTGGCGTAAAGACCCAGTTTCTTGCGCATGGCAAGCAAGCCCTGCTCTGGACGAACCTTGGCGTTAGGATTGTTGTCGAACTTCGGGTCGCCCACACTGGCGAACAGTACGGCATCGGCATCCATGCAAACCTTGAAAGTCTCTTCAGGGAATGGGTCGCCTACCTTATCGATGGCGTCTGCACCGCAAATCGCATATTCATAGCTCAGCTCGTGGCCGAATTTCTCGCAGATGGCCTCTGTCACTGCCAACCCCTGCTCCATAATTTCTGGTCCGATGCCGTCGCCCGGCAGAACCGCTAATTTCAGTTTCATGTTTCTGATGTTTTTTGTTGTTTACTTTCCTGCTGCAAAGTTACGAATTATTTTCCGTTTTCCTTGCATGTGGGAGGTGGATTCCTCTTATTTGCGGGTGGCACCGGTCACACCGTCGGCTTTTTTATCCTTTTCACCCTCTTTTTTCTCATCTTCACATTTGCCCATGCTGCATTCTGCTGCAGGACCTTTGGCCTTCTTCATCTTTGGGGCTTTCTTCACTTTCTCGTTGCTCACGGTTTTGCTGGCGTAGCCAATCTCTGTCAGCGTGGCGAGCAATTTGGAATCGTCCACCTTGCCTTCATCGTAGTAAACAGTGATCTGATGGGTGGAAAGATCGGTGAAGATGCTTTTCACACCATCTACCTTCTCAAGACCAGTTGTCACACGTTCTGCACATTTTGCGCAGTGCATGCGCTCTGAAATAACCACAAGCTTGTGGATGTCCTTGGCGAATGCTGTGAGACTGAGTATCAGCAACATCGCCGTCATCATCATCTTTTTCATATTCGTTCTGGTTTTATATTAGTTGATTTTTTTATTTTTTCTAATCTGGATTTTGGTGAGAAGGATAATTGCATTATTTGCTCCTCACCTGCCCGTTGCCTTTGATCAACCATTTGTAGGTGGTGATTTCTTCCAAAGCCATCGGACCGCGGGCATGGAGTTTTTGGGTGGATATGCCTATTTCAGCTCCTAAGCCAAACTGGGCACCGTCGGTGAAGGAGGTCGGAGCGTTGCTATAGACGCAGGCGGCGTCAACCTCACGGAGGAAGCGGTCGGAAGTGGCGGTATCTTCCGTGATGATGCACTCGCTGTGGCCGGAACCATGGTGGCGGATGTGGATCAGGGCATCGTCAAGTCCCGACACGGTCTTGATGCCCATTGCATAGTCTTGATATTCCGTGTCGTAGGCATCCTCACCGCTGATGGGGTGAAGCAGGGCTGACGGATAGCGGCCGTTCAGCATGGCAAAGGATGGCTCGTCGGCATAGATTCTCACGTTGCTGGCGATGAGCGGCTCGCAGAGGGCTGAGAGGTCGGGCAGACGGTCGGA
>R25__coassemble_312_pt1 | contig 30161 bp, 16 predicted proteins | sample R25__metabat2_high_PE_055 | metagenome-assembled genome bin R25
CGAAGTCAAACAAAAGGACAAAGATTCCATTAAGAAGCACAAAGTGTCAAAGCCAAAGAGAACACCCATTAGAAAGTAAATAACTAATTTTTAGAACAACCCTTAAAGAGAATTGCTTCATGAAAAAGAGTATAATAACATTCATTCTAACCATTCTGACTCAGCTTTCAGCCTTCTCCCAGAATGTCATTACAGGGCAAATCACAGATGCTGCCACAGACGAACCGTTGATTGGGGCTTACATTGTGGTCAAATCGGGAAAGGAGAAAGGAACGGTCACGGATTACGAAGGTAATTTCAAATTAGCCACAAAAAGCAAGTTCCCACTCTCTCTGTCCGTTGAATATGTGGGATATCGGTCGCAGGAAATTGATGTGTATGACAGTCAGGAACCTGTGGAAATCCAACTGAAAGAGAATCCGAGCAAAATCAACGAGGTTGTGGTCGTTGGCTATGGAACCCAGAAAAGAACGCATCTCACGGGATCGGTCACTACCGTGAAAGCTGATGTTTTCAGCAAGGCACAAACTCCTACGCTCGATCAGGCTCTCACGGGACAGGTGGCGGGCTTGAATGTCACGGCTGCAAGTGGACAGCCTGGTGCTGACAGCCAAATCCGAATCAGAGGAGGAAACTCGGTGAATGCCAGCAACGAACCGCTCTATGTAGTGGATGGATTCATTTATTTCAAAGATGCTTCAAACGCTTCTACGGGACTGGGGGCTATCGACGCCACTTTAAATCCGTTGGCCACAATCAACCCTGGCGACATTCAGTCTGTGGAAGTGCTGAAAGATGTGTCAGCCACGGCGATTTATGGATCAAGAGGTGCCAATGGTGTCATTCTCATCACCACAAATAAGGGAAAATTCGGCGACAACACCACGCATGTGTCTTATAATTACAATATTGGATTCAGCAATGTTACTAAAAAACTCAAACTTTTCGATGCTTCGGAATGGGCGCTCTTCCAAAAGAACTATTGGAGCAATAAGGCGGGTTATACGGATGAGCAGATTCAAGCACTTGGGAAAGGGACGGATTGGCAGGATGAGGTGTTGCGAACAGGGGTGAGACAAACACATGAATTGAGCATCAATGGCGGAACGGATAAAAGCCGCTATGCTTTCTCTGCAAACTACACAGACCAGGATGGCATCATCCTCAACTCGGGATTCCAACGCTATAATTTCCATACTAATCTGGAATGGAACGTGTGGAAGGAACTCAAATTTGGAGTCAATGCCACCTATGGCAGGTCAAAGCAGACTGGACTTACTACAGCAGAAGCAAAAGTCTTTAATTCTTCACCTTTCGCTGCGGGTATTACCAACAGCTTTGTCTATGCTTTGCTGATGCCCCCTGTTGTCAGTGTTTATAATGAGGATGGTTCATATAATTTCAAAAACCCTTACGAATATGCGTATTTCGCTATTGGAGACCATGCGGCCAACCCTGTTTACGACTTGAAAGAAAGTGTGGCGGAAAACATCAACAACTATCTCCTGACGAATGTCTGGACGAGCTACAGAGCCGGCGACTTTGTGTTCAGAGCTGCGGTTGGATTGAACAGCGAGAAACTTACACAGAATTATTTCTCTGGAGCTTACACTTCTCTTGGTCTGGCCACACAAGGAATTGGTGGAGTGGGTAACCGACAAACCACTGTTTGGCAGCAGGAATACACAGCCACATACGAGAAGGACTTCAAGGATATCCATCATATTGACGCTTTGGCAGGATATACTAGGCAGACTTCGGAGTCAACCTACAGCACAATCATGACCAACCAGTTCACGAACGAGATTCTCAAACACTACAATCTGGCAGACGGAGCAGGTATTTACACTCCTCAGACTGGTATTGCAAAATACACACTCAACTCTTGGATTGCCAGAGTGAACTATTCGTTACACGATAAATATAATGCTACTGCGACCCTGCGTGCTGATAATTCCAGCAGATTCGCCAAGGATAACCGTTGGGGATTATTCCCATCAATCGGACTTTCATGGAATATCGATAAGGAAAAGTTCTTGCTCAACAATCCGAAAGTGGATTATCTCAAACTTAGATTGACTGCCGGATCTGTGGGCAATCAGGAAATTGCAGATTATGCTTTCGTCACTTCATATGCCACGGGGTCCTATGCCGGAACAAGCAGCTATTCCAAACAGAATTCTGCCAATGATAACCTCAAATGGGAGACCACGGCAAGCTATAACATCGGTCTCGACCTGGGCATTCTGAAAAACCGTCTCAACTTTGTGTTCGACGCTTACTATAAGAAAACAAGTGATTTGTTGCTTGTGGTGCCTGTGGGATTCGCATCTGGTGTCACATCGCAATTGCAGAATGTGGGAAATGTGGTCAACAAAGGTGTTGAGTTCTCGGTGAATGCAAACCTGTTCAATAGAAGGAGAAAATCTTTGAACATTTCTGCAAACATCGCATACAACCACAATGAAATCACGGATATGGGAAATACCAATAATGTGATTCAAGGATCCGATAGTCAGCAGATTCTCAGAAAAGGAGAGGCGCTCGGTGCTTTCTATGGACTTCAATTCCAGGGAATCGTGCAGCAGGGGGATGATGTCAGCATCTTGCCTACCATCAACGGACAGACACCGAAACCGGGAGACTTGAAATTCCAAGATACTAATCAAGATGGAAAGATCGATGGCAATGACCGGGTCATCCTTGGAAGCGCACAGCCTGAAATCGTATATGGGCTATCTTCGCAGTTTATCTACAGGCAATTCGACTTCTCTGTCAACTTTTCAGGAACCATCGGAAATAAGCTCTATAATGCCCTGGGAAGAAGGCTGGAACTCACTGGCGATTCCTATAATGTCCTCTCCACGGTGAGAAACTCTTGGACATTGGAAAACGGAAGCAATTCTCTTCCAAAAGCTGACACCACAAGACCTTTCTCTTATATCGACAGCAGATATGTGCAGAATGCGTCTTACCTCAAACTGAGAAATGTCACGGTGGGATTCACACCACGGTTGCCGAAGGAGTTCCCACTTAAATTCAGAATATATGCCACTGCCACCAACCTCCTCGCCATTACAGCCTACAAAGGCTATGACCCAGAGGTCAGCAGCGGGACGGATGCTGGGGCTTATCCTGCGTCAAGAAGTTTTATCTTTGGAATCAACATCAATTATTGATTGAAGAAAGTGAAAATAATAAAAGATTGTTTAACATTAATTTAGGTAAAGGAGATTTATTATGAGAAAAGTTAATTTGTTTTGGGGATTGGCAATTGCTGCCACAGTCCTTACTGGTTTTACAGCCTGCTCAAGTGACGATAATGACGAACCTGTCAACAATCAGGTGACGGACGAAAACGTAGTGGAAGATGATGCGAGTGCACTGGCACTTGTCAATGGAGTGTATAGCCACTGGCAACCGCTTTCTTCATCGTTCTCTTTCATTATCGAACTCAATTCCAACAAACTGATTTCTTTTGAGGGAGAGGAAAGTAAAGAAGGACCGCTAAACAGCCGTTTTGAACAAGAACCGACTACTTGGTATCAGGTCAAAATTTTCAACCACTTGCTCCTGGGTATCGTACAGGCGAATGAGGCTATTACCACAATCGAAAATTCATTGAAAGCAGGGAAAGTGTCACAAGCGGGGTACAACGCTGCTGTGGGAAAGGCCAAGTTCCTCAGGGCGCTCGCCTATCTCAAGCTCGTACAACTCTGGGGAGAAGTCCCACTCATCACCGAAAAAGGAGGATCCGCCACTCAGCGACAGAGCATCGACAATGTCTTGACACAAGTGGTTGCAGACTTCACCGAGGCTGAGTCGCTCCTGAAAGACTATGATGGAGACCCTCGGATTCCTTCTAAGCAGGCTGCTCAGGCACTGCTGGCAAGAACCTATCTGGTTTGGGGTGACAATCCGCTTTCATTGCAGGAAGTGCAGGCTATCGCCAATTCACAGACCGACCCAGCTTTCACGAAGAACGACAGCCGACTGAAGAAAGCGGTTGAGTATGCTGACAAGGTGATCAACAGCAAATTGCTGAAACTGGACCCTGACTACAGCAAACTCTTTGGACGTGAGTATGAGAGCAATAAGAGGGGAACCAACGAGCATCTCTTCACTATTGCACATGAAGGGGATAGAATCGATGCTCAGGGCAACCATCAGACTCACTGCTCTTGGACCTTCCCTTTCCAAAACGGTGAATATGGGAACGGATATTCTCAAAACCACACGGAGGTGGCTGACGATGACCTCTATGAGGACTGGCTCGCTGAATATCCTAACGACAAGCGGCTTCAGAAAACATATTTCGTTGAGGTTAAAAATCCTGAAACAGGATACGTACACCATTATCAATCACCGGTTTACACTCCGATAAATGGTAAGGGGGTGGACCAAAGCTACGAAGATGCAGAGAATCTCGAAATCAAGAAAAACTCAGTTGACCGTATTGAAATCAGATATGCAGAAGTCCTGCTCATCAAGGCGGAGGCACTTGTGCAACTCGGAAGAAACGCTGAAGCTGCTGAGCCGTTCAACCAACTCCGTGAGAGAGCGGGAATCGAGAAAGTCAGTGCACCTACATTCGAACAAATCAAGCGTGAATGGGATTACGAGTTCACTTACGAGCAGTTCTCACTCTTAAACTCGCTCAGATGGAAAGACTTGATTTCATCTGTTAAGAAAGTGGCTCAATACAAGCATTTCTCTGATGACTGGATACGTCAGAATTCCTACACTCCTGATCAGGAGGCGTTCTTCACTAAGGTTCACAATCACCTCGTGGCTAAATACAACAATGTCAAGGGTAAGCATTATCGTCAGCCGATTCCTACTGGATTGAGCGGTGAGGACCTCGGTATTGACTATCAGAACCCTGGCTATTGATTGTAGATGAAACATTTTTAAGTGAAATTTCTATAATATAGATATATGAATATTTTGAAGCAATCTTTCTTTCTGGTCTTGGCGGTGCTTTCGGGCACTGCCCTGACCTCCTGCAACAGCAATGATGACAATGTCAATGCAGGTATCGAAATCCCGGGTATCACCATTACGGATGACGTGGATTGCTGTTCTGCTGAGGAAGCACTGCAGGTCTATCGTTTTCTGCAGACTGTGAAGATCATTCCAGAACTCTCAATCGTGGTGGATGGCAAATACAATGTCTTTGCCTATTCCAAAAATGGGACTTTCCATACTGGATATAATGATATTTATTTTGTGGCAACCAAAAAGGAAACAGGCAACTATATCAAAAACTTTCAAATCACTGACTTGAAGCCGTTGATGTTCATGACGAAGATGAATATGGAACACAGCACCCCTGTAGCTCCAAGCGTTGAGCAGTTTAACGACAACTATCTTGCAGTGAAACGGGGCTGGATCTCTTTTGTTATGAATTCCAGCGAGGCGGGCTCCTGGACGGTTTCTTACAATGTTGACGTGCTCGGAAAAACAGCTGCCTTACCAAAAACGAATATTCTGGTTGATCCGCTTCCTGAAGGGCAAGAGTGGGTCAAGTCCTTTAAGGTGGATAATGAGACGTATTACATTTCACTTGTCAATCCAACGGATTTGAAAACAGGAAAAAACACTCTCCAGGCATTTGTGTCAAAAAAGAATAATCCAGCTACTGTACCTTATCAGCTGGCCAGTGAGAAGTTTGTCATTGATATTGACCCGAGAATGCCGGATATGGGGAATCACACGTCGCCCGACAATGAGGCATTGGAACTGAAGGATAATGGATCCTATGAGGGTAATGTGAATCTCACCATGACTGGACTTTGGAGAATACATTTCACCGTGAAAGATCTCAAAGGAAATGTTCTGGCTGGCGGTGATGACCTCAAGGACGGATTCAGCTCTCTCTATTTTGATGTGACGATTTAAAGTGTTGAATGAGTTATTGGACAGATTCACACTAATTCGAAAAAAAAATTAACTCTTTCTATGTTAGGACTTTTGTTATGCTCTTTGACCATACCGGTGGACACCGCGATTAACCAATCCCTCAATCTGGATGAGGTGGTCGTGGTGTCCAAAAACATAAACAACAAACAGACCGACAAGGGAATGGTGGCCACTATTGATGAGCATTTGGCGCAACTCTCTTCGGTAAACCTCATCAGAAGAGGAGCATACGCATGGGAACCGGTCGTGAATAATATGCAGACTGAAAGAATTTCAACGACCATCGACGGAATGAAAATATTTTATGCTTGCACCGACAAAATGGATCCTGTCACGTCTTATGTGGAAAGCGGAAACCTGAAGTCTGTCAGTCTCAATTCAGGACTCGACGGCAACCCACAGGCGACTGGAAATATTGGCGGAAGCCTCGACTTGAAGTTGAGGAAAGAAGGTTTTGACTCAAGACCTTATAGACTTGGGGCTTCTGTCGGATATGAAACTAATGGAGATGCTGCCGTCTATGGACTGGATGCGGCGCTTTCCACTCATCGGTTCTATACCAATGGTGGAGTGTTCTATAGACGTGCCGGTAATTACAAGACTGGCGGTGGAGAAACCGTGGATTTTTCTCAGTTCAGCAAAATCAACTTCTTTGTGAATGCGGGGGTTAGGCTGGATGAAAAACGTCAGCTGGAATCCACGCTTATCTATGACAAGGCATGGGATGTGGGCTATCCGGCGCTCAATATGGATGTGAAGAAGGCAGAGGCTTTTATTGCTTCTCTTTCCTATAAGCAATTCTTCAACCATCCTGCTCTCTATGCTTGGGAAACAAAGCTCTATTACAACCGCATTTCCCATGTTATGGATGATACGAAACGGCCAGAGGTCGAAATCCACATGGATATGCCGGGGAAAAGCGCCACGGCTGGAGTGTATTCCCTTTTGCAAGCCACATTCCTCAATAGACATGACGTGCAACTCAATGTGGATGCCTTCACCAACCGTCTCTTTGCCGATATGACGATGTATCCGGGAGGGGCTGCGCCGATGTATATGGTCACATGGCCTGATGTGCGGACCAACAACACAGGAGCTGCGGCTATCGACAACATCTCCCTTTCTCAAGAGTTGTTCTTGAAACTTTCTGCCAAAGTGGCGATGCAATGGCAGAAAATCAATAACGAAGAGGGATATCATGCACTCAGCGTCTTCTTCCCCGGCATGAAAGACCATTATCATCAGACCACAGGAAGGATTGCGGCTGCATTGTCTTGGGTGAAGGATGAATGGACACTGACCGCTGGCTCTGGATGGGGAAGTAGGGCACCGTCCGTCACGGAGGCTTATGGCTATTATCTGAACAACACGTTTGACCAATACGACTATATTGGTAACCCCAGGCTGAAAAATGAGTCGGCAGTCGAACTCAATGGAAAAATCAAGTGGAATCATCACGAACGCCTCACGGTTGAGGCTAATGCCAATGTCTTTCTTTTCTCTAACTACATTATCGGAAAATTTGAAGACCGACTCAGCGCCATGACGGTGGATGCGGAGGGGGTGAAGGTGTATGGAAATACCAAAAAAGCCTCTGTGATCAATTCTGAGTTGATGCTCACTTGGAATATTTCAAACAACCTCAAATGGAACAACAAACTGGCTTATAGCCTTGGAAACGATGACGAGGGTGACCCATTGCCGCTTATCGCACCTGTTATATTCTCATCCAGAATGACATGGAACCACCGGCAAATCAATGCGGGAGTGGAAATGACAGGAAATGCCAGACACAGCAGGGTCGGTGAGAAATATGGGGAAAAAACCACGCCGGCTTTCGTCATTGTAAACCTTTTTGCAAAATATGCATTTAAATGGTGGAAAGTGGATGGAACAGTAAGGGCGGGAGTGGAAAATCTCTTTGACAAACGGTATGCTTCTTATGCCGACTGGAATTATATACCAAGAAAAGGTAGGAATATCTATGTCAATCTTGCACTTGATTTTTAGTGCCTCCCTTTTATGCTGATTTAAATAGATATAGTGATTAAAAAAACAACATATAACTAAAAATTATAGCATGAATAAACTCCTTCTTTGGATAATCGCTCTTGGGACAGGACTGACGCTGGGATTGCTTGGAGTTGGCTGGGTGAATGCCGTCACTGATTTTGTGGCTGTGATTTATACAAGACTTTTCAAATTCCTATCTGTTCCTACCATCATTCTAGCTGTCATCACAACGTTATCAACTTTTGGAACCAACGGAACGGGGAAAATTCTCGGAAGAACGTTTTTATATACTTTGTTGACCACTGTGGCGGCTGCACTGGTTGCTGTCTTGCTTTTTTTGTGGATCAGTCCTGAAAATCTCCCTGTTGAAGCATTCAGTGTGGTGGCTGAGCCCACAAACTTGGATGAGGATTCATCCTATTATGCTCATATCCTTTCTGTCATTCCAGATAATTTCGTCAAACCTCTGCTGGAGGGCAATGTCTTTTCACTACTCATCATTGCGTTTGCGGTGGGAATCGCACTCTCAAAAATGCCGAATTCCGAAAACAAACAACTTTTGGTTAAAGGACTGTTGGGATGCCAGGAGCTGCTCTTCTTTCTGATCAGAGGATTGATGCATACGCTCCCCTTGGCTATTCTTGCCTTCTCAGCACAACTCTCTGCTCAAATGACAGCAAGCAACGTGGCGGAGTCTATCGGGAATTATGTGCTTGTGATTCTTGCAGCGAACTTTTTGCAGTTCTTCGTCGTATTGCCGGCTTTTCTGCTTATAAAAGGCATAAATCCGGTATATGTGCTCAAAAAAATGTTCCCTGCCGTGATGATGGCTTTATTCACAAAAAGCAGTGCGGCTACGTTGCCTGTCACCATGCAGTCTGCTGAACGGAGACTGGGAATAAGGAGAAACATCGCAAGATTTGTGCTTCCCCTTTGCACCACGGTCAATATGAATGGATGTGCGGCTTTCATTGTGGTGACATCGCTGTTCGTCATGAAAAATGGAGGATTCGACATTCAGCCTGAATCAATCGTTCTTTGGACCACTATTGCTGTGTTTGCTGCAGTCGGAAATGCAGGAGTGCCTATGGGATGTTATTTCATCACCATTTCTCTGATGTCGGGAATTGGGGCACCTGTGGCGGTGATGGGAATCATTCTTCCTGTCTATGCGGTCATTGATATGATTGAGACGGCTGAGAATGTGTGGTCTGATTCATGCGTTGCAGCGATGGTGGATCACGACGTGTGAACGGAACAGTTGTTCTAAAGTGCATATATATACAAATCTGATGCCGGTATTTTGTGTATATGCGGTTTCTATCCATATATACCACAGTTGTGGTATGCCGAATGCCACGTTTGAGTTATTTCAACTATTGAGGATTCAGCTTAAATTTGCAAAAAAAATAAAACAGGGTTCAAGCCAATGCTGATCCCATCGAAATATTACTAGTTTCAAGTATATGGCAAAGGATAGCAAAAAACTCAGTATTATCGCTTTCAGTGGAGATTTTGATAAGCTGACTGCGGTTTTCACACTGGCAACTGGAGCGGCTGCGGTCGGATACGAAGTGAATATCTTCTTCACCTTTTGGGGACTCGATGCCATCAAGAAGAAAAAAGGAAGGGCTTTCGTGGGGGGATCTAAGCTGACTAAAATGTTTGGATTCATGATGGGAGGATTGAAGGTGGCACCAAACTCTAAATTCAATTTTTGGGGCATAGGACCGAAGATTTTCCGAAAGCTTATGAAAAAGAACAACGTGGCCACTCTTGAGGAACTGGTTGAGGCGGCCATTGCATTGGAGGTGAATATGTATGCCTGTGAAATGGCGATGCATGTGCTGGGGCTCAAGAAGGAAGATTTCATTCCTGAAGTGAAGGATGTGCTTGGAGTCGCCACTTTCCTCAATCTCAGCGATGGAGGGCAGACCTTGTTTATCTGAAAAATGATGGAATGATATTTCTCTGGTTTTATTAACTACCATTAACTCATTGATTGCTAATTATTTCTTTTATTTTAACAAGAATATATCATGGCTACTAAAGTTTTAGACATTACCAAAGAACATTGTCCGATGACTTTTGTCAAAACGAAAATTGAGCTCTCAAAACTCTCCGAGGGAGACATCCTTGAAGTCTTGCTTGCGGAAGGTGAGCCACTTGATAATGTACCCAGAAATGCTGTTGAGCAGGGGTATGATGTGATTTCTGTGGAACATGTGGAAGGAACTACGCATAAAGTAACTATAAAAAAATAATAACCTATGGCTGATTCTAATCTCCAACGCAGTGTCACTACTGCTACTGCCAGAAAACTGGCGACTACGACCAAAACTCCTCCGCAGATGGGGAGTATCACCCCAAGATTGCTCCTGAAACTCTTGCCTTGGGTGCAAGTCAGTGGAGGTACATTCCGCGTCAATAGGACTAAGGTCGAACTCAGAAAAAGTGAAAGACTGCCAATTGAGTATGTCAACGGCACGCCATCTTTTTCTGCCAAAAGTCTGAAGGCGATTCCCCTCTTTTCTGAATTTGACGATGATATCTTAGAAAGGCTCGCAAGCTCTTTCGAAACCAATGAGGTGGATATCGGTAAACTGTTCGTGGAAGAGGGGAAGGACAAGCAGAAATTCTTTATCGTGGCGAATGGTCAGGCTGAGGTCATCAGTAAAGGACCACACGGGGAAGAATTGAGAATAGCTCTGCTTGGCGATGGTGAGTATTTCGGAGAAACCGACCTGCTCGACGATGCAGAATCTACTGTTTCTGTAAGAGCTGTCACACCTACCGTATTCCTCGGACTCAAACTCAAGGAACTCGTCAAGTTCATAAAGGAAGTTCCTGATTTCAGAGAGACTTTCGATAAAGCGGTCGATAAGCAACTCAGGCTTAAGGCTACTGTGAACGACCATGGAGAGAAGCATATCGACCTTGTGAGCGGACATGAGGAGGACAACATCATTCCGGAAACTTACATCGATTATGAGGAGAACCCTACTGAATATTCTCTCAACACACTTCAGACTGTGGTACGGGTGCATACGAGGGTAAGTGATCTCTACAATAACCCTTATAACCAGTTGGAAGAACAACTCAGGCTTTCTATTGAGAGCATCAAGGAAAGACAGGAATGGGAACTCATCAACAATAAGAAGTTCGGTTTGCTCTCTGCTGCTAATCCAGCTTACAGAATCACCACCAGATATGGATCACCTACACCTGACGATCTTGACGAATTGCTTAGCCTTGTGTGGAAAGAACCGGCCTTCTTCATTGCTCACCCAAGGGCTATCGCTGCGTTCGAAAGAGAATGCACGTGGAGAGGGGTGCCACCGGTGACAACAAATCTCTTCGGCACCAATGTCATTCTTTGGAGAGGGGTGCCTATCATTCCGTCGGATAAGGTGGAGGTCGAAGGACAATACCTCACAGGAAGAGGGGTGGGAACCACTAAAATCATCCTTGTCAGAGTGGGAGAGAAGAACCAGGGAGTTGTCGGACTACACCAAGGCGGAATACCGGGTGAAATCGCACCGTCTCTCTCGGCCAGGCTCATGGGACTCGACAAGTTTGGAGTCGCTTCCTATCTCCTGACTAAATATTTCTCATTGGCCACACTCACCGACGATGCCATTGCGGTGCTTGAGAATGTGGAAGTGGGATATTACCATGATTATCAACATAGAAACAAAGTTGAAAAATAATGCTCAATTTTTCCGAAATAAATAACTTCCCAACTTACGATGGAGGGGCGTTCGACATTCTGAAAGAGGTTGCTGGGAAATACTGTCCGGAAGAGGTCAAAGAGATTCGTCGGGGGGTGATTCCCGATGAATCTCTCAACCTGGAAAATCTGGAAAAAGAATTCATGGCCCTTTTGGCTGGTGGGGATCCTTATCAACCGTTGCCATACATCGGTGAGGACCAGAACGATGAGGATGCCAGAGCCGGAAAGGAGGGATTCGTCACCGACGGAGGATTTGGTATAGGATTGCCTGAAACCCAAAAACTCAAGGATCTGAATTATAAAGAAAGTGACATCCTTAATCAAGAAGAAATCAAGAAGGACTTTCCCGTTCTCAATCAAAAAGTGAATGGTCACGACTTAGTCTGGCTCGACAATGGAGCAACTACCCAAAAACCGCTCCAGGTGATTGACAAGATTTCGGATTACTACAAAAAGGACAACTCAAACATCCATCGAGGTGCTCACACACTTGCAGCAAGGGCTACAGATGCCTACGAGGCTGCGAGGGAAAAGGTCCGGGCTTTTATCAATGCGGCTTCAACGGAGGAAATCATCTTCGTCAGAGGAACGACTGAGGGAATCAACCTTGTCGCTCAGACTTATGGCAGACAGTATCTCACGCCGGGGGATGAGGTCATTGTATCTGAACTCGACCACCATGCCAACATTGTGCCATGGCAGCAGGTGTGCAAGGAAAGGGGATGTGAGCTGAAGGCGATTCCTACGGACCGCAATGGTGACTTGATTCTCTCTGAGCTTGAGCGCTTGATTTCGCCAAGGACACGGTTTGTGAGTGTCGGACATGTGAATAACACGTACGGAACGATAAATGATGTGAGGAGGGTCATTGATATTGCCCACAAGCATAATATTCCTGTGCTGATTGATGGGGCTCAGTCGATTGCACACACTGAGGTGGATGTGAGAAAGTTAGGCGCGGATTTCTTCGTTTTCAGCGGACATAAAATCTATGGACCTAATGGCATTGGGGTGGTCTATGGACGGAAAGAAATCCTTGAAAAGATGCAGCCTTGGCAGGGAGGTGGAAATATGATTAAGGATGTGACGATTGAACGCACTGAGTTCAATAATCCTCCAGCCAGATTTGAGGCGGGTACACCTAATGTGGCCGATGCCATCGGACTTGGAGCGGCTCTGGATTATGTGAGGCATATCGGAATCCACAATATTGAGCAACACGAACATTGGCTGACTGAATATGCGCGGGAACAGTTGGGGTTGATTCATGGACTGACCATTTTGGGAAATCCTAAAAACAGGGTGTCGGTCGTTTCTTTCGTGATTGACGGAATTCCTGTGCCGGAAGTGGGAACTTTGCTCGATAAGGAGGGAATCGCCGTCAGGGCAGGACATCATTGCGCACAACCTGCGCTCAGGGCATTGGGATATGAAATGAGTGTCAGACCCACGTTCGCCATTTATAACACCAAGGAAGACGTTGACAAACTGGTTGTTGCATTGAGAAAAATCATTGCGTTCAAATGAAATACGAAACGAACATACTGAATACAAAATATCAGAAACCTGATCCTTATGGCTCTCTGTCCATGCCAATCTACTACACGGCTGCATTTGAGTTTGATTCGGCGAAGGATATGAGCGATGCTTTTTGCGGAAGATCCATGAGCCATTCTTATGCCAGGATTTCAAATCCAACGGTGGCTTATCTGGAGGATAGGGTCAAAAAGGCGACTGGTGCTTTGAGTGTCACAGCGCTGAACACAGGAATGGCGGCCATCTTTTATGCTGTCACGGCGGTGGCGGCTCAGGGATTGAATATTGTGGCATCGAAGCATCTTTTTGGAAATTCGGTCTCTTTGCTGAGAGACACCCTCGGGCAGTTCGGAGTTGAGGTCAGGTTTGCGGATTTCAGAAATCTGGATCAAGTGAAAAATCTGATTGATGACAACACTTGTGCCTTGTTTTTCGAAATTATCACCAATCCGCAGCTTTTCGTCGCTGATATAAGCCTGTTGGCTGATTTGGCGCATCAAGCTGGAGTCCCTCTTATTGCCGACACCACCATTGTGCCTTTCTCTGCTTTCAATGCGGGAAGCCTTGGAGTGGATATCGAGGTGATTTCCAGCACAAAGTATATCTCTGGGGGAGGTACGGGACTGGGAGGACTGCTCATTGATTATGGAAAGTTTGACTGGTCGCTTGCCAATAATCCCAGAATCAAGGAAAGGGTGAAGAGAGTGGGGAAGAAAATGGCGTTCTCGGCAAGGGTGAAGATGGAACTGGTCACCAATATTGGGGCACTGATGACGCCTCAGGTGGCATATATGGAGACCCTCGGACTCGACACGCTCGACATTCGGTTCCAACGTCAAGCGCAAACCACACTCTGGCTTGCTCGTGAGTGTAGGGAATTGCCTGAGATTCAGAAGGTGAATTATGGGGGACTGGAAGATAATCCTTATCACCATCTTGCTTTAAGCCAATTCGGACCATTGCCGGGAGCTGTCTTCACAATTGACCTGGATGATAAGCAAAAATGCTTCCAGTTCATAGATAGACTGCAACTCATCAGAAGGGCTACAAACCTCTTCGACAGGAAGTCGCTCGCCATTCATCCTGCATCCACCATTTTCGGACTTTTCACTGACAGTGAGAGAGCGGCGATGGATGTGTCAGACAATACAATCAGATTGTCGGTCGGACTGGAAGATAAAGAGGACCTCCTGGAAGATATCAAACAGGCTCTGAGATGAATGACGAGTGATTCAGATGAATGACGGGATGATTCTGATTCAGATGGTGAACTCTGAGGCGTTGATCCAGCCAGAACGCATGGCGTAGCGGAGCAATTCGTGAGCGGTGTTCACACGCAGTTTTCGGAATATGTTCTTCCGATGGGTGGTGATGGTGTGAACGCTGGAAAAACGCTCGGTGGCTATCTCTTTGGTGGTTTTTCCCTGGCAGATGAGCTTGGCAATCTCTAATTCTGTGCTGGTAAGCACATCTGGCGTCTCTTCTTGCTGCTGTTGGGTGAGCAGGATTTCCATCACTTGCTGGCAAATGTAGCGTTGGCCTTGACTGACTGACTTCAAAGCTTCGCGGAAATCCCTCAATCCGCAGTCTTTCAGAACGATGCTGAAGGCATGTGAGGAATAGAGCACTTTCCGAATGAATTTGATGGTCAGTTCCTCACTGACTAATATCCAAGATGTCATTGAGAACCTTTCGCTGAAAATCAGCAACTGCTCCTCATCTACAAAGTTGAACAATGAGTAGTCAAGAAGAACAATCGAGTTTTCATGCTTTTCCAACAATTGCATCAAATCTCGTTTGTCGGAGCAAATGTGGATCACATTTTCTTCGTTTTGTCTGATCAGATGCTCCAATGAGTAGCGGGTCAATTCTTGATTGTCTGCAAGGATATAGTTCTTTATCATGATTCCCGTATATTTTTTGCAAAGATAGATATTTGTGGAATGTATGCCTATGATTTGGATTTTAGTTTGTAATATATGTCTAAATTGATTTGAACTTTGGAATATCTTTCTATGATTTTACGATTTGGGGATTTCCTGCGGTTCAAATTTTCTTTTGGGAACTATATACCTGTTGTCCCCGAAATTACTGTCTAGCAATCTTTAACTTTTGTCTAGCTATCCTTAACTAAAATAATTCCTGTTTTACTGGAAAATTACGTACCTTTGCAGTACCTTTATGACAAAGGAATAATAACACAGTAAAACGGGAAAAATTATGATAGATTTCACACAGTTCAAATCGGTTATCGCAGTCATCAACCACTTCAACAACGAAGAGGTTTGCAAGCAGACGCTTGCAGAGGTTCGTTGGGGTGATGACGTTGTTTGCCCACATTGCGGTCAGCACCACTGTGTGAGACGTGCTGACGGACGTTATCGCTGCAACCACTGCAAGCATAACTTCTCCTGTACCACAGGTACAATCTTTCAGAACACCAAGTTGCCACTGCAAAAGTGGTTCATTGCCATGTACCTTATCTCTTCACACAAGAAGGGTGTTTCCTCATTGCAGATTATGCGTGACTGTGAGGTATGTCAGAAGACCGCTTGGTTCATTCTGCATAAGGTTCGCAGCCTTTATGGTCAGAACGATTCCGTTTCCCTCAAAGGTGAGGTGGAGATGGATGAGATGTATCTTGGCGGACGTGAGGCAAACAAGCATGAGAGCAAGAAAACTCCTAACAACCAAGGCCGCTCTACCAAGACCAAAACCCCAATCTTCGGTATGATACAGCGTGACGGCAATGTCGTTGCCATGAAGGTGGACGATACAAAGGGTGCTACCTTGATGCCAATCGTGTCACAGTTTGTTGAGAACGGTGCAACAACTTATACTGACGAGGCAAACATCTACAACAGTCTTACCAAGAACGGCTATGAGCACCTTTTCGTTAACCACTCGCAGCGCGAATACGTCCGTGCCAATGACATCCATACAAACGGCATTGAGGGCTTTTGGGCACATTTCAAGCGTGTCATTTTCTCTACCTATCACTGTGTCTCCAAGGACTATGTACAGCGTTACATAGACGAGCAGGTGTACCGTTGGAACACCCGCAAGTGGAACGCCTCACAGCGTTTTGAGGATATGTTCAGGAAGGCTGCAAAGTCGTTTGAGTATGCTGACGTTCTTTCTCTTTCAAGCGTTGTGGACGTTGTTGCTTGGAAGAAGAAGCACGACAGCTACTATTGGGCAGGGAAGGCTGCATAAAGAAAGGGATAACCTTCTTTTGAGATTATCCCTTGTATGTTCGTTGATATATAGTCTATTGTTCAACTTTTGTCCAATTATACATACCTAAGTAGTAGTTACCAGTATCCATCCAAACATCATAGCCACTCGAACCACTTGGAACAGTTAACGTACCGTTGGTTTTAACGTTTTTGAAAGTATTACTTTGTATTGTTGGCGCGGTTGTCGCTTCAACTGTTACACTTGTTAAACTAGTACAACGTTCAAAAGCATTACTATCAATCCTTGTAACACTATTTGGGATTGTTACACTTGTTAAACTATTACAATTTTGGAAAGCACTACTACCAATCCTTGTAACGCTACTTGGGATTGTTACACTTGTTAAACTAGTACAACGTTCAAAAGCATTACTATCAATCCTTGTAACACTATTTGGGATTGTTACACTTGTTAAACTATTACAATTTTGGAAAGCACTACTACCAATCCTTGTAACGCTACTTGGGATTGTTACACTTGTTAAACTATAACAACGTTCAAAAGCATTACTATCAATCCTTGTAACACCTGTTCCAATTGTAACGCTTGTTAAACTAGTACAAGCAGCAAGAAGTGGACTACACGATGCAGGACGGCTACATGATGATTGAGCGCGAATGGGCACAGGGTGACATTGTTACCTTCACCCTTCCCATGCCTGTGCAGCACGTGCAGGCCAACGATGCCGTGACAGCCGACCGAGGTCTCGTAGCCATTGAGCGAGGCCCCATCCTCTACTGCATGGAAGGCATCGACAACGACAATTACGACACCCTCATTGCCAACGACGAAGCCACGGCTACCATTGCCGACAGCAACATCAACGGCTATACCTTCCAAGCCATCGACCTTGCCGGACAAGTCAAACTCGGTGAGACCACACAGTCCGCCAACCTCCGCCTCATACCCTATTATGCCTGGAACAACCGCGGACTGAGCACCATGAAAGTGTGGATTCCCCGTACCGCCGAAACCATTCCCTATGTCGATTGGCCTGTAATAGTCAAGATGGCCAACATTGATGTGGTAGGCGACTTCACCCATGTCATCGATTCGGAACCCCTCAACGACAACTGGGCTACACACAACCTTTCAGGACTCTCTGCCGGATGCGATGTGCCGACAACGCTCGACACGCCCATCAGCAATTTCCACCTCAACATGGTTTATGCACCCACCGACGACTCTACCCTCAACCGCACGAAAAATGCCAGTGACAGTAAAGGCTTCTGGTACGAACTCCATGACGGTACACCCGAAACAGCCGAGGCCGACGTCCCCCTCTACAATCAGCCAACTTGGAACAGCGACCCCGCACGCATCTTCCTCAACATCGAAGGTTTCTACCATACTGACCAGACCCTCAGCTTCGGCTACGGACAGCGACCAGGAGCCTGTCGTGAAGCCGTCTATGTCCTTCCCCTCTATCTCCTTTCGCCTGCTGACAGCGAAGGCCGACACCGTGCCGTCCGCTACACCCTCCGCTTTGACCTTCGCAGCGAAGCCACGGGAGTTGAAGAAGTGAAAATTGAAGAGGGAAAAGTGAAAAATGATATCTATGACCTTATGGGTCGTCGCGTACAAAATCCGACGAAAGGCATCTATATCATTAACGGACAGAAAGTTATGATGAAGTAAAAGACTCTCTCTAACACGTCAAAAAACGCACCGCAGTGTAAATTTATTTCGACTGCGGTGCGTCTATAGTTACACCGCAGTGCATTTTCAGTTGTACTGCGGTGCGTTTTTTAGATAAAAACGTCACGACTCGGCAAAGTGAAAGCAAGCTTTATTATGCTCTCGCTGCTCCGTTTTTTGTGGTTATTCAGCCTTAATATAATCGCCTGGTAGGACGCCGAATTCCTTTTTGAAACATTGTGAGAAGTACTTGGGTGTATTGAAGCCGACGCGGTAGGCAAGTTCGCTGATGCGGATATCGGGTTCGTGACGGAGAATGTCGGCAGCGGCGTTGAGACGGATGGTTTGAATGAAGGTCTGGATGGAGAGGTCGGTGGTCTCGCGCAGACGGCTGTAAAGTGATGAGACGCTCATGCCGAGGTCGGCGGCCATACGGTCACGGTTGTAGTCGGAGTCGTCAAGATGGTCGCGGACGAGTTGGGTGGCTCGGGCAACGAATTCGGCATTGCGTTGTCCTGCACCGTTTTCCTGTCCCGTCTCGTTTTCGGTGGTGTCTGAGGCTGTCTGTATCTGTGCACTTTGCAGAATTGTAGAGAAACGGCTACTGGCTTTCATCTCACGTCGCATCTGCAAGTATTTCCAAATGAAACGGGCGATGGTGGCCAACAGGCATATATAAATCAAGTAGGCCCACCATGTGGCATACCAAGGAGCAAGCACATGCACTTTTATTGTATATGGCAGTTCGTGCCACCCGCCACGGCTGTCAGCGGCTCGTAGATGAAATTGGTATGTACCCGATGGTACACGGTCGAAGATGGCACGATGAAAATCCCCACCGACATATTGCCAGTCGTCATCATAACCCTCTAACTGATAAGCATACTGTGTTTCGGTCTGATTGACGTAGGATAGTAATGAGAATTCAATACCGAACTTCTTGACCGTTGCAGGTATGGTGATGTTGCGTGTCTGTAAAGGCAGTTCGGACGTAATTTTGGCAGCTGTGGCAGAATCGAGAGAGAGGACGGAGGAGCCATCAATCAAAATGTCCGTGACAATCAGATTCATCTGGCTGTTGTCGTTATCTTTGTAGGATGCCTTCGGCTGGAAGGCCACAAAGCCGTTGGCAGTACCAAAGAAAAGCTGATTGCCATGGCGGAACGTGGCGTTTGGGAAAAACATGGTGCTGGCCAACCCGTCTTGCTCGGTAAAGCTAACGGTAGAGCAGCCCGTTACATCCAAGCATACCAACGCGCCGTCTGTCGCGAGCCAAAGTGAACCGTGTTGGTCTTCATTGATAGCCAGGACTTTCTTCCCAACAATATGAAGAGTCTGACTGACTGACTCGAAGCAATCCTTTTCAATCTGGTATTTCAACAATCCCCTTGCACAGATAGCCCACAGTCGGTGGCGGCTATCCTCGAAACAGGCGGTGATATTGGTATAAGGGGTGGTATACTGTCTGTATCTCAATGACGCAGAATCTGCGGGATTGCCCTCCACTCTAACGATTCCGCCATTGGCAGACGACACCCAGATTCGCCCCTCATGGTCTTCTGTAATATGATTCACCATGAAATAGCCCGTCAGGTCTACCGAATCTGTTTTCACATTCAGATGTACGCCCTTGCCGTCTTTGGTCAGGTAAGAGACACCCTGCCGCTGACCTATCCAAAGCGTATGGTCTTGGTGTGACTCGTAAAGTGCCGTCACGTTGTCTGTCACGTATGGCATTTGTCGGCTATGGGTGTACAGAATCTCATTCGTGCCGTCAGGACGGCTTACAAGTATGCCGTTGTCGCCCGCAGCCATCCATAGTTCTCCATTATAGCGGCGCACCATCGAAGTGATGCGCTTGGGAGAAGTGCCGTCTGTTGGCAACAAGTTATAACCGGGCACTTGATTATTATGACGAACCTCACCTGTCTGTACATCTGTCCAACCCAACCCTGACGTGCCATTACCAAAGAAGAACTGCCGCCCGTCATCGGTAAAGAGACTCTGAACCGTGCCCGTGGCGTAATTCATGAATTGCGTCTTGCCATTCTGCATCCGTTCAATACCACCGAAACGAGTAGCTATCCACTGAGCACCATCGGGACCTGTCTCGACGCAGATGGTGTCACCTGTCCATGCATATATTCGTCCGTCAGCTTGCTCCGTCAGGTCATAGACCACGCGATGGGGTAAGGGATTGGCTGTCTCTGGATTTACGAATTGCATCGTCTCCAGTTTGTAATCATCCAAGCGGTCTATTCGCTGCACGCCGTAAGCCTGCGTTCCAATCCATAGTCGCTGCTGCCGGTCGATGCAAAGCGTGAATGCAGAGTTCATCCAGTTCACATTTTCGTAGGCGAGAATCTGTTTCTTCTTAGGCAAATAACGCCACAATCCCTGGCTCCATGTGCCTATAATAATATCCCCTTCAGGTGTTTCTACAAAGTCTTTCACACCCCACCCCACATACTTGTCCGTCCGACCGTCGGGGAACAGTGCTTTGCTCTTGTCAACATTGAAATGTTCGAAATCCTCCTCCTCTTTATTATATATGGAAAAGCCATCGTCAGTTCCGACATACACAGTCCCATCATGTGCTGTAAACAGTCGGTATATGATTTGTTGACTCTGTTTGGGGAACACAAAAAGTCGTGCCTTTCCATTTGTCATGTCAATGCAAACAAGTCCGTTATTAGTACCTGCCCACAGATTTCCATCTGCATCCGTAGTTAGGCTATACACATCGCTCCCCAACTGCGGATAATTGCGTATGGCACTGACAAACTGCTCCCTCATCGTATATCCATCATACGACCTGATACCTGCCGATGTGCCTATCCAGAGCAACCCCTGTCGGTCGAAGTGGATGCAGTGCAACTCCTCCGAGGCCGGCACAGTAATGTGCATCCTTCTTTGCGCTCGTACTCCTATCGTATGTGCAAAGCCGAGCGTTAAGAGAATTATCAGCAGTTGTATCTTTTTTCTCATTCTATGGAATAATCTATATTTCAGTTACAAAATTACAAAAAAAGACTCAAAAAAGATAATACTATGGTAAAAAAATGTGCAAAAGTGGTTCACTATTGTCATTTTAACTAATTCTATACCTCATTTTGACAAAAATGAACCTATATACATTTGTTTTTTTTTAAATTTGTGGCAGAAATCATTCAAAACACAAAACGTATGACTCACTTCAATCAAAAGACTTTCGTGGCGGTTCTGCTGATGGCAGTAGCCACTATTGGGCGTGCCACAGGTACGGTGTTGCCTAATTTTCGTACTGCCGATGACTTCGGCGGTCAGAACATAGAGAATCTCAGCCAATTTGTTCCAACAACCAATAATTTTACCTTGGAGGTGAAGGCCACTGCTGGAACGACTGTTGGCATCGGCTTCGCGCATATCAGTTACACTCCGACAGAGAGCGGCACTGTGCGCTTCGTTCAGCAGGACGGTGTGGTGTATATCTTTGAGAATAACGTATACGTCACAACCCAAACACCACAATATAATTTTGTAGAAGTGGGCGATAACATCATCCGCAACGGGAGTTTCGAGACCGTCTCCGATCAGTTGTCAACTGGCCGTTGGAAGGCTGCCGACTGGGACACATGGGACGGTGGCACCCCGACATGGGGCGGCGACGTGGGCTATGTGAACGTGCGCGAGAACGAGTCGAAACGCAGCGATGGTACAAAGAGCATCATCCTGCACTCTCGCAGCAAGTGGCTCTGCCAAAGTCTGACTGCAGGGGCATTGGAAGCTGGTGCATCCTATCTTCTCAAATGCGACTACTGGACAAGCGATGGTGCTGGCAACGGCAACGGTGTGTATGAGTTATGGCTCGGCACGTCATTGGCCACCAACGACCTGCTGACCCTCGAAGGCTACACTACTCTGGAGGGCGACTACTCGCAACAGTCGTTCGCCACCATCTTCCAGGCTCCGCAAACCAGTTCCTCAGAAATATACTTTTCGTTCTACCGCGAGGTGTCGAAGGTCGATTGGCTCGACAATGTGCGTCTCGTGAAGATTACCCCCGACGGCATGGGCATCACGGGAGCCTCGAAGGCTATCTACCGTACAGGAGCATACGCACCTCAGAGCATGACGCTGCCCGAGGGCACGACCATAGACATGACCGCCAGCATCGTGAACCCCAACTTCGATGATGCTACGATGAGCGGCGGTGCTCCTGCAGGCTGGACGCTCGATGCGAAAGCCACTCAGTCGAAAATCTCGACAGCTGAAAAGTGGGGTGGCGTGATTTCCGGAGGTCAGAACCACTGGCAGATTTGGCAGGACGGTGCTGCATTGACTGGTCGTGCCTACCAAACGCTTACAAATCTTCCCAATGGACGTTATCAGCTCAGTGCCATGGTTGTAGCCACCAGTTTCGGTGGCAGCATCGCACTCTATGCCAATTACGGCAAGACATCCATAGCTTCAAACGCAGGCAAGACATATACGACTACTGGCGTGGTGTTCGACGGCACATTGGAATTAGGCCTTAACCTCGCCACCACAGGCGGCGTGACCCTCGACTTTGACACTTTCACTTTGCAATACTTAGGAATGGACGCTGAAGGCTACCGCGAGGTGCTCGCCCTGAAGATTAACGAGGCCAAGACGATACTTGACAATTTGGAGGAGGGTTACGACGCCACCCCAATAAGAGATGCCATCACCGCTGCCGAGGCTCTTGACCTTGATGCACCTGCCGATGCTGTAATATCAGCCATTGCCGTCATCGATGCCGCTCTTGCCGACTATCAGGTGTATGCCGACCAGCGTGCCGCCGAACGTAAGGCCGTGGAGCAGTTCGCCGCTCTCATCGCCGCCGCAAAACAGGAGCGACAGTCCGACACATATCCCGGCACCGAAGCCTTCGATGCCGCCATTGCCACGGCCGAAGCTTTCTACTCACAGTTGCAGACCAATCCTTCACTCGCCACAATTGATGCTGTTGATGCTCTGAATTCAGCCCGCGAGGCTTACTACAACTCTCAGTACACCATTGCCCCTGTGCAACAAACCGTATCCTACGTGGATCTTTCGCTTAGCGGTTCTGAGAAATATGTGTTGCGTGTAGGTGGAAAACCATTCTATCCTACCGAGATTCAGGTTCGTCCCGACAAGATGCGTGGTTACCTTGGCTGGAGCGAGGACGAGATTGAGGCTACGTTTAAGCGTGCTGCCCAGGACGGCTTCAACACCCTGAGCATACCCCTCTTCTGGAGCGAGGTGGAGCCGGAGAAGAACCATTTCGACTGGCGCATTCTCGACCAGTACCTCGGCTGGTGCAAGAAGTACGGCGTGCATGCCGAGATTCTCTGGTTCTCGTGGAGCTCCGGCGGCCGCGTACAGTGGCTGTGGAACTACAACGGACGGCAGCAGCTGCGCACCCCCGACTACGTTTGTTCGATGGATGGCACGTCGGAGTTCAACATGCTGCGCACCGAGTGGGAGTACTCCCTCGACTGGCGCGACCAGAACCTCATCAACCGCGAGATCTACGTCCTCGGCAAGGTGATGGACCACATCGCCCTCTGGGATGCTAACAACGAGCAGCCCCACACCGTCGTTGGCGTGCAGCTGGGCAACGAGGCCCGCGCCCACGGCAACAACTCGGCCACAGCTGCAGAGATTATCAACTATTACCATCAGGTAGGTACAGCCGTCAAACAGTCAAAATATGTCACTTGGACACGACTGAACTGCGTCAGTTACGAGACCAGCGGGCGCACCTCGGCCAACGAGAGCAAGCGTGCGAGCGGTGGCACCAACATCGACTTCGTAGGTATCGACATCTACGGCACCAACGCCTCGAAGGTGAAGGGTAACATGGACGGACAACTCGGAGCCACTGGCAAGAATTACCGCATGATTATGGAGATAGACGCGAAGGACAGCAACTCGCCCCTCTACCAGATGGCAGCACTGGCTGGCGACAAGGCTTTCGACTACTACAACATGGGACCTGTCGATGGCAACGGCCTCTACGCCAGCAGCGGACACGTGCTCACCGAACGCAGTCACATCTCTCTTGTACGTCAGCGCAACAAGATACTGAACCTGGCAAATCAGGACATCGCACTGCGCTCGCACGGCAACGGCCTCTATGTCTATAACTACGCAGGAAACTCAACCGCCGCCGAAAGCGGACTCGCCGGCATCTCGTTCACTCCCACTGCCGCTACTACGCAAGCCATCGCTGTGCGTCACAGCAACAGTCAGATTGCACTACTTGCCACTGCCGCAGGCACCTTCGCTATCCCTGCCTCACTCAACGTCACTTCGGCACAGCACGGTTATTTCGACGCAAACAACGATTGGGTGAAGGAAACAGACGTGACCATCAGCGATGGCAAGGTAGCCATGACCACCGCCTCATGCGTGCTCCTCACGCTCGACGGTCAGGAAGAGACCGATGGCCTTGTCACTTGGGGTGACGGCACAGGCGCATCGTGGACAGCACCCACGGGCGGTCCTTACTATAGCGGCTCGCAGGTATTACTCAATGGTGCCACCATCACTCTTGGCAATGCTGATGATACTCAGACCACATGGAGTTATCATTCAGGGAACGGTGGATTGATACCTTCGCAGATGCCTTCTGCCGATGGGTCAGCCAACACGCTTGTCACCACTTTCTCTGAGACAAGTCCTTTCGGCACGCTGCCCACACGCGGCTGCTTCCTGAAAATCGATGCCACCGAGACTGGCACACTGACCATAGGTTGCAAACCATCATCCGATGCCGCACAGCAGTTGGTGCTCGTCACTATGGACGGCAACGACATCGCTTCTGCCAAGATGATTTCCGGTATCTGGGAGACCTCCTACAGTTTCGATGTGGAGGCAGGCAAGACTTACTACTTCTTCCAGCTCTCCAAAAGCGGTCTGCTCACCAGTTACCGCTTCACGCTGAAGAGCCTCTCCTTCCTGCTGCCTGGCCAGAAGCCCATCAAGGTCTTTACCATCGGCGACTCCACGATGGCACCGAAATCGAGTGCCACCGAGCGCGGCTGGGGCATGCTATTCCCGCAGTTCGTCGATGCCTCGCTGGTCACCGTCAGCAACCACGCCGCTGATGGCCGCTCCACGAAGAGTTTCATTGACGAAGGTCGCTGGACTACCGTCGTGAACCAACTCAGCGAAGGCGACTACGTGCTCATCCAGTTCGGACATAACGACGAGAAGACCGATGCCTCGCTGCACACCGACCCGCAGACCACCTACAAGCAGAACCTCACACGCTTCGTCAGCGAGACCCGCGCCAAGGGTGCCAACCCCGTGCTGCTGACACCTATCGTGCGTCGAATCTTCGGTCCTGACGGCAACATCGTCAACGAGCATGAGGCATACGCCGAGTCCATGCGCCAGTTGGCCACAGAACTCAGTGTACCCCTCATTGACATGACCCTGCTCAGTGCCCAGTACGAAAACATCGCTGGAGTCGTTGGTAGTCGTGCCCTCCATGAGTACTTCCCTGGTTCGGAGATTGACAATACTCACCTTTGTCAGCTCGGAGCCTATATTACTGCCCGCTGCGTGGCCGAACGGATTGCTGAGAACGATGACATAGCCATTGCTCTCAATGCCAATCCCACCACCATGGACGGTGCCTACGTCTCGACCCTCGACTTTGCCAAGAATGCTGCGGGCATGAAAGACTTCGATGGCACTCTTTCTGAACTTGATGAACAAGTACGCCAGCAGCGCCTCACAACTCGCCAGTCGCTTAATACAGGCGATGATGCCACCTTTGCCCTTGTCAATCCCGACTTCGCCGAAGGCTTCTGCTGGTACAACGCCGTACAGGCCACGCGCCCCATGGGCTGGACCATCGACTGTAACGGTAGTGTCAACATCAAGAGCAGCACAGCCGCCAAAGGGACCCTCATCACAAGCGGTCAGGAGCACTTGCAACTTTGGGGTATCAACGGCACAGCCACTGTCATCCAGTCAGTTACAAACCTTCCTAATGGCCGTTATGAAATAGCCGCTACAGTCTGCACAAACGGGACACTCACAGCTAGCCTTTTCGCAGCCGATGCTACTACGCCTATCAACGACAATAATATATTTAAGGTGGAAGCCGATGTCACTGACGGCACACTCCGTATAGGTCTGACCGTCAGCAGCAGCACTGGTGCCACTATTGACCTCGATGACTTCACCCTCCGCTTGGTCGACAGTTCTACAGGGATTTGGCATATTGAAAATGGTAAATTGAAAGATGATGATACTGTTTACGACCTCTGTGGCCGTAAAATAACTAATCCTATGAAAGGAATATATATAATCAACGGAAAGAAAGTAATCATTAAATAACTAATTAAAAACTACAATCTAAATGAAAAAAACAACACTGTTACTGTTGGCCATGCTCATGATGGTGTCAGGAATGAGAGCCAACACAGAAATCTTTATCACAAAAGACATATCAAGTCAGAACGTATCGAAAAATGTCACGTTGAACGGAACGACTTACAGTGTTAGCACAACCTATACACTGACAACGGTTCAGGAACCAAACTCAAGCTATGACTATACACTGTTCCGTCTGTCGTATGCCGATCTTGGCACAGCACTTGGTGGCATCACGGCTACATCATCCAACGTGACATGCTATTATCCAACTGCCGCTGGTGCTTATGAGACCAAAGGCGACAACTGGTTTGCCGACGACGGTACAAAATCCACATGGGCAGGAAACAGCCGTTGGTTCATACAGGAAATCACTTCTGACGCATCAAACTTCATCTTCTGGGTGGGTCAGCAAGGAACTGCAGGAAAAGGCTGCTCAGTAGGTGACAGCTTCACCAGCACATTCTACATGGTAAATGGAACAAATGCCGTTGAGCTAACAGTGAAGTTAGACATCAGCATGAAGACTTACACAAAGGACAATGTGGCTTATGACATCTCGGATATAGAAGCCAGCTACACTGCATCTTGGAACTATCTCTACGCCATTTACGATGGCACCACTGGATTCGGCGACTTGGCTAACAACAAGACTTGGGCGTCATGGAGCGATAACCGTCCCGCCTCACAATGGCTGCGCTACGGCTGGAATTCCGATGTGACGATCCGACAGGTGAATCTCTACTTCTGGAGTGATACGGAAACTGCTGGAAATAACGTGGCTGTGCCTGCAGACTGGAAACTTCAGTACATGGATGAGGAATCATCCCAATGGACAGACGTGCAACTGCTCGAAGGCGAGCAGTACACCTGCCAGCGTAATGCAGTTAACACAGTTTGTTTCGAACCCGTAAGAACTCGCCAACTGAAGCTCACCATGCAGGCACAAGGCAACGGCTCTACCTTCAGTGCTCTGGGTGTCTCAGAATGGGAGGTCATAGGCGAGATGGAAAAGAAAGATGTGGTCTACGGCGACTATCCCATACAGAACGTTGACTTTTCGAAGGTTCACCTGACAGACCGTTTCTGGAAATCCCGCATGGAGCAGAACCAGACAGTCACCATCCCCATCGCCTTAGAGCAGTGTGAGAAGACCAACCGCATGCTCAACTTTGAAAAGGCGGCCGCCATCCTGAGAGGCGAGAACATCGGCTATTTCGACACCGAAAACACCTTCGACGACACCGACATCTACAAGATTCTCGAAGGTATGGCCTACAGCATCCAGACCAACTATTCGGCCGAGATGGACGCCAAGATGGATGAACTCATCGCTCTCGTCGGATCGGCACAGGAGCCTGACGGCTATCTTTACACTCCCCGCACAGCAGGAGAACCTGGTCATTATCACTCATGGGTGGGAACCAACCGCTGGGAGAAAGACCCCGACCTCTCGCATGAGCTATATAATTGCGGACACCTCTATGAAGCTGCCTACGCACACTATATCTCCACGGGCAAACGCACATTGCTCGATATCGCCATCAAGAACGCCGACCTGTTGGTGCAAGACTTCCTTGTGGGAGGTTTGACCTACGAACCCGGACACCAGATTGTGGAGATGGGATTGGTGAAGATGTATCGTGCCACTGGCAACTCCGATTACTTGAAACTGGCTAAGTACTTCCTCGATCTGCGTGGTCTGAAGGGCGTGATGCGCAAGGAGTACAGTCAGACCACAAAACCCGTCATCATGCAGGACGAGGCTGTAGGTCATGCCGTGCGAGCTGCCTACATGTATAGCGGTATGGCCGATGTGGCTGCCATCATGGGCGACGAGGCTTACCTCAATGCCATCGACAAGATCTGGAGCAACGTGGTGGAGAAGAAATACTACATCACTGGCGGTATCGGCGGTAAGATTAACGGCGAGGCTTTTGATGCCAACTATGTTCTGCCCAACCGCGAGGCTTATTGCGAGACCTGTGCCGCCATCGGCAACGTGTATTGGAACTGGCGCATGTTCCTGCTCCACGGTGATGCAAAGTATTACGATGTGATAGAGCGCACGCTTTACAACGGACTCATCTCCGGCATCAGCCTCACTGGCGACCATTTCTTCTATCCCAATCCGTTGGCCAGCAATGGCACATCGGCTGTGCCCGGTCGCGACGTAGTGCGATCCGAGTGGTTCGGCTGCGCATGCTGCCCCTCCAACCTCTGTCGTTTCACGGCCTCCGTTCCCGGGTACATCTATGCCCACCGCGACAACGACCTCTACGTGAACTTGTATATCCAAGGCACGGGAGAGATTGACATGCCTGGCGGTACCGTCAAACTGACGCAGACCACCGAGATGCCTTGGCAGGGTGCCGTCAGTATCAAGGTCGATGAGACCACCGGTGACAGTTTCTCAATGAGACTGCGCCTTCCAGGTTGGGCCAATGGACAGCCTGTTCCTTCCGACCTTTACACCTACGTCAACGCACAGCAGGCCAACATCGAAGTGAAGGTGAACGGCCAGGCCGTGACCTATGAGATGAAGGATGGCTACATGACCATCGAACGCGACTGGGCTGCCGGTGACGAGGTTTCCTTCGAACTGCCCATGAACGTACATAAGACAAAGGCACATGAGAATGTCGAAGCCGACCGTGGCCGCCTGTCCATTGAGCGCGGACCTGTGGTCTATTGCCTTGAGCATCCCGACAATGCCAATCAGGACTGGTACCTGACGGAGACAGCTCAAGCCGAACCCGTATGGACTGATGACTTGAACGGACTGATGAAACTGACCATTACCGAGGAAGGCACAAGCGCCGCCATACATCTACTGACAGCCATCCCTTACTATGCCTGGGCCAACCGAGGAAAAGGGAATATGGAGGTATGGATTTCCACAACGGAGGCTGAATATCCCACCAATATCAATCTTTCCGATATCGATGTGGTGGGCGAGAAGGAGTTGACCATTGACTACTATCCCGTGAACGACGGTTGGGCCACTCACATGCAGTCGGACATGCCCGTTGACGATGTTCCCACCGTTCTCGGCCTTCCCATCAGCAAATTCAAACTCGACATGATGTATGTCAAGAGCGACGCTTCGACCCTAAGCCGCACCAAGTGTGCCAGCGGCGGCAACGGCTTCTGGCTTATCAAGGAAGGCATCGAGGCAGGCGAGCTCTTCTGCACGGCAGACGACTATGATGCCAATCGTCGCATATTCCTCAATGTCGATGGCTTCTACCAGACCGACCAGACGGTGAAGATTGGTTATGGCCAGCGTCCCAACAGCTGCCAGTCGGGTGTCTATGAGACGGGTGTCTATATGCTCGCTCCCCGTGACGAGAACGACCGGTGGAAAGCCTACCACGTGATACTGAAATTCAATCTTCAAGGCTCTCTCATCGACGAGGATGCCAATTATGATGCTCCTGAGGCCAACGGCATCACTGCCATCACACTGAGACGCGCCATCGGTGCCGACAAGTGGAGCACACTCGTGTTGCCTGTGGACCTGAACGAAGCCCAGTTGAAAGGCACTTTCGGCGACAATGTGAGGATTGCGGCTCTGTCATCGGCCACTGCCGAGGAACTGCAGTTCACCTCCGTAACCTCGACCAAAGCCAACCAGCCTTATATGATTTTATTGCTGTCCGATAAAAGTTTTTTGCACGGAATGAAATCAGGCTGAATCCCA
>R25__coassemble_327_pt1 | contig 29376 bp, 19 predicted proteins | sample R25__metabat2_high_PE_055 | metagenome-assembled genome bin R25
GCGTAATTCGGCGTGAGGTTAAACGAAATATTGCACTTCTATCTTGAAAGTAGGACCTGCGTTTGAGCCACGCTATCATTTTCCCGTACAACTGGATGGGATAGCAGCACGCTAAGTGGAGACGACGCATCTTGCGTCGTGCTGCGGGACTTGGTCATAGCCCAAGACTCCTGCTCACCAGCACATAGAGTTTGTCGTTGGGACGGACACGCTCATTCGTACGGATTGAGATATGCTGGCCACGAGTGGCAACCGAGACGGGCTGCAGGTCAACACGAATCTCATCAGCTTGCTGGATCAAAGCACCAGTCGTCGTGCCAGTCACGAGAATCTTGTCTCCTGCATGCAGGTCCTCATTTTCCACCAGAAACTCGCCGACACCTATCTTAGAGAAATATTTCAGACATTTACCCACATAAACTTTCTTCTCCGTGGCTTTCGAACCGTAAACCTCACACCATTCACCCAAACGCTGGCCCTGGTAATAACCGTCCCAGAAACCACGGTTGAACACCGTGGAGAGGGCGGCGTCCCAACGGTCCTGACGGGCGGCGTCCTGATGGAAACTGCCGTCGAGCACCGCATTGATGGCCTCGTTATACGAACTCACAACCACCTCCACATATTCCGGACCACGTGCACGACCCTCAATCTTGAACACACGAACGCCCGCATCCATCATGATATCCATGAAACGAATGGTTTTCAAGTCCTTAGGCGACATGATATACTTATTATCGATATTCAGTAACGTTCCCGTCTCAAGGTCACGGACCTCATAGCCACGACGGCAAATCTGAACGCACTCACCACGGTTGGCGGAACGGCCGGCATTCTGGAGGCTCAGATAGCATTTACCACTGATGGCCATGCACAACGCACCATGGCAGAACATCTCTATCCGGACCAAATCACCCGAAGGACCGGTGATGTGCTGTGCCTGAATCTGCTCATAAATCTCTTTCACCTGCCACATGTTCAACTCGCGGGCCAAAACCACCACATCGGCAAACTGGGCATAAAACTTCAACGCCTCAATGTTGGATATGTTCAACTGAGTGCTCAAATGAACCTCTTGGCCGATTGAACGGCAATAGGTCATCACAGCCACATCACATGCGATGATGGCGGAGATGCCGGCTTCATGGGCTGTGTCAACAATCTCACGCATTTCCGACAAGTCCTCACCATAGATGATGGTGTTCACTGTCAGGTAGCTCTTCAGGCCATGCGACTGACACAGCGAGGCAATCTCACGCAAGTCGTTCAAACCGAAAGCGGAGGCGGAATGGGAGCGCATGTTCAGTTTTCCTATGCCAAAATAAACAGAGTCTGCTCCGGCATGAATGGCAGCGGCAAGGCTTTCGCGGGAACCAACCGGAGCCATTATCTCAAAATCACGCCTCGAGAGCGTTTTATCCAAGAAAGATGATTCTTTATCCACGCTTCTTCTTGATTTAAAAGGATATTTTTGCAAAGATAGCAAATTTTATCTAAATTTGCATAATTTAGGATGCGCCTCAGAATAAAGAAACAAACAAGTTTGCTTTTTTCTTCGCTCGGCTTTCACTAAATATACATAAAATACATCATTGACAATGACTTTCACATACGACGTAATAGTGGTTGGAGCGGGGCACGCTGGTTGTGAGGCTGCATGTGCAGCCGCCAACATGGGCGTGAGGACATGCCTCATGACCATGGACATGAACAAAATAGCCCAGATGAGCTGCAACCCAGCAGTGGGAGGCATTGCCAAAGGACAAATCGTGAGGGAAATCGACGCGCTCGGAGGACAGATGGGAATCGTCACCGACCGATGCTCTGTGCAATTCCGGATGCTCAACCGCTCCAAAGGACCAGCCATGTGGAGTCCGCGTGCACAATGCGACAGAGGAAAGTTCATCTGGACCTGGAGAGAGGTGCTCGACAAGACCCCAAACCTCCACATCTGGCAGGACCAGGCCATGGAGCTCATCGTGGAAGACGGAAAGGCGGTGGGGGTCAACACACTCCTCGGAGCACAGTTTACGGCAAAGACGGTCATCATCACTGCAGGCACATTCCTCAACGGACTGATGCACGTGGGAAGAAGGCAGTTCCCGGGAGGAAGGATTGCGGAACCGGCTGCAACTGGCCTCACTGAGTCCATCGCAAAACACGGCATTCGATACGGAAGGATGAAGACGGGGACTCCGGTCAGAATCGACAGGAGAAGTGTGGATTTCTCACTGATGGAACGCCAGGACGGCGATGCCGAATACAGCGCCTTCTCTTACCTCAGCGAACAAAGACAGCTCAAACAACTCCCTTGTTGGATCTGCTACACCAACGAGAAAGTGCACGAGATCCTCAGAAGCGGATTCAACGACTCTCCCCTTTTCAATGGACAGATACAGAGCATCGGACCTCGCTACTGCCCGAGCATCGAGACCAAACTCCACACCTTTCCCGACAGAAACCAGCACATGCTCTTCCTTGAGCCAGAGGGTGAGGACACCAACGAGATGTATCTCAACGGATTCAGCTCTTCCCTGCCTATGGACGTTCAGATCAACGCGCTCAAGCAGATTCCTTGCTTTGCCAACCTGGAGGTTTACAGACCAGGATATGCCATCGAATACGACTACTTCGACCCTACTCAGCTCAACCACACGCTTGAGTCCAAAATCATCAGCGGACTTTTCTTCGCTGGACAGGTGAACGGAACGACGGGGTATGAGGAAGCTGCAGGACAAGGCATCATCGCAGGCATCAACGCCGCGCAGAAGGTGAAGGCTGGAGAACCGTTCATCCTCCACCGCAACGAGGCATACATCGGTGTGCTCATCGACGACCTCGTGACCAAAGGGGTGGACGAGCCTTACCGAATGTTCACATCCAGGGCGGAATACCGCATCCTGCTCCGACAGGACGATGCCGACATGCGGCTCACCGACAAGGGATACCGAATCGGACTGGCCAGCCAGGAGCGGTTCGACAGGATGATGGACAAGAAAAGACGAATCGAGGAAATCATCGAGTTTGCACAAAACTTTTCTCTCAAACCCAACCTCATCAACCCGGCTCTCCCTAAAATCGGCACCACTCCCCTGCTCCACGGATGCAAGCTCGAGGAACTCCTCGGAAGGCCTCAGGTCACCATCCGCAACATCATACCTCACATCACACCGTTCAGCAATGCGGTGGAGAGGATATGCGAAGGATGCTCCGAAATCAGGACCAACGAAATCATTGAGGCCACGGAAGTGCAGATCAAATACAAAGGCTACATCGAACGCGAACGGCAGATGGCGGAAAAAATGGTACGCCTCGAAAATATCAAAATCAAAGGCAAGTTCGACTACATGAACATGAACCAAATCACCATCGAGGCACGGCAGAAACTGACCGCCATCAACCCCGACACCCTCGCGCAGGCCAGCAGGATTCCAGGAGTCAGCCCAAGCGATATCAACGTGCTGCTCGTGCTGCTCGGACGATAAGAAATTACTGACAAAAATATCATACAATTCACTTCTTAACTCATCTCTCTCCTATGAACAACGAATACTTAATGAAAAATTTGAGATGCATCGAGGATTTCCCAATCCAAGGCATCAACTTCAGGGATGTCACCACGCTTTTCAAAAATGCCAAATGCATTGAAATCATGGATGACGAACTCTATGAACTCTACAAGGACAAAGGCATCACAAAGGTGGTGGGAATTGAATCCAGAGGCTTCATCATGGGTGCCATTCTGGCCAGAAGACTCGGAGCAGGACTCGTGATGTGCAGGAAACCGGGAAAACTGCCTGCTGAGACTATCAGACAGGACTTCCAGAAAGAATATGGCACCGACACCATTGAAATCCACAAAGATGCCATCAACGAGGACGACGTGGTACTCATCCACGACGACCTCCTCGCCACCGGAGGCACCATCAAGGCGGCTTGGGAACTCGTCAAGAAGTTCAACCCTAAAAAATGCTACATGAACTTCATCATCGAAATTCGCGACGAAGGGCTCACCGGACGCGAGAACATAGGTGACGGAATAGAGGTCACATCGCTCATCAGAGTCTGAGAAAACCTAATGAGTTCTGAAAACAAAAAAGATTCGGACAAGCGTTTGTCCGAATCTTTTTTTATGATCTTTTGACAGGGCTTATTACTTAATGCCAAGCTTTGCCTTCACCTGAGAAGTCACGTCGGTGGAGAGAGACTTCGAGATGTAAGGGATGCCGGCGCTGGTGTCCATGATATACACATAACCGCCTGCCTGGCCCACTTCCTCAACAGCCTTCACCAGCTTCTGCTGGATGCCCTGAAGTTTCTCGCCCTGAAGCTGATTCAAATCCTGCTGGCTCTTGTTATAATATTCCTGCAGACGCTGGTTGAGCTCCTGAAGCTCCTGCTCACGACGTTTTTTCACATCCTCAATCAGCGTTGCCTGGTTCTTCTCATAATCCTCTGCCTTGGTGCGGAACTCATCCTGCATACGCTTCAGTTCATCCTCGTATGTCTTTGCCTTGGCCTGAACCTCATTCTGAGCTGTGGTGTACTCTGGCATGGATTGAATCACTGCGGCGGAGTCGAAATGACCGAATTTCTGAGCGGAAGCACACATTGGCAATACCATCATGAGTGCTACAAGTAATTTTTTCATCTTTCTTAATTTAATTTATTATTGAATTAGTTGTTTGTTTTAGTGATCAATGGGCATAACCCAGCTTCTGAAGCACCTCATCGCTGATGTCGATCTTTGGAGAGGCATAGATGATGCTGCCACCGGAGGCGCGGTCCAAAACCAACTGATAACCATGCTGGTCGCAAATGTCCTTCACGGCATTGTATATCTCATCCTGAATCGGAGCCATCAAGCTCTGGCGTTTCTTGAACAACTCGCCTTCCTGACCGAAATATTTCTTCTTCAGGTCGCTGGCCTGCTTCTCCTTCTGCATGATCGACTCTTCGGTCTTGGTCTTCTGAGCATCGGAAAGGAACACAGCCTCTGACTGATACTTCTTATATGCCGATTCCACCTCTTTCAAGATGGCATCAATCTCACCTTCCCATTTCTTCGACACCTGGTTCAATTGTTCGTTGGCACGCTCATAGGCGGGCACATTCTTCAGAATGTAGTCCATATCCACCATGGCGAATTTCTGGGCGGAAGCCCCTGCAAAAGCTGACAATGCAACGATTGCGGTTAAAATCATTCTTTTCATTTCTGTATTAAATTATAAGTTTATAGTCGTGTTGACAATCTCTCAAGGCTGAACGAAAAGCCTTTCAAGATGCAAATATATTGCTTTTTTTACATTTTTATGTGCTATAATCCCTATTATTTAGCAGATTTTCCCTAACAAAACGGGAGATTCCTCTATCAGAACTCCTGACCCAGAACGAAGTGGAACTGGCTGCCGCCATATTTCTTCGAACCGAACACCTTGTCGAAACCGTAACCCCAGTCGATACCCATCATGCCGACCATTGGCAGGAAAATCCTCACACCAACACCGGCTGAACGCTTCATGTCGAACGGGTTGAACTTCTTGATGTCGGTCCACGCATTACCGCCTTCCACGAATGCCAGCGCATAAATGTTCGTGCTGCCTTGCAGCATCACAGGATAACGCAACTCTGCTCCCAGACGTGAGTAGGCATAGCCTTCAAAGCCGTATGGAGTCAGACAGCCGTTGTCATATCCGCGCAGACCAATGGTCTCTGAGTAGTAGTTGTAAGAATAGCCCGACATACCGTCACCACCCATATAGAAGGTCTCAAACGGCGACTTCTTGTATTTGTTGTATGAACCAAGGAATCCACAGTCGAAACGGGTCATCAGCACGAAACATTTCGGATTGCTGGAAAGAGGGGTGTAGAATTTCGACTGGAACTTCCATTTGTGGTATTCTATCCACTTGTGGATTTTCTGGAGGTTCGCCATGCGGTCTGCGTCTGCAGTGCTCACATGCTGGCTCAGGTATTTGTAGTCCAGGTTGTCGAACATCGAATAAGGAGGAGTGGCTGCCACACTCAGCGAAATCTGCGAGCCTCGGCGAGGGAACATGCTGTTGTCGATCGAGGTGCGGGCCAGACGGAGTGTCAGGTTGATGTTGTTGCAGTTACCATCAGTAATCAGGAAGTACTCCCAATCTTTCAGCATGTAGCGGGTGAAGGAAAGGGTGGCGGAGAAACTGAAGTTGTTGTCAGGCCATGTCAGACGCTTACCCCATCCAAGGGAGGCACCGATGAGCTGGATATACTTGTCAGGGTCGTAGTACGAGCTGTAGTTGTTGTAATAGGAGTTGTTGTAGTTGCCCACTCCGTAGAGCATCGAATAATAGCTGTTGTAGTACGAACTGTTGTAGTACGACGAACTGATGTCCGTCTGCTTCGAATAGAATGCAGAGAACGACAGTGAGTTCGGACGCTTGCCACCACACCAAGGGTCGTAGAACGACAGGTTGTAGGACTGATAGTAGCGACCGTTGGTCGAGGCACTCAGCTCCAACTGCTGGGCATCACCCTGAGGCAGGATACCACGTCGGTTCTTGTTCTTGCCCAGCAGGTTGCGCAGGGAGAAGTTGGTGAATTTCAAACCAATCTTTCCAATCACACCTGTGATACCCCAACCCAATGAGAACTCCACTTGGTCGTTTGCCTTAGAGGCAAGACCGAGGTTCATGTCAACCGTTCCCGACACCTCGTCGGCCTTAGGCTGGAAGTCAATCTGCTCAGGGTCGAAATGGCCCATCTGGCCAATCTCCTGATACGACTGCTTATAGGCATCCATCGTGAACATATCGCCTGGCTTCAGCTTCAACTCACGGCGGATCACCTCCTCATACACGCGGTCGTTACCGTATATTTTGATCTTGTTGATTGAAGCCTGCTTGCCCTCCACAATACGGACCTCAAGGTCCACGGAGTCGCCGTCAACGTCAACCTCAACCGGGGTCACACGGTTGAACACATAACCTTTGTTGTAGTAATAGTTCGATACGGCGTCATCGTCCTTGGTAAGGCGGTCGTTGATCTGCTTCTGGTTGTACACGTCACCGCGCTTCATCTGGAGAACATCATTCAGACCGTCAGTCGTGAACAGGGTGTTGCCTGCCCAGCGCACATCACGCAGATAATAGCGCTGACCTTCATTGATGTGGATGTAAACGTCAACCAAGTTGTCGCCCACGTCAACCACACTGTCGGCCACGATTTCAGCGTCACGGTAGCCCAGCTCATTGTATTTCTCAATCACACGCTCTTTGTCCTCGGCGTATTTCTCGTCGATGAACTTCTGGGCCTTCAGCAAACTCTTGAAACCTTTCTCGTTAGTCTTCTTCAACAAACCGCCGCTGAAGAAGTTACCCATGAATTTCTTACGCTTGATATGGTCGTTACCAGTGATGTGGATATGGCGAACCTTCACTTTCTCATGCTTGTCGATGTTCACGTCAACGATGAGCTGATCCTCGTTGTTGATATCGTCGTGCTCCACAATGTCGATGGTGGCGTTCTTGAAACCTTTGTCATCGTAATATTTCTTCGCCACAATCTTCGCACGGTCAATCACGTTCGGCGTAATCTGGTTGCCTTTCACGATACCCATCTTGTTGCGCAGGTCGTCGGCCTCACCTTTCTTCACACCGTTGATATTCAGTTCCGACACGCGGGGACGCATCGAAAGCACAATCTTCAGGTAGATACTGTCGTTCTGGATTTTGTCGGCCTCAATCTTCACCGTGGAGAAGAGCCCGTGTTTCCAGTAACGCTTCACGGCCTGGCTGATGTCCTCACCGGGAAACTCAATCATGTCGCCCACCGAAAGTCCGGAAATGCCGATGAGAAGGTAGTCCTCATAGTTCTTCACACCTTCAACACTGATTCCGCCAATCGGCATGCGACGGGTCTGACCGTAAACCACGGTCGGCTTGTCCTCAAGCACCTGCGAACGAACGGTCGTAAGCCCAGAGAACAATATCATGATCAACAACAGTAATCGTCTATTCAATTTCATAATCAAACTTTATATAGGATGCGGAATTCATAGCAGAGAATCTCCGTCATATATTCATTCTTTCTTTTCACTTTCTATCTGCTCGCCGGTCTTGCCAAACCTGCGCTGGCGGTGTTGATAGGCCACGATGGCTTTGTACAACTCTTCGCGGTTGAAGTCGGGCCAATACACATCCGTGAAGTAAAACTCGCTGTAGGCACACTGCCATAACAGATAGTTGCTGATGCGCTGCTCACCACCAGTGCGGATCAGCAGCTCAGGATCGGGCATGAACGAAGTCTGCAAATGGCGGCTCACCACATCCTCATCAATGGCATCAGGGCTCAACGTGCCGGAGGCCACCTCAGAGGCCATCTGACGCATCGCCTCAGTCAACTCCCATTTCGAAGAATAGCTCAACGCCAGCACCAGGCAAGTGCCCTGGTTGTCCTTTGTCAGCTCTTCCAACGCCTCCACGCCCTCACGAACGAAAAGCGGCAGACGCTTACGGTCACCGATGATGCGGAAACGGACACCGTTCTTCATGAACAGGTCGCCGTCCAGATGCTTCATCAGCAGGTTCATCAGCGCACTCACCTCATCTTTCGGACGGTTCCAATTCTCTGTGGAGAATGTGTAGAGCGTCACAAAACCCAGATGAAGCTCAGCAGCAGCGGTGATGATGTCGTGAACATTGTCGGCACCAGCCGAATGGCCTTCCGTGCGGACCTTGCCACGCTGCTGTGCCCAACGGCCGTTGCCGTCCATGATGATGGCCACGTGCTGGGGAAGGCGGGATGTGTCTATCTGTTCTTTATACATTTTGTCGTTTTCAATATTCCACACTCGGACATTTCCTCAACTTCGGACATAAATCGTAGGATACGTAAAACGTGGTGAGGCAATAGCTGTCCTTATTTTTCAAAAAGCCGCTCTTGATGCTGTAAGGGTCTTCTATCCCGTCGAGCTTGTCGCTCAACGTGAAATGCACTGAGCAGTCAAAACCCACATTCCAACGGTCTTTCAACTTGTATTTGATGCCAAAACCCACAGGGAGGTTCATCGTGAACACATCGCCGCAGTACGTGCCGCCTATGCCCAACTGGATATAAGGCACCCAGCGCTTATGACCCTTGTAGGTGGCTGTGCCAGTGCCGTAGCCCCAAAAATGGAGTTCATAGAGGCAACTCACATCTGCCACACTCTCGCTGAAACTGGTCTTATCCAGCGGAGGAAAACGGTTGTCGGTGTCTTTCAAGTCACCGCTGATACCGGCGTAGGAGGCGCCGAATTTCAACGCCATGCGGGGGTTGATGTTCCAACGGGCCAAGGCACCTGCTGACCCGCCCAGATGTTTGAAAAGTCCGGAATAGTTGCAGTCGCCGAAATAAACGCTGCCGCCAGCCATCCCTCCCAACTCCAAGGCATATTCCAACTCCTGGCTGCGGGCACCACTGGAAGAAAGCATCATCGACAGCAACAGAAACAGGCGAAGGACAGGCATGGATACCGTCCTCGTCAATGCTGCGGATATGTCTCTGACGAATGCCATGGGAATTCTGACATTTTGCTTACTTCGACTTGATTCCACGCCAGCATTTGCCGCCACTCTGAATCAGCCACAAGTTGTCATCGCAGGCGGTCATCGTCAGCGGAAGGGTGCTGCCCTTCAAGTCGTCCACCATCTTATAGCCGCTTTCCGGCACATGCCAAGTCACTCCATTGTCCTCTGACACAAAGACATGGGCATAAGAGGAGGAGGAAGTGCCGTCCTCCAGCTTACCGATAGCCATCAGGCGGCCTTTGAAGCGGGCCATCTGAACGTCCTCCATCGAAGGCAGTCCGTAAGGGTTGTCAGCGGATATGTTGATATAGGTCCATGGCTGATCCGACTCATCCGAAGAGGAGCTGACCTTGAACCAAGCTACTGAATATGCGGATTGGGTGTTCGAACCGACCATCACCACATTCTGAAGCGAGGTGTTGGTCTTGAAGGCATAAGCCGCATAACTCACCGGCATCTCAGGCAGCAGGCTCAGGTCGGCGGCTTCAGACACGTTCCATGAGGAGCCGTCGGCTGTTTCCACAAGGTTCAGTCCGTCGAAGGCATAGAGATGCCCGGCGTCGGCACTGAGCAGGCGGTCGAAGGTTTTGCCGGAAATGGCGTTCCACTCCACACCGTCGGCCGACTCATACAGTCCGCCTTCGGCATCCAATGCAAAGAAGGCGCCGTTGAACAAGGTGACGGAGCGGTAGTCGATGGCAGCCGATAAAGCCACAGGAGTATTCCAACTCAGCGTGGTGCCTGTGCCAGACGCTGTGGTCAGCGTCGGGTTGCCGTTGTTGTCTGCAAAAACATAGAGGATGCCGTCGCGGTTCAACGTGCGGTGGGCACCGCTCAGGCTCAGGTTGCTGTTCACCTCAAGCCAACTCAGCGAGTCGGTCTCATAAATGCTCTTGTTGAGCTGAACCTTATAGCGCTTTGAATATTTGCCATCGCTGCTGACCACACGCAAATACACCGGCTGGCTGAAGTCAAGCGAATCAGAGCCACTGATCAGGCGGAAATAATTCGACTCATCGTTGCCCTGACGGAAATACACGGAACCGATTGCCGTCACCGTCGGACATACACGGGTGATGTTCGCCCAAAATGGAAGGGAGTCCACCGATGTGATCTCACCCTTCAGCTGGTCAATGTTGAAATAGATGCTTTCTCCGGAAATCGTGCGGTTATAAGTAGTGTCCTTGCCGTTCACCGTCGTGCTGTAACTGGAGGTGATGTCGCCAACCGAAAAGCTCGAAATCATACAGATTGGAGTTCCCTCGTTCTCTTCGTCCGAACTGATGCAGCTGCTCAACAGCAAGGGGAACGTCAGCACAAGTAACAGCAGATATGAAATTTTATTCATTGAATCGTGATTTTTGCCTAAAAAATGGAATTTGTCGTCAAAACATAATTCTTCAATTTGCAAAATTACAAACATTTTTCACGATACGGAACTAATCATCCCTATTTTAAATATTTTTATAGGATTTTTTCGTCTTTTTTAAGCATTGAAGGACGTTTCAACCGCTTAAAATCACATTTTTCCCTCTTTTTCTCCCTTTTTCCCAACAAAATGATCAAACTGGTGCACAGCGGCAGAACACTGGCTGATGCCTCTATACAAAAGACAACATGAGACCGTCAGACACGTCTGAAACTCCGAACCACATGACCACCTACCAAAGTCTCACCGGTCAGCCACTCATCTGACAGCCTGGGAGCGGCAACTCCCTCGCCTGCCTTGCAAACTCCGGTCTCCACGTATGCCTCATCCCACAGGCCAAGGTCAATAAAACTCTGAAGCACGTCGGCACCACCCTCAACCAGCAAGCTTTGAACACCACGCTCATATAAGCCACTGACAGCCTCATCCACCGAACAGAAAAACAACGTACGGGGATTGCGCAACAGGTGGTAGCCCACCCCCGATGCCTCCAACAGCTCACGGCGGCCAAGCACCACAGGAAGTGGGTCTGGACCATCCCAATGACGGACGGTCAGACTCGGATTATCGCATTCCACCGTCCTGCGGCCCACTAATATCGCCTCATGCTCCGAACGACGGCGGTGGCTCAGCATCTGAGTCTCAGCATTCGAGATTTTCAGCACATGGTCTGGTCCATGGTCCTTGTAGCCGATGAAACCATCTGACGTCTGAGCCCACTTCAAGGTGATGAACGGACGGTGAAGGCTGTGGAAAGTGATGAACCGCTTGTTCAAAGCACGGCACTCTTCCTCCAAAACGCCGACCGTCACCTCAATGCCAGCCTCACGCAAAATCTCAATTCCGCGACCCTGAACCTTGCTGAAAGGGTCGATGCATCCCACCACACAACGCCTCAGCCTCTTCTCCACTATCAACCGGGCACAGGGAGGGGTCTTGCCGTAATGGGCACAGGGCTCCAGGCTCACGTATATCGTGCTCTCAGGCAGCAGATGCTCGTCTTCCGGACGTACTGATGCCAACGCGTTCACCTCTGCATGTCCCTCGCCACAGCGCACGTGGTAACCCTCACCGATGATACGGCCGTCATAAACGACCACAGCACCTACCATAGGATTAGGTGCTGCATGGCGCATTCCGTTCTTAGCCAACTGAATGCAACGTCGCATATAGATTTCGTCTGTCGTCATGTCATCATGCCTGAGAAGACTTTTCAGATTCATCCCGTTCTCCCTCCGAAGCAGCCTCATCGCTGTCAGAAGAAGAATCGTCAGGGACAACACCAGTGGGAAGATCATCACTCGTTTTCCTCACCTCATAGCTCACCTTCTCGGAGTCTGCCTTCGCATTCTCTCCATGAGTCACGCCAAACAGTTTCCAAGGGTCAGCGGTGTTGTTGTCCTCCTGCTTATCTTTCTTTCTCTGATAAAACAAACCCATAACTTAAGCACTTTTTGAAAATGAAGTTCAAGAAGCAAGACATCACTTCACTTCCCAGATGTCGTTGGTCTCGAGCAACTCGGCAAAGTTGTGATAAGGTTTCTTGGCCGACACTTCCTCAATCTGGGCTGTCACACTGTCATCGTAGGTAGGAGCGTCCACGTCGCGGATCACACCCAGAGCCACCGGCCACTCCATCATGGCCAGCTTGGAATGGAGCGTGTTATCCTCGCAATGAGCATCGTGAACAAGCACATCATCAAGGGTATAGCCATCCTCACCGATCTTCACCACCTTGATGCCGAAGCCTTCCTGTACCAGTCCGTATTCATCGTTCTCTCCAAACACCATCTTCTTTCCGTGTTCCAGATAGATGGCGTTCTTCTTGCGCTCAGCTGGAGAATAGACGTTGTCGTGGGTGCCGTTGTTGAAAATCACGCAGTTCTGAAGAATCTCACACACCGAAGCACCCTTATGGGCGTTGGCAGCCTTCAGAATTTCTACCGTGCCTTTGGCATCAGTGGCTACGGCACGGGCAAAGAAATGGCCACGGGCGCCAAAGCAAAGCTCAGCAGGGCGGAACGGATCCTCCACCGTGCCGTAAGGACTCGACTTCGACACGAAACCACGAGGGGAAGTCGGAGAATACTGACCTTTCGTCAAACCGTAAATACGGTTGTTCAGCAAGATCATGTTCAGGTTGATGTTGCGGCGGTTGGCGTGGATGAAGTGGTTGCCACCGATGGCAAGTCCGTCACCGTCACCACTCACCTGCCACACCGTCAGCGACGGATTCGCCACTTTGCAACCGGTGGCGATGGCGGCGGCGCGACCATGGATGGTGTTCATGCCGTATGTGGCCATATAATGAGGAAGACGGCTCGAACAGCCGATTCCGCTGATCACGGCGTTCTCACACGGAGCGGTGCCGATCTCCGCCATGGCTTTGTGGAGCGATGCAAGGAAGAAATGGTCACCGCAACCGGGGCACCAACGTGGCTGACCTTTCTTAAAGTCGGCCTGGGTATATGTCTTTGTTTCCATTGTCTTTGGTTTTTCTGATTGAGGGCAGCGACTGTGCTGCGCCTGGTTCAATTATTGATGGCTGCATCCTGACTGCGCCAACATTACTTGATGATTGCTGAGAAATAACTTTTCAAAGTGGCCACCTCGAATGGCTGGCCTTTCACCTCGTTGAACTGAAGTGGCACGAAGTTATCTACTTTCATCCGCAGGAATGCGGCAAGCTGACCCATGTTCTGCTCGGCCACCACCACCTTCGGATAGCGTTTCAGCACCTCGGCGGTGTTCTTTGGAAGCGGGTTGATATACTTGAACTGGGCAAGCGCCACTTTCTTTCCTTCTGCGCGCATCTCGTCCATCGCGGCATGCAGATGGCCGTACGTGCCGCCGAATCCCACAATCAGCAGGTCGGCATCTTCCACATCGCCTTCCACCTCAAGGTCGGGAACGGCAATCTTCTCTATCTTCTCCTTGCGCAGGCGGGTCATCAAGTCGTGGTTCTCCGGATTCGTGGAGATGGCACCAGTCTTGTTGTCTTTCTCCAAGCCGCCGAGAATATGCTCAAAGCCCTCACGACCGGGAACTGCCCAATAGCGGACACCCGTCTGCTCATCACGCATGTAAGGAGTCCAGCTGCCACGCAGCTCTTCTGGAACGTATGGAGGACAAATCGATGGATAGTCTTTCAAATCAGGAAGTTTGAAGGCACCTGAACCGTTAGCCACGTAGGCGTCGGTCAGCAGCACCACCGGAGTCATGTGCTCCAAAGCGATCTTGCAGGCGTTGTAAGCCGCGTCGAAGCAGTCGGTCGGACTGGTGGCTGCAAGCACTGGCATCGGAGACTCTCCGTTACGGCCGAAAAGCACCTGAAGCAGGTCGGTCTGCTCACTCTTCGTAGGAAGACCGGTGGCAGGACCACCGCGCTGCACGTCGAGCACCACCAGAGGCAACTCCATGATCACGGCAAGGTTCATCGCCTCACTCTTCAGACAAATGCCAGGACCAGAGGTGGAAGTGGCAGCAAGCGCACCGGCGAAAGAGGCACCGACGGCACTCGCACAGCCGGCAATCTCATCCTCACACTGAACGGTCTTCACGCCCAGCGACTTGTGCTTCGACAGCTCATGAAGGATGTCGGTGGCAGGAGTAATCGGATAAGAGCCTAAGTAAAGCTGAAGACCAGCTTTCTCTGCTGCGGCAATCAAGCCGTAAGCGGTGGCTTTGTTGCCGGTGATGTCCATATAGCGTCCTGGCACCTTGTGCTTCGTCTCAATACGGTAAACATTCGACACGCTGGAGTGGGTGTTGTGGCCATAGTCATAACCAGCCTGGATCACCTTGATGTTGGCATCGGCCACGCCTGGCTTCTTCGCGAACTTCTCACGAAGGAAATTGAACGCCACATTCAAGTCGCGGTCGAACAGCCAGCAAACCAAGCCTAAGGCAAACATATTGCGGCATTTCACGATGCTCTTCACGTCCATGCCGGTGTCGGCAAGGCAGTCCTTCACCATCTGGGTGATCGGACAAGCAATCACGCGGTCAGGGTCGATGCCCATCTCCTTCAATGGGTCGTCGGTGGCAAATGCGGCTTTCTTCAAGTCGGCAGGACCGAATGCGTCGGTATCGATGATGATGGCGGCACCCGGTTTGGCATAGCGGTACTGGGTCTTCAGTGCGGCGGCATTCATCGCCACCAGCACGTCACACTTGTCGCCTGGAGTATAAACGATGTCGGCGCCGATGTGAACCTGAAAACCGCTCACGCCGGTCAGCGAACCCTGCGGGGCACGGATATCGGCAGGATAGTCCGGAAATGTGCTGATGCTGTTACCTACTGTGGCCGACACGGTCGAGAAGATGTTGCCGGCAAGCTGCATGCCGTCGCCTGAGTCGCCCGAAAAACGGACTGCCACATCACTTAATTCTTTGATTACCATTGCTTCTGACATAACTTCAATCTTTTTATCTTCTGAAGGATGTGAATCCTGAATTTTCTTAATTATATATGCAAGGAATATTCAGTTTCTGTATATTATGCATGAAATTTTCTGCAAAGTTGCAAAAAATATACAACTTTACAAAATATTTTGCTTACTAAATACAAAAATTATTGATTTTTTACGTTTTTACTTACAATTAGCACCAAATTTCAATGACTTTAATTGCAAAATGTAAGCGACTTCCGTGTTTTAGTAATTATTCACGGACAATCAGGAATTTTCCGACCACACCGTTCTTGCCTTCCTCATCCGTGGCGAGAATGTAATAGATGCCGGAAGCACAGTGCTTGCCACCCTGAAGACGGCCGTCCCACGTGTATTCGCCACCCACACTCGTACCTTCATTCACCAAACGGCCTGCCGCGTTCACAATCTTCACATGGCTGTCGTATTTCAACCCACGGATCACAATCCTGCCGTTGTAGTCAGGACGGACGGGGTTCGGATATACCTTCACCAAGTCTTTGTCGAACGAGGCCACAGGGTCAGTAGCGTCGCCAATATAGGAACACAGACCGCCGTCGGTGGCGATATAAACCTCTCCGGTCTCACCATCCACTGCGATGTCGTAGATGTTGTCGTCAATCAAAGGGGAGTTGTCTTTCGTGAAATGGGCGATGGTCTCTATCCCATCGGCACTCACCAGATACACGCCCATGCCACTCGTGCCGATCCACTTGCGGTTGCCACCGTCAATCGTGATGCACTTCACCGGAACCTCGTTAAGAAGGTAGTCGGCAAGGTTCGTCCCGTCGTTGCGGGGCACTTTCACCTGGGTCAGCGTGGTGTAGCTGTTGGTGGAAGTCAGCAAACTCGAGGGGTTGCTCACCATGAAAAGACCCTTGTCGTAACCCAGCCACAACGCACCGTTCAGGTCAAAGCAGAGGCAGTTCATCAGCGTAGGATGATAGAAGGTGCCGTCCTGGTTGTAGAAGTCGGACACGAACTTATGGCTGAATCCTTTCGGATTGCCAGGGTTGCCGTTGGTGTTCACCACCAGAAATCCGGCCTTCACCGAGGCGTCAACATCACGCCGGGAGTTGATCCATGCCCACCCGTTCTGATCAAACACCACATGGTCAAACGTGTGGTTGCCTTTGATTTCCGGCACATAATAGGAGGTCCAGCTCTTGTCGGCCTTCAGCATCCTCACGATAGTGTCACACTCCGTGTTGAGCATCCACAGGTTCTTCTGGCTGTCGAAAGCCAGACCAGTCACTCGCACATAGAAATGGCTGTCCCACGCATCGGGAAGAATTGTCTGAAGCGGGGAGTTGTCATAGGTATAGTGATTGGTCAGCTTGAAGTCTTTGAACTCATAAAGTCCCGAACTGGCTGCAGAGGCATAGTGATGGGTGGCGTCGTCAGGATCTTGCACAATATCGGTGATGTTGCGGTAATAGTAGTCCCCCACCTGCTCCAACGGGAGAGTCTCGTCGAAGGAACTCCACTCTCCATCCTCATACCGGCTGATGGTGCCGGCACGGAAGAGCTCGCCGGAATAATTGAACACACCGCCAGCCACCAGCAGACGGCGGTTGTCAATCAGGTTCAGCTTGTAGGAATAATTTCTCACTGGGCTGTTTGGAATCACCGAACCCACTTTCTCTTTCATTCCTCCGTCAGAAAGTTCCAAACCTTTCAATCCGTTCACGCCACAGGCGCTCCAATATGTGGATTGGCTGTGGCACATCCACTCCACCTTTTCTGTGTTCTCATACACCTGGAATTGTTGGGGAGTGGTGTATTCATAAAGCTTGCCGGCTTCAGTGCTCACATAAAGCTTGTCACCGCAGCTCCACATGGCAAGCATTTTCTCACTCAGTAAATTGGCGAGAGCCACGCGCTCCACATTCTGAATGTAAAATAAGCCACCGCTCCAAAAGCAATACACGGTGCCGCCAACGTCCAAAAACTTTGCAAAGGAGGCACTTCCAAAGTCATGCTTCCAGTTCTTCTGGTCGAGCAGGTTGTCGCTCAGGCTTCCCTTATAGGGTCCGTGAGGGGTCGATGCCACGATGCTGCCGTCAACCACGGCAATCGTTCGCACCTGCTCACCGATGTTGTAATAATTGCCGAACGCACGCTTGGCGATATCCACACAAACAATGCCGCTGTTCGTGCTCAGATACAGGATGCCGTCCTTCAGCAAGGCGTCGTTGAGCGTCTTGTCGCCCATCGACTTCATCTTCAGTTCCGGCATGTTGTAGCAACTCCCGTCTTTCGACAGCAAGTCGATATTGCCGTTACGATAGATGATGACCAGCTCACCCGTAGCCTCGCTCGACAGAATGTCATAGATGCCGAAGTCACTGAGCACCGTCGCCTTGTCGTAGGTCTCCACGCTCGTGTCCTCAGGATTGTAGCTGTAGAGGTTGCCGTCGCTCAACACATAGAGCGAGCCCCCCATCTCCACCACCTTGTGGGCGTTGTGATAGGCAGCATAAATATGCCAGTCGCCATCGTCAGCACGGCTCTGCGCTGAGGCGAGCAACAACAAAAGAAGGTATGCCAAACGTCGTATCATCTTGCACTTATCATTTATTGATATAACGTAAGAGGATGCCGTTTTAGTATAAAAACCGGCAAATCAGCCACGGAGAGACTTCACAAACTGCTCCACGGCACGCGCACGGTGGCTGATCTTGTTCTTCGTCTCGCTGCCCAGCTCGGCGAAGGTTTGGTCGTAGCCGTCAGGCACGAACAGCGGGTCATAGCCGAAGCCCTCACTGCCACGCAGCTCTGTAGAGATCCTGCCATCCACCCTGCCCTCGAAAAACTCATGGCCTGAGGAGGTCACGTAGGCAATCACGGTCCTGAAATCGGCCTTGCGGTTCGTTTTGTCTTTCAGCTCCTCCAGCAGTTTCGCATTGTTGGCGGCATGGTCATGTCCGTCGGTGGCATAACGGGCGGAATGCACGCCGGGAGCACCACCCAGGGCATCCACCTCAAGACCGCTGTCGTCGGCAAAACAGTCGAAACCATAATATTTCTTCACGAACTGGGCCTTCTGAAGCGCGTTCTCAGCAAAGGTGGAGCCAGTCTCCGGAATATCCACTTTGCAGCCGATGTCGTCAAGGCTCCGGATGTCATATTCCTCACCCAGCATCTCCCGCACCTCTTCCAGTTTATGTGCGTTGTTCGTGGCGAACACGATGGTCTTCTTGTTGCTCAGCTTCTTCATTTTCAATTCATCGAATCCCTCGCCATAGACACCCTGCACATTGCCCATCGACACAAAGGCGTAGGGGTCAATTATCTTGATGGTCCTGAAAATCTCAAGCGACTCACTCTTGCGGGCGATGCACACCAGCACGTTGCGCTCGGTCTTCGTGTACCAGCCTTCACCGGTCAGCACCGTCACACCATGCCCCATCTTGTTGATGGCGTCGGCGATTTTGGAGAAGTTGCGCGAGAAAATCATGAACTGAACCGACTGGCGCTGACGGTTCATCACGTAGTCCAGCGTCACACTCGAGATAATCAGCGTGGCAAAACCAAACACCACGCGGCGCCAGTCGTGGAACACGAAATAGCAGGAGCTGATAATCACCACATCGCAGGCCATGATCATGAAACCCAGACTCACGTTGCGGTATTTATGCACGATGGCGGCGATGATGTCCGTACCGCCGGTCGAACCGTTGCTCAGGAAGCAGATTGCCAGACCCATGCCTTCAAGAATGGCACCGATCACACAGGCCATGAATGCCTCGTTCTCACCTATCACCTGAGGAAGGGTTCCGTCGGGATTCTCCACCAGACGCTGTGCCAGCCAAATCAGGAAAGTCAGCGTCAGCACCCCATAGACGGTCTTCACGCAGAACTTCCAGCCCAGCACCTTCAATGCCACAATCAGAAACACGGCGTTGATCATCAGGTAGGTGTTCTGAACCTCAAATCCGGTCACATAATACACAATCGAAGCGATACCCGCCACACCGCCTGTCGTGATCTGATAAGGCAGCATGAAGCAGGTCAGCGCAAAGGCATACATCGCAAGAGCTATCGTGATCATCAGATAGTCCCGCACTTCAAGCCATATCTTTCTTTTCAATCCTTCTGACATATAGAAAGCCTTTTATAAGCTATCCTGTATTTTTTCCGTACAACTTGATGGCATGGTAGCACGTTAAGTGGAGACGACGCATCTTGCGTCGTTTTACCGGGACATGCCCCATAATCCAGACGGCAAAAAGCAGTCATCCATGCAGCAACAGTGTTGCTGCCCCATCTGCCACAACCTACCCTTTCAGCACTATATTCACAATCTTTCCAGGAACCACAATCGTCTTCACATGCTGCTTGCCTTCCATATACTTGGCTGACTGCGGGTTCTCAAGCACAGCCTTCTCGATGCTTGCGTTGTCGGCATCAGCAGCGAATTCCATCTGGTAGCGTGCCTTACCGTTGAAGCTCACCGTCAGGCTCACGCTGTCTTCCTTCAGATAGTCCTCGTTCCATGCCGGCCAAGGAGCGTCGCAAACACTGCCGCTCTTGCCCAGCACTTCCCAAATCTCCTCACAGAAATGAGGACAGAATGGGGCAAGCAGGGTGATGAACAGCTCCACCACGCTCTTATTGCAGCTCTTCTGCTGGTTCAGTTCGTTCAAGCAAATCATGAAGGCAGAGATACTCGTGTTGTAAGAGAACTGCTCGATGTCGCCGCTCACTTTCTTGATCAGCTTGTGGATGGATTTCAACTCTTCCTTCGTGGCGGCAGCGTCGGTCAGGCGCACCTGGCCGTCCTTGTCGAAGATAAACATCCACAACTTCTTCAGGAAGCGGTGGCAACCGTCAATTCCGTTCGTGTCCCATGGCTTCGACTGCTCCACCGGACCCAGGAACATCTCGTACAGACGCAGCGTGTCGGCACCGAAGCGCTCCACAATCATGTCGGGATTCACCACGTTGAACATGGATTTCGACATCTTCTCAATCGCCCAGCCACACACATACTTGCCGTCCTCCAGCACAAACTCAGAGTCGCTGTATTCCGGTCGCCAAGCCTTGAAAGCTTCTGTGTCGAGCACGTCGTTCTGAACGATGTTCACATCCACATGGATTGGGGTCACGTCTTTGTAGTTCTTTCTCAGGCCGAACGACACGAACACCGGATGACCTTTCTCGTGGGTTGCCTCGTTGTCGCGATAGACGAAGTTCGAACGTCCTTGGATCATACCCTGATTGATCAGCTTCTGGAACGGCTCTTCCTTCACGCTGTAACCATAGTCGTGGAGGAACTTGTTCCAGAACCGGCTGTAGATCAGGTGGCCGGTGGCATGCTCCGTACCGCCCACATAGAGATCCACGTTCTGCCAGTATTCGTCGGCAGCCTTTCCCACCAGCGCCTCGTTGTTGTGAGGATCCATATAGCGCAGGTAATAGGCTGATGAACCGGCAAAGCCAGGCATCGTGTAAAGCTCAATCGGGAACACTGTCTTTTCGTCGATCAGGCTGTTGTCCACCACCTCTCGCTTCGCCTCGTCCCATGCCCAGCGGGTGGCGTTGCCGAGTGGTGGCTCACCGGTCTCGGTAGGCAGGAACTTATCCACCTCCGGAAGCTCCAGAGGCAGGCATTCTGCAGGAATCATCTGAGGAATGCCGTGCTTGTAATATACTGGGAACGGCTCGCCCCAGTAGCGTTGGCGGGAGAAGATGGCGTCGCGCAGGCGGTAGTTCACCTTCACGCGGCCTATCTCGTGCTCCTTCACATATTTCTTCGTGGCTTCTATCGCTTCCTTCACCGTCAGTCCGTTCAGCGAGAAGTCAATATATGGCTTCACTCCGGCACGCGGACTGTTCATCACGATGCCTTCCTTGGCGTCATAGCTCTCTTCGCTCACGTCAGCGCCTTCCACCAACGGAATGATCGGCAAGTCGAAATGACGGGCGAACGCATAGTCGCGGGAGTCATGGGCAGGCACCGCCATGATCGCACCGGTTCCGTAGCCGGCAAGCACATAGTCGCTCACCCATATCGGGTTCTTCTCACCTGTGAACGGGTTGATGGCATAGCTGCCGGTAAACACACCGGTCACTTTCTTGTCGATCATGCGCTCACGCTCCGTGCGCGACTTCACCTGCTCAAGATAGGCTTCAACCTCTTTCTGCTGCCCAGCGGTAGTCAGCTCGCCCACCAGCTCACTCTCCGGAGCCAGCACCATGAAGGTCACACCGAACATCGTGTCAGCACGGGTGGTGAATATCGTGAACTCTTTGTCGCTGTCGGCCACCTTAAACACAATCTCGGCACCCTCGCTTCGTCCTATCCAGTTGCGCTGGGTTTCTTTCAGCGAGTCGGTCCAGTCTATCGTGTCCAGTCCGTCGAGCAGACGCTGTGAATAGGCACTCACCCGAAGGCACCACTGACGCATGCGCTTCTGAACCACAGGGAAGCCGCCGCGCACGCTCACGCCTTCCACCACCTCGTCGTTGGCCAACACTGTGCCCAGTTCAGGACACCAGTTCACCATCGTCTCGCCCAAGAAGGCGATTCGCCAGTTCATCAGCGTGTCGCTCTTAGCCTTCTCGTCCATGGCATTCCATTCATCGCTGCTAATGCTCAGCTCTTCCGTTCCCCACGCATTCAGGCCCTCTGTTCCGTGTTGCGCCAGATGCTCCACCAGCTTCGTGATGGGCTGAGCCTTCTGCAGCGCAGTGTCGTAGTAGCTCTCAAACATCAGCTCAAACGCCCACTGGGTCCAGTGGTAGTAGTCGGGCGTGCAGGTGCGGACCTCACGGTCCCAGTCGAACGAGAAACCGATCTTGTCCAGCTGCTCGCGGTAGCGGTCTATGTTCTGGAATGTGGTCTTTTCAGGATGCTGGCCTGTCTGGATGGCATACTGCTCTGCTGGCAGTCCGTAGGCGTCGTAACCCATCGGATTCAGCACATTGTAGCCTTGCTGACGCTTGTAGCGCGCATAGATGTCGCTGGCGATGTAGCCCAGCGGATGGCCCACGTGCAATCCTGCACCCGATGGGTAGGGAAACATGTTCAACACATAGAATTTCTTCTTTGAAGGGTCCTCAACCACCTTGTAGGTCTGCTGCTCCACCCACTTCTTCTGCCATTTCTGCTCTATCGCTCTGAAATTGTAGTCCGCCATGGATCTTTGTTTTTATATTTTTAGTGAATAATTTGCTGTTTTAATCCGAATCAAAAAACAAGCATTTTGGATTCAAAATGCAAAGTTACGCATTTATTCTTAATTATTTAAACTTGTTTTTCACAAATTTCTCTTTTTCAACCACACAGGCTCGTTTTCTCTGCACAAAAAAAGGGATGCACCTTGCGGCGCATCCCACTTTGTCTGGTTTGAAACGGTTTTCCTGCTTACTTCACGTAAACCTTCTTACCGTTCACAATGTTGATACCCTTCTGGAGTACGTTCAGACGCTGACCTGCAACATTGTAGATCACAGCGTTCTTCAAGTCGCTTGAACTGTTGATCTCATCAATGGCGGTCGTAGGTTCTTTCTCACTCTCAGTTCCATAGTAAGTCAACGTGAAGTTGTCAACCTTGAACCAAGTGCTTGAAGAGGCCTTGATCTCAATCACATCGCCTTCCTTAACCTCGAAGATGATGCTTGAGTACTCACCAGTTTCCTTAGGGTTTGCCATGGTGTAGTCCACTGCAATGTCGTTCACGCTCATGGTGATCACATTGTTTGCGTCAGATGCCATCAGGTTCTTCAGTTCGTAGGTTCCAGCTGGCAGGTAGCTGAGCTTCTGAGATACGTAGAATCCACCTTCTGGTGCTGAGCCATTCCATGTGTTGAACACATAGCTGCCGTCAGCGTTGGTAATCGTGTAAGTGCTGTTGCTGTTGTCAGCTGCTCTGGTGTCACTTCCCTTGTAGTATTCCCATCCGTCAAGGCTGCCGGTTCCGTCGCCTTCGAAGCTTGGGTTGGTAATCTGAGCGGTGAAGTCCACAGGGTTGGCATCGCTTGCGTTAGTATAATCAGCAGGATATTTCAGAGCGGCGATGGCCTTGTTCATCTCTTCGATGGCAGCCTCAACCTGCTCCACGGTGTAATTACCATTGGCGATGTTGTCGCCGTGCTTTTCAATCACAGCACTTGCCTCACCCAAAGCCTCTTCTGTAGCTTCAGGATTTTCATTGATGGCAAGATCCACATTGGCGAGAGCTTCATTGGCTTTTTCGTATGCGGCAACAGACTTCTTCGCATTATCAATTGCATCGCGGAGAGCTTCGATAGCGGCGATATATTCTGAAGTGGTGCCTGCGCTCGCACCCTGATCCTTGGCGGTGTTGATGCTTTCCTTTGCATCAGAGCCAACCACGCCACCATTATTCTCAGTGTTGGTCACGAGGTCGTCTGCTTCTGTGCTCAAATCCTCAATCATCTGGATGAAAGCAGATGGATCCTCACCGTTGTAAATCAAGCGGAAGTTGTCGAAGATCACCCACTCACCGGCAGATTCAGTCTTCACACCCACTGTCACGTCGGAAGTCTCACTCAGAATCAAGTTCAGACTTACAGTATAGTCGTTCACACCGTCTTTGTCCTCATCATGCTGGAAGTGATAGTTGGCAGCACCCATTCCGTTAGGAACATACTTTCCATCACCTGTGGTCTGATCTTGATACCAAGCATCGTCTTTACCACGGAACACCATATCTGTCGATGCATAATCCAACTGGTTAGGAAGAGCCACCTTCTGCTCTTTGCCATTGGCATTGGCATAGAGCACAGCCTCAATAGTTCCATTACCGTCATCATCACGAGAGAAGGCCTGGCAAGTGAAGATATAAGCTCCTAAAGGAAGATCCTTGATGGTCTGCGACATGTTGAACACAGCCTGGTAACGCTCTGCACAACCAGAGTTCAAATAGAAGCCTGAATAGCCTGAAGCGTCAGTGTCGCCTGTAGGTGTCTCCAGTTCACCGAGTGTGCCGGCCATAGAGCCGCCATAGTTTGCCTGGTCGTCCTTACCACCGAATACAGGACTTGTGCCTGTCACATTCCAACCAGAGAAGTCGTTGTCGAAGTTGTTGTTATCGAGCAGGAAGGAGATGTCGTCACCGATGTGATCCTCTCCGTTGTTCTGAAGCTCTTCAGCAGTCTTTTGCTTGATCAGCTCTGTGATCACGCTGCTCATACTGTTGATTTCCTCTGAAGTCAGGGACTCATCGCTGTAAGCGTCTGCCCATTCACTCAGCTGGTCAGAAACCAGTCCGGCAATCTCCTCACTGAATCCCTCAAGGATATCGAGCTTACCGTCGAAGGAATTCTTCAAGGTCTTGTCATATTTTGCATAGTCCTTCACAGAAGTGGCAAGGTCTGCCTCTGCCTTCTGAAGGGCTTTGAGCAGCTCTTTGAAGTCACCTTCTCTGGCTGTAACAGCGTCATTGGCATTTGCAAGGCTGGTGCTGTATGCGTCCTTGATGTCCTTGTTGGCATAAATCAAGTCAAGGTCTGGATAAGCTGCCTCTGCCTTCGCTATCTCTGTTTTCAGCAACACCATGTCCGGATCATCCTTCACCGGACCATAGTAAGTCAACGTGAAGTTGTCGGCGGCAATCCAGTTGGCGGTTGTGCTCACGGTGCGCAGACCAAGCTCTATGTCACCACCTGTGGAGATGAAGGTGATCTCATAATGCTCTGGCTTACCGTCTGCAGAAGAACATTCTTGTACTGCCTCTGCCTCACCACCGATGGCGAACAGCTCAACGCCTGTCACAGGAGTGCGTTTTTTATGCTGGTCACAAGCAATGATATCCACCGTGAATTTGTATTTACCAGCAGGCAATTTCGAAATCAGCTGAGAGAGCTTGCCATCACCCAGCTCGTGAGACTTGTGCCATGCCTCGATGAAACCGCTGATGGTGTATTCACCATTTGCGTAGTTGGCACCCTGATAGCCGATGTTGGTGGCTTGCTCAGACTGACCTACGAAAGTGCAGGTCCAACCGCTGATATTGCCAGCGCTGAAGTCGGCGTTCACAAGGCGGCCTGTGAAGTCGGCTGGATGTTCCTCAGATGCGGTGGAAGCAAGATATTCAACACGCTTGTCACCTACCGACTCAATGGCAGCCTGCAACTCTGCATAAGTGCTGCTGGTATTGTTATAAACAGCTGCCTCTGCATTCAGGTCAACCTTGCTGCCAGCTTCGGTCATCAAGTCTTCAATCGCAGTCTTCAGCTCCTCTGCAACGAGGTATCTGAAGAACTCCTGATACTCTTCAGGACTTACAACAGCCCAGTCAGTGCTATATACTGCCTCTGAACCCATCTCGCCTGAAGGGTCGTCGAAGCGTACGCACATCTGGTCGTCGTCCTGCTCCCAACCGAGGTAGTAGCCTGCACTCGTGTAAGCTGGTGTCTCACCCTTCTCAACTTCGTTCAGCGTGCTACCGGTGATCTTGATATACTGTCCGTTTGGAACCACTGTCCAATAACGGTTTGCCTGAGTGTTGTTGTCGGTCCACACGTCATTGGCATTGGTGTAGAACGCACAACGTTTCTCACTGAATTTGGTCACATAGCTCACCAACAGATAGGTGTTCTCTTCCCAAGCGGTTGAGGCCTCAAGGTCGGTCTCTGCGGTAGAACCTGGGTTGGTGCGGGTGAAGATCACCTCTGCACCCTTGTCGCGGTTCACGGCTGCATGTGTGCCGTAGTAAGGAGCATCATTGCCTCCTTGGTGGTTGATCCAGAAAGCCTGTGCGCCTACGTTCCACAGATAGCATGTGGTTTCAGGTGCCCATGTTGTGAATTTAGGAGATTCTGGCTTTTCCCATGTCGCGGTCAGCGACTGTGCCGAAGCTCCTAAGCTAAACATCATGGATGCAGCTAAAATAAGTAGTTTGTGCTTCATAATGTAGTTAATTAAGTAGTTAATAAAATATAGTTAATAACGCTATTCGCTTACCTCATCGGCAATTCATAGTCAAAGTGTTTGGCAGATTCTATATAGGCGTCTCCACGCCTATATACCACCAGGGGGTACCCCCTGGAGTAAGGATTCTCCACCATTTTCGGCAAAATTATAAAAAAATGTCGTCTTTACATGCTTTAATCAACAAAAATATAATAAGGAATTTTAAAAATTAACTTTTTTTAACTTCTATAATTTATCAATTATGTTATTCTTAACGCATGACAAATTGTTTATCCCAGCAAAATTTTCTTGATGTCGTTGAGCTTGTTCAAGGCTTCGAGTGGAGTGAGGTTGTCCACGTCAGTATGGATGATTTCATCGCGCACCTGGGTGAGAATAGGGTCGTCGAGCTGAAAGAAAGAGAGCTGCGATTTCGGATCGGGCGCACTTATTTGTTCCACTTTCGGACGCTGGATGCTCTCTCCTTGGTTGTTGCGTTCCAACTCAGTCAGCACCTGCTCGGCACGGCGCACCACCGAAGGAACCATACCGGCGATTTTCGCCACATGAATACCGAACGAATGCTCACTGCCGCCCCGTTCCAGCTTGCGGAGGAAAATCACCTGATTGTCAACCTCTTTCACCGACACATTGTAGTTCTTCACGCGCTGGAAGAGTTTCTCCATCTCATTCAGCTCGTGATAATGGGTGGCGAACAGTGTGCGGGCATGGCTCTTCGGATTTTCATGGATATACTCCACGATACTCCAGGCTATGGAAATGCCGTCATACGTGCTTGTGCCGCGGCCCAACTCGTCAAAAAGCACCAGCGAGCGCTCGCTCAGGTTGTTCAATATGTTTGATGCCTCGGTCATCTCCACCATGAACGTACTCTCGCCCAAGGAGATGTTGTCGCTCGCACCCACGCGGGTGAACACCTTGTCGCAATAGCCGATACGGGCCGACTCGGCAGGAACGAACGAGCCTATCTGAGCCATGATGGTGATCAATGCGGTCTGACGCAGCAAAGCCGACTTACCTGCCATGTTCGGACCTGTCAGGATGATAATCTGCTGGCTGTTGCAATCGAGCAGCACGTCGTTCGCCACATACTGCTCACCCACAGGCATGTTGCGCTCAATCACCGGATGACGGCCCTGACGGATGTCAATCACCAGCGAGTCATCGACCACCGGACGGACATAACCATATTCCTGGGCACAAAGGGCAAACGACAGCAGGCAGTCGATGCAAGCCAGTTCGGAGGCGTCCTGCTGAATCTGGCTGATATAAGCCAATGCGTCGTTCATCAGCTGGTTGTAGAGCGAGTTCTCCAAAATCAATATCTTCTCCTCGGCTCCCAAGATGCTCTCCTCGTATTGCTTCAACTCCTCGGTGATGTAACGCTCGGCATTCACCAGCGTCTGCTTCCTGATCCAGTTCGAAGGCACCTTGTCCTTGAACGTGTTGCGAACCTCCATGTAATAGCCGAACACATTGTTGAAGCCGATTTTCAGACTGCTGATGCCCGTGGCCTCAATCTCGCGCTGCTGAAGCTGAAGCAGATAGTCCTTGCCGTTATAGGCTATCTCGCGCAAGCGGTCGAGCTCTTCATTCACGCCGTCGTTGATCACTCCGCCTTTGTTCAGCATCGATGGGGTGTCGGGACGGATGTCGCGCGCAATGCGGGAAATCAGCTCCTCACAGCTGTCAAGACGGCTCGAGATACCTTCCATCACCGGATTGTCGCTCTCTCCACACAGTTGCTTAATCGGACCCACACACTCCAACGACTGACGCAGTTGGATAAACTCACGCGGACCGATACGCTGGGTGGCAATCTTGCTGCTCAGACGCTCTAAGTCACCTATCCCTTGCAGCAACTCATGGATGCGGTCACGAACTTCCGGATAACGGAAGAAATAATCCACCACGTCCTGACGCTCACAGATGGCATTCACATTCTTCAACGGAAAACTCAGCCAGCGCAGCAGCAGACGGCCGCCCATCGCGGTCACCGTCTTGTCAATCACCTTCAGCAGACTGTCACCCCCTTCGTTCATCGGCGACAGCAACTCCAGACTTCTCACCGTAAAACGGTCCAGATGCATGTAGCGCGACTCTTCTATACGGCTGATGCTGCGGATATGCTGCAAGTGGGTGTGCTGCGTCTGTTCCAGATAATAGAGAATCACACCAGCCGCCACCAAACCGTCGCCGATGTGATCCACACCGAATCCTTTCAGGTTGCGCACACCGAAATGCTTATTCAGTTTCTTACGTGAAGTCTCTTCCACGAAAAGCCAGTCATCCAGCTCGTAGGTGTAGTACTTGCCACCAAACTGACCTAAAAAAGTATTGCGCTTGCCACGCTCATACAGCACTTCCTTTGGCGAGAAATTCGACAGCAGCTTATCTACATAGCCAGATTCACCCTGATAAACCAAAAACTCACCGGTGGAAAGGTCAAGGAAAGAGATGCCGCACATCGCCTTTCCGAAATGGACAGCGGCGAGGAAGTTATTCTCTTTGTTGTGAAGCACCGTGTCGTTCATCGCCACACCAGGCGTCACCAACTCCGTGATGCCGCGCTTCACCAATTTCTTCGTCAGTTTCGGGTCTTCAAGCTGGTCGCAGATGGCCACGCGCTTGCCGGCACGGATCAGTTTCGGAAGATAAGTGTCCAAAGCATGATGAGGAAAACCAGCCATCGCCACTGCCGCGTCTTTTCGAGTGCCAATCGCACTGCTCCTGCGGGTCAGCGTGATGCCCAATATCTCACTCGCCACTATGGCATCGTCACTGTAGGTCTCGTAAAAGTCACCGCAGCGAAACAATAGCAAGGCATCAGGATGCTTCGACTTCAGTTCCATGAACTGACGCATCATAGGAGTGAGTTCCTCTTTCTTCATCGCTTTATCTTTTATAAAATTTTTATGCTATCTAAAAAAATATATAATTCGCGTTAATTCGTAGTTTTAATAAATAAATTCGTAGTTTTAATAAATAAATTCGTAGTTTTAATAAATAAATTCGTATTTTTAATAAATAAATTCGTAGTTTTAATAAAAAAATTCTTAT
>R25__coassemble_332_pt1 | contig 29046 bp, 24 predicted proteins | sample R25__metabat2_high_PE_055 | metagenome-assembled genome bin R25
CAAAAGTACTAACTTTGCATTTCATTATAAATAATAACGATATCTCCACCTGCAACTTTTGGTTTAGGCATACAATTCCTGTTTAAATGCATTCGAAAAAAAACATAGTTTTTATTGTCAACCCCATTTCAGGGACATCTTCTAAAAGAACAATTGTTAATCAAATTGATAAGTATATCGACAACCAATTGTTCGATTTTAAAGTCGTTAACACTGAATATCAGGGACATGCAAGGGAAATCGCTCAGGATGCGGTTGAAAAGGGCGTGGACATTGTGTGTGCGATTGGAGGAGATGGTACCGTGAATGAGGTGGCGTCTGCGCTTGTGCATTCTAACACCGCATTGGCTATCATTCCATGTGGATCTGGAAACGGATTGGCCAGACACCTCAGAATCCCAAGGGATGCAATCAGGGCCATTAAGCTTATCAATAAGGCGGAACCTAAACTCATTGATTATGGGGTGATGAACGACCATCCTTTTTTCTGTACTTGCGGAGTTGGACTTGATGCGTTTATTTCACAAAAATTTGCGGAATGTGGGAAAAGAGGCTTCCTGGCTTACATAGAGCAGGTGCTGAAGTATGCCCTCAATTATAATCCGGAATTCTATGAACTGGATGTGATCAACGAGCAGTCGTCCCATGTCTCTTACAAGGCTGCGCTCATTGCATGCGCAAATGCTTCACAATATGGAAACAACGTCTATATTGCTCCTGGGGCTTCTGTGCTCGATGGATTGATGGACGTCATCATCGTAGAGCCATACAAGATGCTGGATGCCACGCAAATGGGGATTCAGATTATGAATGGCACCTTGCATAAAAACAGTCATGTCAAACGATTTAAATGCAAGTCGCTGAAAATCAAACGTAAAGAACATGGGCCCGTGCATTTCGATGGCGACCCGATGACAACGGGAGAAGTGATTGAAGTGTCCATTGTGAATAAAGGCTTGTATGTGGTTTATGATGGTAAAGAAGGAATCAGAAATTTCGGAGAATCCATACAAAACACGGTAAAGATGTATTATAACAATCTTTACATGAAGTCGGGACAGCTTATTGAGGATGGCTCCAACAGAGGCAGGAAACTTTTGGGAATTTCCAAAAGTGAGAAATAGTCTTCAGGCCCGATGGCTTTCGTTTCACTGGAGAACCAATGCGACAATGTTCCAAATAATCAAAACAGACATTCGAAATCTGTATCAAATTCTGGAAACAAAGGATTTTTCACTGCTTTTTGCTTTCAATCCTTCCCACGAAATGGCGTTGGTGAGGAATTGTGCAGATTATGCACCTACCAAAAATGTGGCCATGATGGAAAAGCAATTGTGGAAACTCCCGTTCATTTGGGCGGGAAAGGATGATTGTGTATTCAACATCGGAACTGGAGAGATTTTTGATGCTCACGGAAATAGGGTGGATATGTCATCAAGAATTCTTATTCCTTTTCCATGGGGATGGAATCTGGCGGTCCGTGAACGGTTTCTTGAAGCTGGGATTGATGAACGTTTTATGCCTGGAGAAGGATGCCTTCAGACTCTGAGGACTTTTGCGGGAAGAAGTTTCGCCTGCGATTATATTCACGAATTGCTGTCTTCAATCCCTGCTGACATGAGGGATAGATTGGTTGGCAATCACATGAAATTCCACCAATCGATTGACACTGTGCGTTTTGATGCTGCAATGATGATATTCAAGCAGCCATGGTCAAGCAGTGGTAGGGGAAATTTCTGCGCTGCTTCTCTTGATGAAATGACTGTTAAAAGGCTGGAGGGAAGCGTGAAAAAGCAAGGGGGATTCCTTGCGGATATATTTTATCACAAAACGCTCGATTTTGCGATGGAATTCTATGTGTTTGCGGATGGAAATGTGGAGTTCATCGGATATTCGCTTTTTCAAGCGGAAAAAAACGGCAAATACGTGGGGAATATGGTGGAGAGCCAAAAGATAGTCCGCAAGACTATAGCTTTGGCAATGGGGGGAGACAATGGACTCTTGGATGCTTTAAAAGAAAAGCATCTGGAAATGCTCCGCAGGACAGTGGCTGGTCAGTATTGTGGATTCGTGGGAATTGATATGATGGTCGTGAATAATGAAGACCATATCTCTGTGCATCCTTGTGTGGAAATCAATTTCAGGATGAACATGGGAATTATGGCCATGTATGCTTATTTACGGCCTTTCCTCTTTGATTTTTTGGAGGAAGAAGAGGATTCTGAAGAAGGAGCTGTCTGGCGATCATCTATTCTCGAACCACCTTCGCTGATGCGGGAACGTGGATTCCACACGGTTCTCAAATCACGCTTCATCTCCATCAGATATTCCTGAGTGGCTGAGCTCTCATTGCCGAAACGGTCGCTCGCGCTGATGGCATAGTATTGGTAACCTGATATGTCGGGCGTGATGCGGAGAAAAGAACCGACTACACGGGTTTTCAGGAGGTTTCGGCTTGAAGTCACATCCACTGGATAGACATTCGAGCCATAGATGTTATAGAATACATAATCATCATCATTCATTTTCATCTTCCTTTCACCTTGATCGTCTGACCCTATCCAATATAGACATTTGCCATCAACATCGTGATACAAATCCCCTGGTTTGCTTGGAGCTATGGTATCTATACTCCAAACCATGCGTGGTGTCAGGCTGAGGGTGGGGAAGAACTCTGTCTGGGATTTGGTATAAAGACCTTTGCAGTTGCGGGTGAAAAAATCACTGCGGTACAGTGCCACTCCACCTAAGCCAGTGTTGCGGGCGGCGTGAATCTGGCTGCGAACATCGTCGAGCACCCAGTTGCCTTCAGATGGATCCAAAAAATAAATGCCGAGTCCTGGGGCTACTGGATGACCATATTGGTGCTCACGCCAGTCATACATGAAAGGGAAGAAATTGTCACCTTTGAAGTACATCATTGGAAACAGCACATCCTGAAGATTATCTCTCAGCCATCCTTGTGCGTCTTGATACACAGCGTCATAGCTATTCCAACCCTTCGAACTGTAGCGGCTCAGGTCACGGAACTTTCCAATTGGAGAACTCGACAGTTTAACCCAAGGTTTGATGGGCTTGACCGTGTCGTGGATTTTCTTCACTATCCGCGTGATGTTCTGGCGACGTTCTGAAGCACTGCAGTTGTCTGAGTAATTATAGACTTTTTCAGGATAGCGGATATAGTCGAGCGATATGCCGTCTATGTCGTAATTCTCACACAGCTCTTTGCATATCGAAGCCACATAGTCGCTGGTCGATGGGTTGTCGGGACGCATGAAGATGTTGTCGCCTGCCGATTTGCAAAGTTCTGGGTGACGGCGGGTGATGGAGGCATTACCGAATCCACGTTGTTTTTTGGTGTCACCCAGGGGAATGGTCACGAGCCAGCAATGTAGTTCCATGCCGCGGCGGTGACACTCATAAATGGCGTAATGGAGAGGGTCATAGCCAGGATCTTTGCCGGGGGTGCCGGTCAGGCATTCGTCCCAGGGTTCTATCTTCGAAGGATAAATCACAGAACCACGGATACGTGTCTGAAGTATCACTGTGTTGATGTGGGCGGCTTGAAGCTGGTTCAAGATGGTGCACAACTCGCGTTTCTGAGCTTCTATGCTCTCTTCGTCTTTGGCTTTCGTCTTTGGCCAGTCCAAACTCATGATAGTGGTCAGCCATACGGCACGGATCTCTTCCTTCGGATACTGAACTGTGGTCGTCCAAGGATTGGTGTTGCCAGCTGACAGAGTGGTGTAGGCCTGGCTTTTGATTTCTTGCGTCGAGATACACATTAAGACGAATATGATGATATGAGAAATCGATTTCATGTGTTTGCTGATTTGCTTTGTTCTTTCATTTTGACTGCAAAGATAATTGTTTTTTCCGATATTTTCGTGAATGGCAGGTTTTTATTTCCTCTCACTTTAAAAATGTAAGTAAATCGTTGCGCTTTCAGGAAAATATTTACTAACTTTGCCCGATTATTAGAAAATCGTAATTATGACTACTTTTGCTATTTCAGTTCTTTTACTGATTGTGGGCTATTTTGTTTATGGCCTCTTTGTGGAGAAAGTTTTCGGTGCGGATAACAATAAGAAAACACCTTGTTACACTTCTCAGGATGGCGTGGACTATATTCCTCTGCCTACGTGGAAGGTGTTCCTCATTCAATTTCTCAATATTGCGGGAACAGGACCGATTTTTGGTGCCATCCAAGGCATCCTCTTCGGACCTTCAGCATACCTTTGGATAGTGCTTGGCTGTATCTTTGGAGGTGCTGTTCACGACTATATGTCGGGAATGATTTCTATTAGGAAAAATGGGGCAAGCCTGCCTGAAATTGTCGGCGGAGAATTGGGAAAGCCTGTCAAAATTCTCAATCTCTTGCTTTCTATGATACTCATGATTTTGGTTGGAGCAGTGTTTGTGACCACGCCTGCTGGATTGCTGACCAACCTAACCCAGTCATGGGGAGATAAGACTACGTTGGCGCTCATCTGGACTGGCATTATTTTTGTCTATTACCTACTCGCCACTTTGCTTCCGATCGACAAGCTCATAGGAAAGATTTATCCTGTCTTCGGACTGGCGTTGCTCATTATGGCAGTCGGAGTGATGTATGGTATTTTTGCTTTCGATGGAAATCTACCTGAAATCACTGATGCATTCACTAACCATCATCCAAGCAGTAATCCTCTCCCAATTTTCCCGGGGCTTTGCATTACCATCGCTTGTGGGGCTGTCAGTGGATTCCATGCCACTCAGTCGCCGATGATGGCGCGTTGCCTTAAAAACGAAAAACTTGGTCGCCCCGTATTTTACGGTGCTATGATCACCGAAGGACTTGTGGCGCTCATCTGGGCTGCCGCTGCTATCAAGTTTGCCGACAGTCTTGGAACGGGAGGCGACACACCATACGAGAAATTGCTTTCTGCCATGACCGATCCTGACACAGGCAAGCTTAATCCTGCCATTATTGTCAACACCATCAGCCATTCTTGGTTGGGTAGTGTAGGGGCTGTATTGGCTATTCTTGGAGTCGTGGCCGCTCCAATCACATCTGGAGACACCGCTCTCAGGAGTGCACGTCTCATTCTTGCGGATTTTCTCAAAATCAAGCAGGATAAAATCGCAAAGAGGTTGCTCTTGGCATTGCCTATCTTTGCCATTTCGTTCATCCTGCTCAATATCGATTTCCAAGTGCTTTGGAGATATTTTGCATGGCTCAACCAGACCCTGGCTGTGTTCACGCTTTGGGCAATCACGGTTTATCTGGCGAAAAAGAAGGGATTCAGCTTTATGATTGGACTTGTCCCGGCTCTTTGGATGACGGCGGTCTGCACTTCTTATATTTTCCTTGCTCCCGAAGGTTTTTCGCTTAATCCCGACCTCAGTGTATACATTGGGGTGGGAGTTGCGTTCATCTCTATGATGATATTTATTACCTGCCGTAACAAATTGATTCAAAAGATATTATAATCTTAATGATATGAAAAAAGCAGTGCTTCTCCCTCTCGTCCTTTTCTTGGCTGGTGTGGCGGTTTATGTCTATAATGGCATTTATCATCATGCATGGATGGACAACCTCCCCAATATCATCATCTTTTTCTTCATCGTCGTTTTTCTTGCCATTGCATTGAGAAAAAAGGAAAAAATGTCGCAATGGCGAAAGGATAAAGAGTGATGAAGACAATGGGTGAGGAATACTGTCTGTTTTTATATGGCAAATGATGAAGGTACACATGGAAAGATGTTCATAACTTTTTTGTGTTCATAACTTATTCAAGCATGTTTTTTCGTTTTTCAAAATAATTATTATATTTGCAAATAATTTTCCACATTTGAATAAACTAATTTAATTATATAGCTATGAAAAAGTTTTTTGCCACTTTCATTTGTGTTGTTGCTTTTGCAACAAATATGTCTGCGCAGTTCTCTGAAGGAACGAAGTTCTTAGGAGCATCACTCACTGGAGCTGACCTCAGTTATAGTAAAAATCAGAATCTGGGTTTGGGAGCTGAGGCCAAAGCGGGTTATTTCATTATGGATGACCTCATGCTCCAGGCTGAAGCCGGATTTGATGTGAGGTTCAAGGAATGCCAGAAAATATTTGTAGGAGGTAAGGGACGCTACTATGTGGCTGATAAAGTCTATGTGGGAGCTGGTGTCAAGCTGTTGCATGAGTTTAAAAACTACAATGATTTCATGATTTCTCCTGAAGTGGGATATTCATTCTTGGTCAACAGCACTCTTGCTATTGAACCGGCATTTTTTGTCGATATCAGTACAACCAGCTTCTCCAAATACACGAAGGTGGGAGTGAAAATTGGTATCGGTATCTTTGCCGACTGATTTTGACAACAATTCTATTTATTTATTATTACTTACCACAGGTGCATTGCAAGAGATTCATGAACCTGTGGTTTTCATTATCTTTTTTGGCTTTATATCATGAATGTGAAATCTGATTGCTTCATATACTACGCTGACAGAGACAGTGCGGAAGCCACTATTGCTCAACTGAGAATGTATAATGGTGGAGGACGAATCTATCTTTTGGCTGATAATGCCAAGATGCCGCCGATTGATGGATGCACCACGATTATTGTGGACAATATCAACAGCTCGATGGCTGTTAGGGAGATTGCGCGTGCGGCTCAGACAGATTTCTTGTTTGTCTATTCAAAGGAAACTCCTTTGAAACTGTCATACAACACCTTGTATAGGATGGCTGATATTGCTTTGTCTTCTGAGGTGGACTTGGTCTATTCTGATCACTATTCAATTGAAAACGGTAAGGTGGTGAAATCGCCTTGTATCGACTGCCAAAAAGGCGCCATACGCAATGACTTCGATTTTGGGTCTTTGCTCCTTTATAGAACTGATTCTGTACAAAAATATGTGGAGCAGGCTGCAGAATGCAAGTGGATGTATGCGGCAAATTACGACCTGAGGCTCTTTATTTCCAGAATGAAAGATGACAATATCTTTCATGTGAAAGAATTTCTCTACACGGAACAGGAATTGGACCTGAGGAAAAGCGGAGAGAAACAGTTCGATTATGTCAATCCGAATAACAGGGACGTTCAGATTGAGATGGAGAAGGTGGCTACCAGACATCTGAAGAACATTGGAGCGTTTATCGGTACCGAGTCTGTGGAGATCGTCAATGTGAAAAGTGGAGAGTTTGAATGCGAGGCATCGGTCATCATACCTGTGAAAAACCGGGCGAAAACGGTGAAAGATGCAGTGATGTCTGCGCTCTCACAAAATGCGGATTTCAACTTCAACGTGATTGTGGTGGACAATCATTCAGATGATGGTACCACAGAAATTCTCAGCCAAATAGCAGCTGAGAATCCTCAATGCATTCATATTATTCCTGATACGGACGATTTGGGGATTGGTGGATGTTGGAACCTGGCAGTGAATGACCCGAGATGTGGACGATTTGCCGTGCAACTCGATAGTGATGACCTTTACAGTTCGGAACAGACTCTGTCGGCCATTGTCGCTAAATTTTATGAGGAGGGATGTGCTATGGTCATCGGATCTTATAGAATGTGTGACTTCAATCTGAAGACTTTGCCGCCAGGAATTATTGACCATCGTGAGTGGACTGATGAGAATGGACGGAATAATGCGTTGAGAATAAACGGATTGGGGGCACCAAGAGCTTTCTTCACACCGCTTCTGCGAAAGTATGGAGTGCCTAACACAAGCTACGGAGAGGATTATGCGCTTGGATTGCTTTTTTCCAGAATGTTTAAAATCGGACGTATCTACGACGAGCTCTATCTTTGCAGAAGATGGGAAGGCAATTCGGATGCGGCATTATCAAGAGACAAGGTTAATGCCAACAATCTATATAAGGATTCGCTCAGAACCATTGAAATCAAAGCAAGGCAGGTCTTAGGACGATCTTTTGAGGAGGCTTTTTCCGATAAGGAATTCATGCATTTTTTCAAAGATCAGCTTAAACAATGGGATGAAGCGGCTTTGAGGTATAAACAGCTTGATGATGTAAGAGTGAAAAAATTACAGCAGGAAGATGTCAAACTGGATGTGCAGTTCAATCCCGCAAGAATCGTTTCCACAGGAGCTGACATCTCTAAGGAGGCACTGAAGAAAAGACCTTGTTTTCTTTGTCCCGAAAACAGGCCGGAGGTACAGCGTGAACTGCAAATCATCAATAAATATCAACTGTTGGTGAATCCGTTCCCAATTCTTCCTGTGCATTTCACCGTGCCGCATAAGAATCATATTCCTCAGGAAATTTTACCGAATTATGGTGATATGATGGAAATTGCCGATCAGCTGCAGAAATTGTTCATTTTCTATAATGGACCACAATGTGGAGCATCTGCTCCCGACCACATGCATTTCCAGATTGGATTGAGGGGAGTCGTACCGTTTGAACGGGATTGGGACGAAAACTACAGAATCTCAAGGTCAAGAATCTATCCAATTCTTGATGAGGAGTTTATTGAAATCACCAAGATTGAGGAAACTGCCGACGATACAGGTATTTTCCTTGCAAGATACCTATGCCCTGCGTTCGTTATTGTTACTCGTACTCCGAATGCCAACACCATTTTGTTTGAGAAACTCTATAAAGCATTGGAACAAGAGGATAATGGAAAGGAGCCGATGATGAATATCTTGGCTTGGAATATGATCTCTAAATCGGATGGGCAGAAAAGAGTTGTCAGTGTGGTTATACCAAGGAGAAAACATAGACCGGATTGTTATTTTGAGTCGGATGATGAGTTGAAGGTACTTGTCAGCCCGGGAGCTCTTGATATGGCGGGACTTGTCATTACTCCACGTGAACAGGATTTCAATAAGATGGACACGTCGTTGGCTGTGAGCATTATCCAGGAATGTGGCATTGAGCCAGAAGAGGAGATGGCGGTTATCAAACGGCTTAAAAGTATTAGATTTTAGGTTTTTCGTTGAACTTATATGAAAGAATTTAAGGTCAGTGTCTGTGTGTTGCAGGCAACAAAACTTTCTGTTGGTCTGAACGGAAACTTTATGGCGAAAGGAGAAACCGTATCAGGCTCTCAAATTGTGGAATATAAAGATGGTTGCATTCTCTGGAATGATAACTTATACCAGGAACTCAGTTTCATCCCGCAGCAAAAGGATGCGACTATTGAGGTTTATGACGTGAAAATCGGTATCAATTTCCATTGGGAACGAACGGAGACTCAAACGTTCAAAGGGGCTATGAATATGCTGGCCGACAATGGGAAAATCTGTGCCATCAACATCCTTAATGTGGAGGACTATCTCATCAGTGTCATTTCATCAGAAATGAAAGCGACCTCCCCACTCGAATTTTTGAAATCACATGCCGTTATTTCCAGAAGTTGGCTTATCGCGCAAATCGAAAAAAGACGAAAGTTGTTGAAAAACAACCAGAACAACACTTTTTTCTCTTTCCATAAGAACGAACATTCATTGATAAGATGGTACGATAGGGAAGACCATATTCTTTTTGATGTCTGTGCAGACGACCATTGCCAGAGATATCAGGGAATTCAGCGAGCTGATAACCCTGCAGTCATTCAGGCGGTTAACGAAACAAGGGGACTTGTCCTCATGTCGGAAGGTAAAATCTGTGATGCCAGATTCTCTAAATGTTGTGGAGGCATGATGGAGCAGTTTGACGCATGCTGGGAAGATGTCAACATGCCATACTTAGTGGGTAAACGTGATGTCATCAATCCTGATGCGGATGCCTATGACAAATTGGACCTCACTGAGGAGAATGATGCCAAACAGTGGATTCAATCTAATCCTCCGGCATTTTGCAACACCAGCAATTACAGAGTGCTGTCTAACATTCTCAATGCATACGACACCGAGACGATGGATTTCTATCGCTGGGAGCTGACTTATAAGCAGTCGGAACTGGCTGAATTGATCAACAAGAAAACAAAAATCGATTTTGGCGAGATCATTGACCTCGTCCCTGTCAAAAGAGGGAAGTCAGGACGTATATGTATGCTCAAAATTGTTGGTACTGAAAGATCATTCACTATCGGAAAGGAACTGGAAATCAGAAGGGTCTTATCCACCACTCACTTGAAGTCATCTGCTTTCATTGTGCAACGCAATTTCAATGACGCGAAGCCCCCAACCGATAGCGTGCCCGACAGTTTCACGCTGATAGGGGCAGGCTGGGGACATGGGGTCGGACTCTGTCAAATCGGTGCAGCTGTGATGGGGGAGAGTGGATATGGATATCAGGAAATCTTGTCACACTACTATCCTGGAGCACAGATTACAGCTATTTATGAATAGATGGTGAATAGTTGATGTAGAAGCTCTCTATGCAGAATAAGAACATGAACAGGAAGCGGCGGAACAGCCCGTGGATTTGGATCCCGGCGCTCTTTGCCACAGAGGCCATTGCATCTGCCATGGTCACTTATGTGGCGTTGCTCATGTTTGTGCAGTTGGGAGCATCTTTCGCTAAGGCAGCATTGATGGCGGCATTGCTCATGCTCCCTTCCGTACTGAAACTGTTTCTCGGATGGAAGCAAAAATATAATCCCTATCTGAAGAGTATGCTTATTGGGGTCAATCTACTCCTTTTTGCAGCTTTCTGCCTCACGGCATTTGTGGTTGACTATGTCTTCTCCAACATTTTTGTCGTTTTCTCTGCCACTTTCCTTCTGGCGCTTATCAATGCGGTCAATGAGAAATATATTGCGGTCTATTATAACAATGTTTTAGACAAGAGGGCGCAAAGTCTCCTTGAGAATTATAAATTTGTGGCTACTCAGGTGGCTTTTATTCTCACTTATGGAATTTTGATTATTTTCGTCGGATTTCATGAAATTTTTTTCAGGAATATTCATCTGGCATGGTCTATGGAGTTTTTCATTGTGGCGGGAGTGATTTTGATTCTTTTGCCTTTCATCGTGCTTACCATGCAAAGACCTAAAAGAATATCAGAAGTCCATGACGTGCATGTTTATTCAAGGATGAATAATGCAAAAATAAGATCACGAAACATAAGGTTTCTCCTCATCGTTTGTATTTTGCTATTGCCTCAGTCTCTTTTGCTCTACACCCGGGTGTTTTATCTGATGACTCCTGCATCTAAAGGGGGATTGGACTGTACTTTACAGGAAGTGGGATTCGCTCAGGGTACAATCGGAGTAATTGCATTTATGGCGGGAACTTTCATTGGACAGCATTTGTTGAGACGATTTGGAAATATCAAAATGTTCTGGACCATGATTTTGCCATTGCTCATTTCTCCTCTTTTCTACCTGATTATGGTCTTGAATGGCAGGCCTTCCAATTTCCTCTACATCTGTCTCATGACTTTTGCATCTCAAATCTGTTTTGGATTCGGACTGAACATCTGCGTTATTTTCATAAAAAGAACCACCGACATTTTCGATGAGAATATTCTCAGTCTTGTACATGTGCCATTGGTGGTGATGGCGATGTTCGTGCCGGCTGCGCTATCAGGCTATCTCTTGGAAATCATGCAGTTCAAGAATTTCTTTATCCTTAACGTGACTGTGTCTCTTTTGGCTGTATGTTTGATTCTCATGAATAAGCGGTTTATCCAACGACATATTCTCAACTATCGAAAAATACGGTTGAATACTGCATAGCCCAAAGCTTTAATTACAGTTTTAGAATATATGGCTAAAAAAATAGGCTGATAATCAAAAGATTAAAAGCCTATTCGTGTACACCCTAAGGGAATCGAACCCTTATCGAAGGAACCGGAATCCTTTATTCTATCCATTGAACTAAGGGTGCGTCATAATATTGGTTTTTTCAACTGAATATTACTGTCTTGTTCTTGTACGACAGGATTTTTCTGTCGATATGTTTCTGAACTGCTCTCGACAGCACTATCTTTTCCAAGTCTTTGCCTTTGTTGGCCAAATCCTGAGGTGTGTCCTTGTGGGTGATCCTCACCACATCTTGCTCGATGATAGGACCCGCATCAAGGTCTGCCGTCACGTAGTGGCTTGTGGCACCTATGATTTTAACACCGCGTTCCCATGCCTGATGATAAGGTTTCGCACCGATGAAGGCAGGAAGGAAAGAGTGGTGGATGTTGATGATCCGACCGTCAAAACTCTCTATCATGTTCTCTGATATCACCTGCATATAGCGGGCAAGAACGATGAAACTGATGTTGTGTTCCTTCAGCACTTTTATTTCTTCGGCTTCTACCTCTGCCTTGTTCTCCTTAGTGATGGGGAAGTGGTAGTATGGAATGCCGAACCGGTCAGCAGCCTCTTTCAAGTCTGGGTGATTGCTGATAATCAGAGGAATTTCGCAGTCCCATTCACCTGCTGTGTAGCGGGCAAGCATGTCGTACAGACAATGGCTCATTTTGGAAACAAAGATGGCCATCCGTGGCTTCACATCTGAAAAATACAGACGGAGATACATGTTGTACTTCTGGCCATAAAGGGTTGTCAGATATTCCGAAATCTTCTCACGGGGAATCACAAAGTTTTTCAACTCCCATTCTATCCTTGCAAAAAACACACCGTCTATCGTATCAACATATTGGTCCACATAAACGATGTTACCACCATTTTCTGTGATAAAACCTGTCACATCTGCTAATATTCCTGAACGGTCTGGACAATGGAGAAGAAGTTTGGCTGTCAATCCCATTTTTTTATGTTTCTTTTGGTTTTAACCGAATCTGCTTGAATTTTAAACTTTTATACGATATCAATATTGCGCCGCAGCACAATGAATCCTGAATTTGATGCAAATTTAAGAATTTTTCTTGAATTAGATGCCTTTCAATGGAATTTATTTCTTTTCGAACCCTCCTTTTTATCAATATGGACAATCTGTATCATAAAAAAACATCCGGTTCAGTGTCCGGATGTTTTAAATTTTAGACATGATGGATGAATCAACATTATTTGATGATTTTCTTTCCACCGACCACGTAAATGCCATGTGGCAGTCCATCAAGGGAGCCGGCTTTACTTTTTACGATACGGCCGTTCACGTCATAAACATCCGCCTGTGAGCCGTTCATATCCAGCATTTCGATGCCTGTGGCATCACCCAGGCTCTTCACATGTCTGATCTCGATTCCTTGGGCATTGGTGGATTGGGTTTCCCAAACGAATCCGCAACGGGTTGGGAGGAAGGTCTTGTCGCCAGTTGTGCGGATAAGAACACTTTCAAGTGGTGTCACATCCTGCTGGGCTGGGATGCCATAACGGCCATTTTCGGCTATACTGTTCCAACTACTGCCAAACGTTACGGAGTTACCACGGTTGTCGTGCATGCGAATGGTTATCGCATCAACGTCAATGTGCATCGATTCCTGGCTGGTGGCACGCAAGGTCTGGGAGGTTGGGGAATAAACCAGATATGGCATTCCAGCTTCGATTCCTTCATTGGTGCAGTCAATGAAATAAAGACAGAGTGTGGAGCCTTCCTGACCGATTCCAGCCAAACACTCAATCTTTAGATCCTTGGCGCAGCGTGATAGCTGATCTTTGTCCAAAGAGAATGGAAGGCAAAGCGTGTTGTAGCCAGCGAGAAACTGACGTGTGATCACTGTGTTGACATTGTTGTCGTTCAAACTGGTCAGGTTCATAGCAGAAGTGTTGGAACTGACATACTTTACTTTGTTCTGTGCCGAAACCGACAAGCACAGCAACAATGAAAGGGAGAGTAAAAGTTTTTTCATGATGTTGGGTGATTTATGAATGATGTACATTATAACTTAATTCTCTGACCACAAAGATAATGAATAATTCTTTACGATGGACAAATATTCAAATTTTTTTTATAGGTTGTTCTAAAAATTAGCTTTAGACAATTTGTCGCTTATAAATGAGATGATTTATCTTCACTGAATCTTGTCACGACTCGACAAATAGAAAGTAAACTTTCTTTTGTTCTCGCTGCTCCAAGATTTGTTCTTGAAGTCGAAGAAGCATAGAGGGCTATGGTTCAAGACAAAAGTTTGCCAATATATTGATTTTGCGGGCAATAGGGAATTCCCTACTAAAAAAAGGAAAACAACTATTGGTGCATATTCTTTTTTTGTTTATTTTTGTAGGCGAAGTAAAGGACGCCAACATTCGTACTCTGCTGAACGAGTATGACTATTGCGAGAAGATGGAGCTGGATGGTGAATTCTTCCATGTTGTAGGCAAGGGATTACAAAGAATGGCGTTGTCCTTAGTGTATTGCTGCAGGCAGAATTTAAAAGTTTAATTACTATAATCAATTTTATTATGAAAAAGTTTGTTTTATCATTGGCTATAGCTTTCGTAGCTATTGGAACTACGCTGGCACAGGAAAAACAAGAGTGTTGCAAGAAGGAATGCTGCCAAGCCGAAAAGAAGGAGAAAGTGACGGTAGTCAAGATTGAAGACAACAATATCTTCTCGCAGTGTTTCAAAGACCTCGATGCCAACGGCGACGGTATCGTGGATTGCTGTGAGGCAAAGAAGGCAACGTTCCTGTCTCTCGAAAGAGGCGGCCGCAGCAATGTTATCGACAACTACGACTTCCTGAAGTATTTCCCTAATCTCACAGCACTTGGTATCGGTACCACGCCGGTGGAGATTATCGACCTGCGTAATCAGAAAAAGTTGGAGAAACTCAATGTCAGCAATGCTTCATGGCTCAAGAAGATTGTGTTGTCGGAAGGTTGCCAACCGGAAATTAGCGGACAGGGCGATGCTCAAGTGGAGTATGTGAAGATTGAATGTGCTGAGAAGCTGAGAAGTGTGATAAGGCAATGAAATCTTCTAAGAAATAATATGAAGAAGCAAGTGTTATTGACTGTGGCGTTGGTGAGCTGTCTCTGTGCAAGTGCTCAGAAGTACGGCTCATGGCATTCGTCGGTGACCGACCGAGAATATGGAGTGTCGGTGGATTCCGTCAGGGGCGAGGCCTTTGACTGTCTGCTCTACGGGCAGTCGCTCAACAAGCACATCCCCATCGTGGGCTGCCGCATAGCCAGCGGTGACATTCCTACATTTGTTAAGGAGATGCGCACCCTGGCCGACATGGCAGGGCAATGGTGGGAAACGAAAGCACCTGTTACCGGAATAGAGGATGCGGGACTTCAGTTTCCCACAAGCTTCCAGAACGTGACGGCTTGGTTTGATATGGGTATACCGCCGGAACCGCAGTATCACAACATGGAGAATGCTCGTGTAGAGGCTTACACGCAGATGATGTTCGTGGGCGATGGTGCTGTTTGTCTCAGCGTGGCACCTATCGTCGACAAGGACGGCAACCGTCATCCGGGCTTTGTCTTGCCCTTTGGCTCCAAAGAGGAGATGGAGATTCTTATCACGGCTATTGAAGGTCTGAATCCGAATGCAGAAGAAGCATATTGCATCTATTGTGATGTGAACCTGAAGACGGGTGAAGCCCACAAAAAGAATTGTCCGTACTACGTTGATGCGCAAGAGAATGACAGTTTGACGACGTCGCAAAGTCCACACCTGGAGTCAGTATCTGCAACTCAGCACATGCACGACATCAGCATAACGTGTCCCCAGTGTGGTGCCACGTTTAATGGCAAGTCGGCAAGTATCTTTTTTAAGAATCCTCGTAACCATGAGAAAGATTGTCCTCTTTTCAATGGAGGTATCCAGGTTCCGCAAGTTCCTGCCACGCCTGACTTGAATAAAGCTACAAAAGAGTAACCTATAAAAGAGTAACCTATAAAAAACATAAGACTATGAAACGTATCTTATTAACATTAGCAGTAGTCCTGACGGGAACCATGTCAACGATGGCTCAGAACGTCAAGGAGTCCGACTCGGACACCATCATCTCGATGAATGAATTCAGTATCTTCTCAAACTGTTTTAAGGACATCGACACCAATGGCGACGGCATCGTGGATGCTGCTGAGGCTTCGGCGGCAACGATACTCGTGCTTGACAGGGGCGGCCGTAGCAATATCGTCACCGACTATAGCTTCCTGAAGCATTTCCCCAATCTGAAGGCTTTCTCTGTGGGTAACACCCCAGCGGAAGTTATCGACCTTCACTATCTTGGGAAACTGGAAAAACTCAACCTCACTAATGCGTTGTTCCTTCAGAAGGTTATCCTTGCCCAGGGCTGTCAGCCGGAGATTGTCAATCCGCAAGGTAAGGCACGTATTGACATAGAATACTTTGTGGAGGACGAAACCATCCGTATGTTGCTGGAGGAGTACAGCTATTGTGAGAAGGTGGAGCAGGACAGTGATGTCTTGTATATCGTCAGCAAGGAGTATGGCAAGTATGGCATCTGGCATAATGGCAAACTGGAGGTTCCCTGTCAGTATGAGCTGGAGGAGTTGAGGAACAAGTACTTCACGGTTAGCCAGCCCGTGGAGCTTGTCGCATTTGCCGATGAGGGTATCAGGGATTTCTGTCTTCGTGACAAGAAGATAGATGCTGACAAGGATGGTAGTATCACCATTGACGAGGCTAAGGCAGTAACGAAACTGAGTTTCATGAACTTCAGGAGTTTCATCCGCAACATCAAGTCGTATGAAGACCTGAAGTTTTTCCCCAATCTGGAGTATCTTCATGCCGGCATGACTTATGTGGAGACGATAGACCTGAGTTGCCTGAAGAATCTGAAGGAGCTTGACGTCAGCGACTGCCGCATGCTGAAGACCCTCATCCTTGCCAAGGGGTGCAAGCCCGAAATCAAGTATCCTGTAGCATACAAAGGCGAGCAGGCAAAGGTGGTTTATAAATAAAGCCTCCCAACTCCTCATCGCAAGAATGTGTTGGAGGCACAGGGTATAACCGTTAAATAGTTCTTCCCCCATGAACGATGACATAATATTGCTACAGATTGAGGAGCAGCAGCTGAGAGACCAATGGCTGATGAACGAGTCTGCACAGTGGATAACCGACGAGGTGCATCGCGACATGATGTGGGGAGAGCGGAAGAAACCTGCCGCTGGAAGGCGCAGCCAGCGCACCTCGCTGATAGTGTTCCTCATCTTTGTATTGCTGATGGCAGGAACCTTCTTCGTTTTCGTTCATGCGCAACAACCTACATCGGCAGAGCTCTATCAGCAGGAGCTCGTCAGGCAACTGCACACTGACTCGCTGGGTAACCGCTCGGAGAGTTACAAAGCTTATGAGCGTATGAACCAAGAAATGGATCACTTTATTCAGAAGGAAGAGGAACACCGGAGAAAATTGTTGTTCGGGTTGGCTGTATGTGCTTTGGCACCTCTATGGTTTGTCGGGTATCTCCTCGTACAGTATTTTAAAGACAGAACCTACCGTCCTGGCAGGCGCGAGGTGTTGCTGGTGACTGTCGTCACTCTTGCTACGGCAATAGTGCTGTATGTGGTAGATGTCTTCTTCTATATCAGGTTCGATGCCGACCGGAGGATTCGTGAACTCTTTATGGTGCTTGTCGGTCTTGCAGCCATTGGGTGGCTTGTGTTCCAGTTGCGGAAGGGTAAGAAGGGCGAGGAATGAAAATGAACAACCCTCGCAGACGCGCCCTATAGTATAAAGAACTAATACTGTCAGCTAATTTTATTTTAGAACATTTCTTTTGTCAACAAAACTATTGTTGTTTTAATTTTAAACAGTTATGAGGTACTTTATTTCTATTATATGCTTTTGGGCTTTTTCATCATTTTGCGTAATGGCGCAGTCCGACTATTATGCTCGCCAGGCACAGAACTATATGCGTGAAGTGGACTACTACAACCGTCAGGCTCAGGGTTACGACCGTGAGGCGGATTACTATAACCGTAAAGCTCAGGATTATCTCCGTGAGGCAGATTACTATTCCCGCCGTAAAAATTATGATAAGGTGCAATTGTATAACAGGTGGGCTCAGGAAGCCACTGACAAAGCCCGGACTCAGACTCGTTATGCAAATGATGCCAGAGACAAGGCGCAAATGAGATTGAAATGGGCGAATGACGCACTTGAAAAAGCCAATAGGAAATGATTATTCTATCGCTTTGCATCAAACTCTCAAACTGACTTAAATGTTAAATCCCATGACTGGGGACGTTTTGGCGTGACGTAGATTGTCAAAACTCTTAAAAAAAGTGAAAATAAAACCTCTTGTTTTGGGCATATCGTGATTTAACCATAATTTTGCATCAACTAAAATTCAAATAAATTTTTGCTATGGGAAAAGTTTTAATCATCGGTGCTGGTGGAGTTGCATCTGTGGCGGCTCATAAGGTCAACCAGAATCCTGATGTTTTCACCGACATCATGATTGCGAGTAGGACTAAGTCTAAATGTGATGATTTGGTCAAGGCTATTGGAAATCCAAACATCAAGACAGCGAAGGTTGATGCTGATAATGCGGATGAGCTGGTTGAACTTTTCAATGAGTTCAAGCCCGATATCGTGCTCAATCTGGCTCTGCCTTACCAAGATCTCACCATCATGGAAGCCTGTCTCAAGGCAGGGGTGAACTACCTCGACACGGCTAACTACGAACCGAGAGATGTGGCGCATTTTGAATATAGCTGGCAATGGGCATATAAGAAACGTTTCGAGGATGCCGGATTGACTGCCATTCTTGGATGCGGATTCGATCCGGGCGTGTCGGGCATCTACACCGCTTATGCGGCCAAGCATTATTTCGATGAGATTCATTATCTGGATATCGTTGATTGCAATGCAGGCAACCATCATAAGGCTTTTGCCACCAACTTCAATCCGGAAATCAATATCCGAGAAATCACACAGAAAGGACAGTACTACGAAAATGGTGAGTGGATCGAGACAGAACCACTTGAGATTCATCAACCGCTCACCTATCCGAATATCGGACCACGGGAATCCTATCTGCTCCACCACGAGGAATTGGAGTCGCTGGTGAAAAACTACCCTACAATCAAGAGAGCACGTTTCTGGATGACTTTCGGGCAGGAATATCTCACACATCTGAGGGTGATTCAAAATATCGGTATGGCGCGTATTGATGAGGTGGACTACAACGGAGTGAAAATCGTTCCGCTGCAATTCTTGAAGGCGGTACTGCCGAATCCGCAGGATCTGGGTAAGAACTATGAGGGAGAGACTTCTATAGGATGTAGGATCCGTGGCGTGAAAAACGGCGAGGAGCATACCTATTATGTCTATAACAACTGCTCTCATCAGGCTGCTTATGAGGAGACGGGTATGCAAGGTGTCAGCTATACCACAGGCGTTCCGGCAATGATTGGAGCCATGATGTTCCTCAAGGGCATTTGGAAGAAACCGGGTGTGTGGAATGTGGAAGAGTTCGATCCGGATCCTTTCATGGAGCAACTCAATAAGCAGGGACTTCCTTGGCATGAGGTGTTCGATGGCGACCTCGAACTTTGAGCATAGTGACAATGAATCTTTTTAATGATTATATTTTGAAATTAAGTTTGTTATAATGGCAGAACAGAATAGTGAGAAAATGAAGGCATTGCAGGCTGCAATGCAGAAAATTGAAAAAAGTTATGGCCATGGCTCCATCATGAGAATGGCAGACGAAAATATTGAGCAGGTTGACGTCATCCCTACTGGTTCGATTGGTTTGAATGCGGCGCTTGGTGTGGGAGGATACCCTAAAGGACGTATCATCGAAATTTATGGACCTGAGTCGTCTGGAAAGACCACCCTCGCCATCCACGCCATTGCTGAGGCACAGAAAAGAGGGGGAATCGCGGCGTTCATCGATGCTGAGCATGCCTTCGACCGCTTCTATGCACAGAAACTGGGGGTCGATATGAACAACCTGTGGATTTCCCAGCCCGACAATGGTGAGCAGGCTCTCGAGATTGCAGACCAACTCATCCGCTCATCGGCTGTTGACATCATCGTGGTTGACTCTGTGGCAGCTCTTACGCCTAAAGCGGAAATCGAAGGAGACATGGGAGAAAACAAGGTGGGACTCCATGCTCGGCTCATGAGCCAGGCTCTCAGAAAACTTACATCCAACATCAGCAAAACCAACACCACGTGCATCTTTATCAATCAGCTTCGTGAGAAGATCGGTGTCATGTTCGGAAATCCGGAAACCACTACAGGTGGTAATGCGCTGAAGTTCTATGCGTCTGTGCGTCTCGATATCCGGCGGGTAACCAGCATCAAGGACGGAGATGAGGTGAAAGGTAACCAAGTCAGGGTCAAAGTGGTGAAGAATAAGGTGGCACCTCCTTTCAGAAAAGCGGAGTTCGACATTATGTTCGGCACCGGAATCTCTAAAAGCGGAGAAATCGTTGACATCGGTGTGCAGCTCGGTATTGTTAAGAAGTCTGGAAGCTGGTTCTCTTATGGAGACCAAAAACTGGCACAAGGAAGGGATGCAACCAAGAAACTCATGGAGGACAATCCTGAACTGGCTGAGGAAATTGAGAACAAGATTATGGCTCAACTCACAGGCAAGAATCTTGACATACTTGAAGATACTCCAGAAGAAGATTGACCTGCTGTTTTAAAAGAATGGAGAACAATGTTGTTTGCGTTGTTCTTCATTCTTTACTCCTTTTATAATTCTTTCTTATCATAGCCTTTTTATGATTCCTCGTCTTGCCATCATCACCCAAAACACACTTGAGGCCACCGGACTCAAGTCCATTCTCGACGACATTATCCCAGGGGCGGATGTCACTGTGTTCAATTCACTCGAACAGTTCCAGGATGAACACGCCATCACCCCTTTCGTCCATTTTTTCGTCTCACCCGAAGTTCTCATCCTTGATGTCGACTTCTTCTTGAGTCATGCACGGCAAACCATTGTCATTACTGCGAGAAAACAGAATGACATGATGCTCAAACATTTTCATATTATCGACATTAGCCGCGATCAGCATGCGCTTGTCAAGGAAATATTGAAACTCCACAGCATGGGACATGGAAACAGGCAACACCCAAGATATTCGAAAGAACAAATCATCGGACCCGACATCGAAATCAGCAACCGCGAAGCGGAAGTGCTGGCGCTCGTGGCTAAAGGATTCATCAATAAGGAAATTGCTGAGAAACTGTGCATCTCTCTCCCTACTGTCATCACTCATAGAAAAAATATATGTGAGAAACTTCATATAAGGTCCGTTTCCGCACTTACCATTTACGCTGTCACTCATGGAATCGTGGCAATTGACGAAATCTGAACACACTTCTTACTTTTTTTGAAAAAAACTTTCAATCTTTTCAAACGGAACCCATTCTGCTTTGTAGTTTCGTAAAAAAAGACTAACTTTGCATTCAAATTGACAGCAATCAGTTTTCAAGATACATTTAATTTCTATTTTAAGAATTTATGGGAGGTTTTTTTGGAACCGTTTCCACAGAGAAGTGTGCTGCCGACCTTTTCTACGGGACAGATTATCAATCACATCTTGGCACCCGAAGAGGGGGCATGGCTACTTACAGTAAAGAAAAAGGATTTTACAGGGCTATCCACAATCTCGAGAACACTTATTTCAGAACACGATTCGAACCGGAACTGCCTAAGTTTGTAGGTAATTCAGGAATCGGTATCATCAGCGACACGGATGCCCAGCCTATGCTTTTCAACAGCCACTTGGGACGATTTGCCATTGTTACGGTTGCAAGAATCAACAATATCGACGATATTGCAGAAAAACTTCTCAGTGAGAACATGCATCTTTCTGAGTTCTCATCCGGAAAAATTAACCCTACAGAATTGATCGGATTGCTCATCGTCAAGGGGAAATCATTTGTGGAGGGCATTGAGAATGTTTACAACACTGTGAAAGGTTCATGTTCCATGCTGCTCTTGACCGAAGACGGTATCATCGCTGCACGCGATGCGTGGGGACGTACGCCTATTGTTATCGGGCAGAAAGACAATGCCATGGCGGCCACCAGTGAGAATACTGCGTTCACCAATCTCGGATTTGAGACGACTTATTACGTCGGACCTGGAGAAATCGTTCGTCTGCGTCACGATGGGATGGAACAACTCAGAAAACCGAACCAGCACATGCAGATCTGCTCATTCCTCTGGATTTATTATGGATTCCCAACTTCATCCTACGAGGGAAAGAACGTGGAGGACGTGAGATTTACTACGGGACGCGTCATGGGAGAAGAAGATACCACGGAGGTCGATACCGTCAGCGGTATTCCTGATTCAGGAATCGGCATGGCCGTGGGCTACAGTGCTGGGCATCATGTGCCCTATCAGAGATGTATCAGCAAATATACGCCTACTTGGCCAAGATCCTTTATGCCTGCTAATCAAGACATGAGGAATCTTGTGGCTAAGATGAAGCTGATTCCTAATAAAGAAATGCTTAAAGGAAGAAGGTGTGCTTTCTGTGACGATTCCATCGTCCGTGGCACTCAGCTGAGGGAAAACACCAAGGCGCTCAAGGAATTGGGGGCTAAAGAAGTTCACATGAGAATTGCTTGCCCGCCACTCATCTATGCCTGCCCGTTTGTCAACTTCTCTGCAAGCAAGTCGGAACTCGAGCTGATTTCCAGGAGAGTTATCAAAGACCTTGAAACTCATTCTGAGACCAAAACCCGACTGGCTGATGCACAGACAGCCGAAAACGTTGATGTTCCAGAGGATAGACTTAAAGCATATTCCACAACTGATTCGCCTGAATATAACGCCATGGTGGACGAGATTGCAAAGAGACTCAACCTCGATAGCCTCAAATTCTCCAAGCTTGAAACCATCGTGAAAGCCATCGGGTTGGATAAATCACAAATCTGCACCCATTGTTTCGATGCCAGTTCTTTTCACACGTTGGAATAAATGAATAAGGGCGAAATTTTCATACGGATAAGGGATGTCTCAGAAATGAGGCGTCCTTTTTTTACTAAAACCGGTCTTTAGTAATGATGAAAAAATAAGTTGCCTCAGTTTGTTCATATTTTGGAGATGTTTTTGTTCGTTTTCGAAGGAGTGATGCGGGCATCATGACTGAGGAAACGGGCAAAAACAGCCCGAAAGATGAAAGTTACACCAACATTTTGTACATATCAAAAATGAGGAAAGTTATTTTTTTATCGTTACTTAGAACGAAAAGAATAGAAATAATTATATTCACCTTTTATGTCCTAACATTTGATTTGGACTAATAAAATTTGATGTCGGCTATCACTTGCGCACCCACATGCTCATTTAAGCGCTTCACTATTTGTTGACGACCTATGTTCAACTCCTGCCGAAGCACCGATGATTTGATCTGTACCCATAGCGTCTGGTTCTTGATGAAAAGCTCTCCGGTGTATTTCAGAATGCCATTTCCCATCACTTCACTCCATGAATTGATGAGGCGGTGTTGATTCAATGGAGTTTCCAAACCTTCTTCTCGCAAGTAGTGGCGAAGTAAATCGCCGATGCAAATGGCGCGTTTCCTTTTCATGACCTGATCTCTCCTCCTTTCACTTTAAACAGCTTGTAGTCTCCAGACATCTTGCTGAGTATCTCATGTAGATTCTCACGGTTGGTGTCGGTGATGAATATCTGACCGAAATCTTCTTCTGAAACCAATTTCACGATATTGCCCACACGTTCCGCATCCAGCTTGTCGAATATGTCGTCAAGTAGAAGAAGGGGCTTGGTGTGGCTGCCTGTCTGTTTCAGGAAATTGAACTGGGCCAGTTTCAAACTGATCAGATAACTCTTGGATTGGCCTTGTGAACCTTCTTTTTTGATAGGATAACCGTTGAGGGTCATCTCGATGTCGTCTTTGTGGATGCCGTGAAGAGAATAGCCCACGGCAAGGTCCTTGTGACGGTCTTTGCGGATCACATCGAGTAGGGGGCCTCGCTGGCAATGACTTTGATAGTTGATGCCGACCTCTTCCTTGTTGGAGGAAATCTTGTTGTAGTATTGCTGAAAATAAGGGATGAAGTCTTTGATAAATGTTTCTCGCTCTTTGAATATCAATTCACCCGTTTCTGCCATCACGCTTTCATAGGCATCAAGCAATTCCAACGGAATCTCGCCTTCGTGCTTCAAAAGGGAGTTGCGCTGCTGAAGAGCTTTGTTGTAGCGTTGAAGCATTTGAAGGTGGACGGGACTGTACTGGGTGATCACGCTATCCAAAAAGCGCCGCCTTTGCTCACTGCCACCGAGAATCAACTCTTGGTCGTTGGGAGACACCAATATCAACGGGAGCAAACCGATGTGCTCCGACATGCGTTTGTACGCTTTGTCTCCACGACGAAATTGTTTCTTCTGGCCGGATTTCAATCCGCAGCTGATCAATTCACGCACACCTTCAATTTCATATTCACCTTTCAGCATCATCATTTCCTCGCCGTGACGGATATTCAGAGAGTCAACGCTGTTGGTGGCGCTTTTCGTGAATGACAGAAAATAGATGGAATCAATCACGTTCGTCTTACCTTCTCCATTGCTTCCCAAAAAGCAGTTGATGCCAGGAGAAAAGGTCAGGTCTGCTTGGGCGATGTTCTTGTAATTCAATATGGAGAGATGGTTGAGCTGCATGATGATTCTATTCTTGATTAAATAACCACGGATTTTGATTTGAGCTATGGTGGATAGGCAACAACGTGACAATCACTGCTGTTTGCTTTTGTGTCCATATAAAATACAAATATACGACATTCTTTCCAATTATCAAAATTTTCACTCTTTACCATACTTTTCGTTTCTTAGTTGTTTTCATATCATTGTCTTATCGTGTACATTATCGGAGAGATTGTTGGAAGTCAATTATTCTTTGCTCAGTAATTTTGAACCATTTGTTAATATTCGGCTTTCTATACGGGACGAATTATGCCATCTTGTTTTCGTATGCAAAGTTACATGGAATTTCAATATCTTTCTGACGTTTTCGGATTATCATCAGCTATAAAGCCATAAATTTTCAACTTCTATTTTATACCTCTTTCCCCATGCCGTTGCAGTGCTTTACTGGGGATGCCTTTGGCTAGTATTAAGGACAAGATCAACGCCATCCGCAGGGGGACGGGAATTGGAAGCAAAGATGACCTTGCCGCCCTTGAGAAGGCCCAGAAGCTGTGGCAGGACATGTATGACGTGGCTACGGCGCGGCAGAATGAGAAGGTGATTGAGAAGGAGAAAGGCGAGATAGACCAAGTTGCTGAAGAGCAAAAAGACAGTCCAGACCCAAAGCCTATTGGCAGAGGGGTGTTCGGTAGCATATATGACCAATTTAAGGGTAAAGCGAAAGAGGCTATCAACTTTCTTCTGAGAAAAAAAGAAGGAAATGCTGTAGCTGCTTTGCATCACAAGGATGTTGGTGATATTGATTTGTGCTATGGTAATGATAAGGCGGGGTTAAAGAAAATTGCAGAGAAACATCCCGAAGTTTTAGACAATCTGCAAGGTGTCATAGATGGTATGGAGGTTGTTCGTGCTTCAGACAATCGTGTCATTCTCGAATCTTCAACTCATAAGGCTGTTGTCAGCAAGATGCTTGGTGATAAAAAAACCGACAACTGGCTGTTGTCGGCTTATGAGAAGAAAGGAATCTCCGCCAGCAGTAGTGACATTGAAACGGAACCTCAAGGCAAGCGGAATGGCACAGCTGCTCCGCAAAATTATCTTTCTGAGAGCAAAGATACTGATTCTTCTTCTAATCCGCAAGAAAAAAATGGAGAAAATGATGCTGACGCCCATCTTTCGGTTCGCAACAGCGGCTACACGACCCGTGATGACGGAACGAGCCTGAGCAACAGGGCGAAGGATGCTGAGGACGAGGGCTCGTTCACGGCTGGCAGGTTCAAGTCGCGCTACAAGGTTTCCGGTGAAGCATTCGATGCGCTGGAAAAGCTGGGCGTGGTTGAGAAGTCGGAGTGGCACCACACGGGCAAGCGTTTCAAGGAGAGCGACTTCTTCTCATGGAAGGACAGTGACCACATCGGCGGCGACACGGACTACGGCTCAGGTGAGCAGGCCGGCCTTCATGCCAGGTACATGGAGCACAAGAAGGAGATTGACCGCCTTGCGGCAGACTTCAAGAAGCGGAGCTGGGAGTATGAGGATGAGGAGCCTGTGAGGGAGATGAGCTATGACCAGTTCTGCGGTGAGAGATACCGCAGGCTTCCGGTTCTCAGTCGTGAGGAATATCTGACTGAGGACCAGAAGCGGGAGAAGGAGCGCCTGCATGCTGAGATCAGCGGGAACGAGCGCGGCTTGTCGTCTTACGGCCGCTATCTTGAACACCGTGACGTTGACGAGCGCTACGACGGCCTGGCTTTTGAGAACTACAAGAAGGCTGAAGAAGAGACCCTGCGTCCTGAATATGCTGAGCTGGCAGGAGCCATTGGGTGGCTTGCGTGGAAAACAGGTGTCTGTGAAATTCAGCGACGACGCCATACAACAAGGAGTTGTCGCCGTGATAGAGGCTGGACAACTGCAGCCGAGCCATATTGGAGGCCAGAGAAATCCTCTTCATTTTATCGACGAAGGCCAGCCAAAAGAAAGAACGGACGATGCCAGCATGATGGCATCCCGGAAGATAGCAGAGAATGTGAGACCGGAAGAAATCACCTCGTCTGTGACCGCATATACTGGTGCTCCAAGTGTGAACAGTCGCGGAGAGGCTATCCAGGGGAACAACAGGAGTGGTGCCTTGCGTCAGATGTGGGAAAGCTATCCTGAACAGGCTGCCAGGTACAAGCGTTATTTGATTGAACATGCTGCGGATTTTGGTTTAAAGGCAGAAGACATCGAGTCGATGGAGCGCCCTGTTCTGGTCAATATGCTCGATGTCTCAGACAGCGATGCCATTAGACTTGGCCAGTTTACCGCACAAGACACTGAAAGTGGTGGTATTGAGCGGATAAAAGCAAAGAATGTGGTCGAGAAGATGGGAGGCGACATGCGCACATTCGCAAACCTTTTGCTAAAGTCGGCGAATGATGATGCCACGTTTGCCCAGTTGCTGGACGAGAATGGTGTGGAAGTGTTGAAATGGATGAATCAGAAGGGTTATATAACTCCGACTCAGTACAAGAGTGCTTTTGACAGTCGTGGAAATCTGAGTGGCGAGGCGAAGAACGATTTGCGCGCCGTGATGTATCAGAGCATTTTCAGGAATGCGAACACTCGTTTGGAGGAGATGTTCAACTCGATGCCTGTAAAAGCGCAGAAGGCGATACTTGCAACTGCCTACAGGGATTATGACAGCCCAAGCTCTGAGCGTATGATTGACGAGATCCAGTCTTCGATCCGCGCTTACCATGTCATGGAGCAGGATGCTTTGTTTGCAAACGCCACGAATCTTGAGTCGGCGCGCAAGGCGGCTGATGCCTGGAAAAGGACGTATCAGTTTGACGATGCGACTGGCGAGAGTTTCCTTCCTTCGGAAAATTTCAGTAACTTTGCATTGCTGCTTTCAACCCTTTACAAGGGTTCGACTCAAAAGACCATACAGGGCACTTTTGAAAAACTATACGACCTTATCCAAGGTACTCAGAAAGCAACTCTGTTCGAGCAGCCGGACAATACTCCCCGGACGCTTGCGCAGGCGATTAAGGAAACATTAAACATTGATTATGATGGAAAACGGAGAAGTGATGTTTTGGCTGGCGATGATCCAGCAGGCCGGAGAGGGCAACGAGGAGGCACAGGAGATGCTTCGGGTGGAGAACGAGCTCCGCAGGGAGAACGGCTCGCCGACGTTGGAGGAGGAGCTGAGGGCGATGGCGGAGGAGTGACCTCTGCGGATTCTGGTGTGCCCGGCGGACGGTCTGGCATTCCCAGTGGTTCGGAGGGAGTATCTTCCAGAAAACCAAAGCCCGTGGAGGAGACTCCGAGAGACGAGCTGCTTGCGTCCTACGAGAGAGAGCAGGACAGTGTCGCAGAGAGAGGTGGCCTCGTCAAGAACGAGGTTGCCGAGGCTGTTTTGTCTGAAGATTGGCGGGGTGCTCTGCACGGTCTCGGACGACGTATCGGACGAAGAATTGTTGTCGTTAGCGGAGAGGATGCCGCTGCGAGATACGGAAGCGGTGTGCAGGGATGGTACGAGCCTTCGGAGCGGACGGTCTATCTGAACGCTGACGTGATCCGTGACGACCAGTCGCTCCGGGCTTTCCTGACGGGACATGAGATCACGCATGTGCTGAAGAGGGAGAATGCTGAGCTTTGGAATCCGTTCCTTGATGCCGTGAGGGAATCGATGGGCGATGATTTTGCCCGTGAGTTCGGCGCTAAGAAGCAGCGGTATGACGAGTATTACGCCAAGCTGAGGGAGCAGGGCAGGGATCTGACTCCGCTGACTGACGATGAGATTGCTGAGGAGGTGGCCTGCGACTGGGCGGGCCGTCATGTGCTGACTGACGCTGATGCCATCCGCAGGATTGTGGAGAATGCCGAGAAGGCTGGCAATGACCCGAGGACAATCATCTCGAGGGTGCTGGACTGGATTAAGGACAAGATCAACGCCATCCGCAGGGGGACGGGCACCGGAAGCAAGGATGACCTTGCCGCCCTTGAGAAGGCCCAGAAGCTGTGGCAGGACATGTATGACGTGGCTACGGCACGGCAGAATGAGAAGGTGATTGGGAAGGGGGATAAACGGTTTGACAAGCAGGGGAATCCTGTGGACGGTGATGGGAAACTGATAGTTGAAAAGACCAATTCTGTTGACGAGCTGTCGGATGATGACTTCACGAATCCTTCCCGCAGCGTTGAGCTTCCGAAGATACCTGACAATGTTGACAAGGCTATCGGTGCAAAAGGAAAGCCAGTCATCATCAAGAAGAATATCTTTGAGAAAAATGCGCGTGACCATGCTGATTTGACCCCCGAGCAGAGCCGTGAGATACTTGTTTCTGCGTTATATAATACAAATCTTTATGGTCAAAATAAGAAGGTATCTCAGCCTCATAGATGGGTCGTAATAAACACAAGGGACAAAGTCGGAAAAAACCGCCTTTTATTATTGGAGGTAAATGAAACAAAGGATAATACAGAAGTCGTACATTGGCATTACCTCGATGATAGGGGTGTGGAAAAAATAAAAAGACAAGCCGAGCGTGAGGGCGGGCAGCTCCTCATACTGCCTTCCGATGCTTCGGAAGAGGCTGGTGCCCTTTCCAGCCGTACGCAAGACTTGTCTTC
>R25__coassemble_354_pt1 | contig 28167 bp, 16 predicted proteins | sample R25__metabat2_high_PE_055 | metagenome-assembled genome bin R25
GCGAGGGTTTCAGCCTAATTTTTTTCTCGTGAAAAAGTTTTAGCGGACAGCAATAATTGTTTTTATAGCCCGGAGAAGTGAGGCTGTCACCCCAACAGACGACAATCTTCCTTCCATCGTCGCTGCACGACAGAAACAAACACAGTGCTGTGCATAGAACAGCAGAGGCGAATATGCCAGCTGACATACTCCACACAAAACGAATTACTCTCATGAATTGGCGATTTTATGAGTGTAGAAAAGCAAAAAACAGGACTTAGCCCCACAAAAAAAAGGAACTGCCCCCGTGCCACACTCATAAGTATCGCCAAACACTTGTATGCTAAACACGAAAAGCAGCTCCTTGAAGGAACTGTCTTCGTGTCCATAACATACGACTAATGAGTTTTTGGCGATTTCATGAGTGTATAGACACGCAATCTTATTTGCAAAGTTATAGAAAAAAAAGGAAAACCACAAAAAGAAAGTGAATTTTATGATTAGCAACAACAGTGTTTTGCATAGATGACTGATTTTTTATCCATACAGATGGGTTGCAGGTCGTAATATAAAAAAGATGGAATTAATGAGCCCCGATGCTGTCGCAGCATCGGGGTCTCGACACATACCCCCCTAGGATGGTCTGCAAAACAGATACGAGAATTGCAGCAGGCATGTGTTTCATGTAGTTCTAAAGGGAAATTCTAAATAATGGTTATTTAGAGAAGATGTCCATAAGCTAATCTTTAGAACGATTTTATCTTATGAAAAGCAGCTCACGATATTTCGGCAGCGGCCAGCAGGAGTCATCGACGATAAGTTCAAGTTTGTCGATCTGATACCTGATTTCGTCGAACTTCGGCTCCACGGTATCATGGTAGGCAACCGCCTTTTCGTATTCGCAATCAATTTTGTTGGCAAGTTTGCGGGCATTGATCAGCTCCTCCACTTTCTGCTCGATTATGAGGGTGCGTTCAGCGATTTCCTCAATGATCTTGATGTTTCTCGCAGAGAGTTTCTGTGCTTTCTCCTTCGTGAAGATTTCCGCCATGTTCTCCACATTGTTGAGCAGCTGGCTCTGATAAGCCGTAGCCACCGGGATAATGTGATTCATGGAGAGGTCGCCCAGCACCCGTGCCTCAATCTGCAGTTTCTTGGTGTAGGTTTCCCACTTCACCTCGTTTCTTGCCTCCAGTTCTTTCTTCGTCATGACGCCGAGGGATTCAAACATCTGGATGCTTTGTGGATCGAGATAGCGTTGGAAAATCTTCGGGCAAGATTTCTCCACGTCGAGACCTCTCTTAGTTGCCTCTTCCACCCACTCGTCGCTGTATCCATTACCGTCGAAACGGATTGGCTTGCAGGTCTTGATATCATCTCTCAGGATATCGATGATGGCATGGAAGGTGGCGCTGTGCTCCGTTCCCTCAAACTTATCTTTTGTCTCCTCAATTCTTGCGTCCACCCTCTTCTTGAAATCGACGAGTGCCTCCGCCACCGCACTGTTGAGCGTGATCATGGCAGATGCGCAGTTGGCCTCAGAACCGACGGCACGGAATTCAAAACGGTTACCCGTGAAAGCAAACGGTGAAGTTCGGTTACGGTCGGTGTTATCGATGAGGAGTTCCGGAATTTCCGGGATATCCATTTTCATGCCCTGCTTTCCCGCCATAGAGAGAAGGTTTTCGCGGTCAGCCAATTCGATGTGGTCGAGGAGTTCCGAAAGCTGCTTGCCGAGGAAAGAAGAGATGATGGCAGGCGGCGCCTCATTAGCACCGAGACGATGTGCATTGGTGGCCGACATGATGCTGGCCTTAAGCAACCCATTATGTCTGTAAACGCCCATAAGTGTCTCCACAATAAAGACCGCAAATCTGAGGTTTTGTTCCGGAGTCTTACCTGGTGCGTGCAGCAACACGCCATTGTCGGTTGACAGACTCCAGTTATTGTGTTTACCGCTTCCGTTGATGCCATCGAAAGGTTTCTCATGGAGCAGAACACGGAATCCATGCTTACGTGCCACGCGTTTCATGACCGACATGAGCAGCATGTTGTGATCGACCGCCAGGTTCGTCTCCTCAAAGATTGGTGCCAGCTCAAACTGGTTAGGCGCCACCTCGTTGTGTCGGGTCTTGCATGGAATGCCGAGTTCAAGCGCCACGATTTCAAGCTCCTTCATAAACGCCGCCACACGTTCCGGGATTGACCCGAAATAGTGGTCGTCCATCTGCTGGTTCTTTGCAGAATCATGTCCCATGAGCGTCCGTCCTGTGAGCAGCAGGTCAGGTCGTGCAGCATAAAGTCCTTCATCAACAAGGAAATACTCCTGCTCCCATCCGAGGTTGCTGGTCACCTTCTTGACATCCTTATCGAAATAATGGCATACATCGGTAGCCGCCACGTTCACGGCATGGAGTGCCCTAAGGAGTGGAGCCTTGTAGTCGAGTGCCTCTCCGCTGTAGGATATGAACACAGTAGGAATACAGAGAGTGTCATCGATGATGAACACAGGCGATGTTGGGTCCCATGCTGAATATCCCCTGGCCTCGAAAGTGGATCTGATACCTCCCGAAGGGAAAGAAGAGGCATCCGGTTCCTGCTGTACAAGGAGCTTACCGGTAAATTCCTCCACCATACCACCTTTTCCGTCGTGTTCGATAAATGAGTCATGTTTTTCAGCCGTACCTTCGGTGAGTGGCTGGAACCAATGCGTATAATGAGTGACCCCATTTTCAACCGCCCAAGCCTTCATTCCTTCCGCCACAGCATCAGCTACGCTGCGATCGAGTCTTGCACCGTTGTTGATGACATCCATCATTTTCTCATACACATCTTTAGGAAGATATTTATACATTTTCTCCCTATTGAAGACCTTCTTTGCAAAATACTGAGCAGGTCTTTCCACAGAAGTTTTCACTTCGAGAGGCTTTTTCTTGAACGCCTCACCAACAACTTGAAATCTTAAAGTTTCCATACAAACTTTTTTTTATTACAGGAATACATTTGTTATTTAACATCAGATTCCTGTAGGTTAATAATACTTTATTTCCAATTCTCAATTCTCCGAAGCGCCTCCGCAGTTGACTCGTGTGACCCAAAAGCGGTGAACCTGACATATCCCTCTCCACTCGGACCGAATCCCACTCCCGGTGTGCAGACCACATTCGCTCCATAAAGCAACTCATCAAAAAATTGCCAAGAACCCATTCCTTCAGGAGTCTTCATCCAGATATATGGTGCGTTGACTCCCCCATAGACCTGGAAGCCGAGTTTTGCGAGCGTGCTCCTCATCTTAGCCGCATTCTGCATATAGTAACCTACAGTGGTTCTCACCTGCTCTTTTCCCTCTGGTGAATAGGTGGCCTCCGCTGCTTTTTGTGAGATATAGCTTGTGCCATTGAATTTGGTGCACTGCCTTCGGTTCCACAAGTGGTTGAGAGAAATGCGCTCTCCATTGAGAGTTGCCGCCGTAACCTCTTTCGGCACGATGGTATATCCGCATCTCACTCCAGTGAATCCAGCCGTTTTAGAGAAAGAGCGGAACTCGATGGCACATTTCTTTGCCCCCCTGATTTCATAGATGCTGTGGGGAATATCTGGATCCGTGATATAGGCTTGATATGCAGCGTCATAGAATATTAAAATATCGTTTTTGAGTGCATAATTCACCCATTTCTTCAATTCTTCCCTTGAGATGACCGTCCCCGTTGGGTTGTTGGGATAGCAGAGGTAGATGACATCCACGTGCTGCTGCTCAGGAATCTGGGGGGTGAAGTTGTTCTCTGCCGTGCAAGGCATATATACCACGTTCGACCATTTGCCTTCCTGTAGCACGCCCGCCCTTCCAATCATGACATTGGAATCGATATAGACAGGATAGATTGGGTCTGTCACACCGATGGAGTTGTCCCACCTGATGAGCTCTTGGAAATTTCCGGTATCTGACTTTGCTCCGTCGTTGACAAAGACCTCATCAATGTCGAGATGTATGCCCCTTGGCTTGAAATCATTTTTAAGAATAGCCTCACGCAGGAAGTCATATCCCTGCTCAGGTCCATATCCTCGGAACGACTCCTTGACCGCCATTTCATCGACCGCCTTATGCATGGCATCCACCACCGCAGGACAGAGTGGCTGTGTGACATCTCCGATACCCAACGAGATGAGTTTGCTTTTCGGATGTGTCACTTTGAACACATTGACCTTCTTTGCGATATCAGCAAAAAGGTAGTTGTTCGGCAATTTCAAAAAATGTTCGTTAACTAAAGCCATAGCTTCAAATTGTATTTCAACAGATTATATAATCAAAGATAGATTTCCCCATCAAACACAAATTCGGCAGGTCCGGAGAGGAATACATGATTGTTTTCTTTCCACTCGATATGGAGAGTTCCTCCGTCCATGATGATGTCGGTCTGTCGTCCGGTTCTTCCGGTCATGGCTGCCGCCACCGCCGTTGCGCAAGCTCCGGTTCCGCATGCCATCGTGATACCGCTGCCCCTTTCCCAGACTCGGGTACGGATTGAACCATCAGGGTAAACTTTGGCAAATTCGATATTGCACCTCTGTGGAAACGCCTCATGGCATTCGAATTTTGGTCCCATGTCCTCCACTTTGTCCACGTTGTCGGTGAAAATGACATAATGCGGGTTTCCCATAGAGACAAACACTCCGATTTCAGGATCCTCGTCCTTGCAGAAAAGCAGCTTATCCGATATTTTCGGTTCCAACATATCCACGCAGACCGACTCCACCACTCCTTCGGAGACCTTCAGTTCCAGAACCTTTACTCCCGATTTAGTCAGTAGTCTGATGGTGGTCTTATCCGTCAATCCCTTCTCATAGAGATATTTTCCGATGCACCTCGATGCGTTTCCGCACATCAGCGCCTCACTACCGTCGGCATTGAAGATTCGCATGGAGAAATCCGCATCATCGCCGTCCACCTTATCGATGAGCACCAGCCCGTCGGCTCCAATCCCTTTGTGCCGGTCGCTCCATCTGATGGAAGCCTCCTGGGGGTTGTCGATAGGGTGTTTCGATACATCAACATAAATATAGTCGTTACCGCATCCGTGCATTTTGGTAAAAGCAATCCGTTTCATTTTGAGAGGAATTGATGAATTTTCCGTGCCGTTTGTTTTCCACTCGCCATCGCCCTGACCACGAGTGACGCCCCATTGGCCGCATCGCCGCAGACAAACACATTTTCAGGGTATTCGGGATGTTCCGGTTTGAGGAATCCCATTGCAAGCAAAACAAGTTGTGCCTTGATGACTTCAGGCTCTCCTTTCTCCACCATGATTGGTCTGCCTCCATCCGGATTCGGCATCCAGTCGATTTGCTGCACCTTCACACCTGTGAGCATTCCGTCTTTTCCCAGGAACTCCAGAGAGTTGATATTCCATCTTCTAGTGCATCCTTCCTCATGGCTTGATGTGGTTTTGAGCGTTCGAGGGTAATTTGGCCACGGATTCTTAGGATCGACCGGTCCTTCCACCGGCTTCGGCATGATTTCAATCTGAGTGACGCTTTTGCATCCCTGCCTGTGGGCCGTTCCGATGCAGTCGCTTCCTGTGTCACCACCCCCGATGACCAACACGTCCTTGCCTTTGGCCGTGATTCTTTGGTCCTTCGTAAATTCCATCCCAGCGAGCACCCTGTTTTGCTGTGCAAGGAGTTCGAGCGCAAAATGAACACCTTTCAATTCCCTTCCTGGGATTTTCAAGTCACGTGCCACCGGTGTACCCGTGGCCATGACGACGGCATCAAACTGCGCTGCAAATTCTTGATCGCATTCCACCTTCTTTCCAAAGCAGAACTGAATTCCCTCCTGTTGCAACAGGTTCAACCTTCGGTCGATGATAGCCTTGTTGAGTTTGAAATTCGGAATACCATATCTGAGCAGTCCTCCCGCCGCCTCATCCTTCTCAAAGACGGTGACATCATATCCCATCAGATTCAGTTCATTGGCTGCTGCAAGTCCCGCTGGTCCAGCTCCAATGACCGCGATTTTCTTTCCGTTCCTTACGGGTTTGTGGACTTTGATGTATCCTTCGCGAAAAGCAGCTTCTGTGATTGCCGCCTCATCCTCGCGGTTTGTGGTAGGCTGATGTTGGATCAGGTTGAGCACACACGCCTTCTCGCATAGTGCGGGACAGATTCGTCCGGTGAATTCAGGGAAAGGGTTTGTGGCATTCAGCAGAGCGTATGCCAGTTCCCAATCCCCCTTGTAGAGCGCGTCGTTCCATTCAGGTGGTTTGTTGCCAAGCGGGCAAGCCCAATGGCAAAAAGGCACTCCGCAATCCATGCACCTGGACGCCTGCATTTTCCGTTCCCTGGTGTTGAGCGTCTGCTCCACCTCACCAAAATCGTGTATTCTATCATGAACAGGCCTGTATCCCGCTTCCAGCCTGTTGATTTCTAAAAAAGCTTTAGGATTTCCCATAATGACATTTGGTTTTAATAATCACGTTGCATATCCTGTATTTTCTGCTGGAGTTTTCTCATCTGCTCTTCTTGCAGCACCCGTTTGTATTCGATTGGCACCACCTGGATAAACTCCTCCACATAGCGGTTCCAGTTGTCGAGCATGGTTTTCGCCAGTTCCGATCCCGTGTAGAGGTAATGCTGGCGGATGAGCTCATGGAGTTCCTTCCTGCTGACGGCATCCTCCACCAGGTTGATTTCCACCATGTCCATGTTGCAGAAGAAGTCGAAGTTATGTGATTTGTCCCAGACGTAAGCCACGCCTCCCGACATACCCGCAGCGAAGTTGCGTCCAGTCTCACCGAGCACGACCACTCTTCCGCCCGTCATATACTCGCAGCAGTGGTCACCCGCTCCCTCGATGACAGCAACGGCACCTGAATTTCGGACAGCAAAGCGCTCACCCACCTTGCCGTTGACATAGAGTTCCCCGCTGGTGGCTCCATAGAGTCCTGTGTTTCCTGCAATGATGTTGTCCTCCGCCTTGAAGCTCACCCTCGATGGTGGTAGGATGGCGATACGTCCTCCACTGAGTCCTTTGGCATAATAATCGTTGGTTTCCCCTTCGAGCTTGAAAGAAATTCCGTGTTCGAGGAAAGCTCCGAACGACTGTCCTGCCGAACCTTTGAACTTGATGTTGATGGTGTTGTCGGGCAGTCCCTTCAGCCCATATTTCTCAGCCACAGCTCCGGAGAGCATGGCACCCACGGCGCGGTCTGTGTTCTTGACAGCGAAGTCGAGGTTCACCTCCTGCTGATTGAGAATCGCATTCTGTGCAGCGCTGATGATTTGCTTGTCGAGCACAGTGCCACTCATTCCGAGAGGAACCGCCGGAGCCTTTGCGTCGCCAGTGAAACGGAGTTCCCCTTTCTCCTGATAAGTCAGTCTTGAGAGATCAAGAACAGACGGCTTGGTTTCGATGAGTTCTGTATGTCCGACGATGTCGTTGAGGCTTCTGAATCCCATCTCCGCCAGATATTCCCTGACTTCCTGAGCCAGGAAGGTGAAGAAATTGACGAGGTACTCATATCGTCCGATGAAGTTCTTTCTCAGCAATGGGTTCTGTGTGGCCACTCCCATCGGGCAAGTATTGAGATTACATTTCCGCATCATCACACATCCGAGAACGATGAGAGCCGCAGTTCCGAACGCAAATTCCTCAGCTCCGAGGAGTGCCATGACGATGATGTCGCGCCCAGTCTTGATTTGTCCATCGACCTGCAGTCTGACCCCATTTCTCAGTCCGTTGCGCACCAGCGTCTGCTGAGTCTCGCTGAGTCCGATTTCGGGAGATATACCCGCAAACCTCATGGAGCTGGCTGGCGATGCACCTGTTCCTCCCTCAGCACCGCTGACGACGATGATGTCCGCCTTCGCCTTTGCCACACCAGCGGCTATGGTACCCACTCCACTTTCCGCCACGAGCTTGACAGACACGGTGGCTTTCGGGTTGACATTTTTCAGGTCGAAGATAAGCTGAGCCAGGTCCTCAATGCTATAGATGTCGTGATGAGGGGGCGGTGAGATGAGCGAAATGCCAGGAATGGAGTGTCGGGTCTTAGCAATGACTTCATCTACTTTGAACCCAGGCAGTTGTCCACCTTCACCCGGCTTGGCGCCTTGCGCCACCTTGATTTGGATTTCCTCGGCATTGACGAGATATTCTGCAGTGACTCCAAATCGTCCGGAAGCCACCTGCTTGGTTTTGCTGTTGAGGCTGATGCCATCGAATGTGGCATGGAAACGCTCTGCATCCTCACCTCCTTCTCCAGTGTTGCTTCTCGTTCCGAGCTTGTTCATTGCAAGACAGATGGCTTCGTGCGCCTCTTTTGACAAAGCTCCGAAACTCATGGCACCAGAAACGAAATGCTTCACGATCTGGTCCACTGGCTCCACCTCCTCGAGCGGTATAGGATTCTTCTTCCATCCGATGAAGTCGCGGATGAAGATTGGCTCCTCCTTCTCGTCCACCTTCTTGGAATACTCCTTGAATTTGGCGTAGTCGCCCAATCGTGTGGCCAGCTGAAGCGCCGCGATGGTCTCCGGGTTCCACGCATGGCGTATGCCATCCTTCCTCCAGTGGAACTGCCCATTGTTGGGCAAGAATCCCTTGTCTTCCGCAGAGAACGCCTTTCTGTGCATCTCCACTGCATCTTGAGCGATTTTCTCCAATCCCACTCCTCCGATGGTAGAAACTTCCGTTCCGAAATAGGATTTCAGCAGATTTTCGCTGAGTCCGATACTTTCGAAGATTTTTGCTCCCCGGTAGCTTCTGATGGTTGAGATACCCATCTTCGCCATGATTTTGAATAGTCCCTTCTTCACCGCCTTGATATAGTTGGCTTCGGCAGTTGGGTAATCCTCCTGAATCTTATGCTTCGAGACCAGTTCATCGAGCACAGCGAAGGTGAGATAAGGGCAAAGCGCAGACGCGCCATACCCCAAGAGCAATGCCGCGTGCATGGTCTCCCTGATTTCTCCTGACTCCACAATCAGCGCGGTCTGCACCCTCTTTCCCACCTGAATGAGATAATGATGCACAGCCGAGACAGCGAGCAATGAAGGAATAGGTACGTTCTGTTCATCCACGTCCTTGTCGGAGAGAATGATGTAGTTATATCCCTCATCCACACATTTTTCCGCTTTCTGACACAGTTCATCAATAGCCTGCTTGAGTCCGTCACCTCCTTTTCCCGGTTTGAAAAGTATCGGCAACTTGATGGTGTTGAAACCCTTATATCTGATATTGCAGAGAATGTCGAGCTGCGTGTTGTTGAGGATTGGGTGTGGGAGCCTCACCATCTTGCAGTTGGTCTCGTCAGGGTTGAGAATGCCTGTCCCCACCCTTCCGATATATTCGGTGAGGGACATGACCAGTTCCTCCCTGATGGAATCGATGGCAGGATTGGTGACCTGTGCGAACTGTTGTCTGAAATAGTTGAAGAAGTTTTGAGGTTTGGTTGAGAGTACGGCCAGCGGCGTGTCGTTTCCCATGGCAGCAGTGGGTTCCTGTGCGTTGACCGCCATCGGTGCGATGGTGCCGTTGACATCCTCATCGCCAAAACCAAACAAAATTTCTTTCTGCAGGAGTTTTTCCACCTTGTTTTCCACATGCCTTCCGCTCTTGAGCATCTCGAGCTGAATGCGGTTGGTTGAAAGCCATTGCCGGTATGGGTGCTCCTGTGCAAGTTTCTGCTTGATTTCTCCATCGTAATAGATTTTTCCCTCTTTGGTATCGACGAGCAGAATTTTTCCTGGCTGGAGCCTGCCTTTCTCTGCGATTTCGGTTGGTTCAAAATCCATCACTCCCACTTCCGACGCCACAATCATGGTATTGTTGTTCGTGATGGTGTAGCGCGCCGGACGCAGTCCGTTTCTGTCGAGCATACCGCCTACAAACCGTCCGTCGGAGAAGAGAAGTGCCGCCGGTCCGTCCCACGGCTCCATAAGGATGGAATGGTATTCGTAGAACGCCTTGAGGTCCTCACTGATTGGGTTCTTGTCGTTGAAGCTCTCAGGCACGAGAACCGACATGGCATGTGGGAGAGAGAGACCTGACATGATGAGGAACTCAAGCACATTGTCTAGGCTGGCAGAGTCCGACATTCCCGGTTGTATGATTGGTGAGATGCTCTTCACCTCTCCCAGCGCCTCGCTGGAGAGCACGCTCTCCCTTGCCTGCATCCATCCCCGGTTTCCCCTGATGGTGTTGATCTCCCCGTTATGGCAAAGCAGGCGGAAAGGTTGAGCGAGACTCCAGGTTGGAAAAGTATTGGTAGAGAATCTGGAATGCACGAGCGCAAGTCCGCTGGTGAAATATGGGCTGCTGAGGTCAGGGTAGAATTGCCTAACCTGCATGGATGAGAGCATTCCCTTATACACAATGTTAGCATTGCTGAGTGAGCAGATATAGAAATCTGGGTTGGATACCCTTTTCTCAATCTTTTTTCTGATAAGATAGAGTGTCTTCGGAAACTCCTGCAGTTTTTCATCTCTGACTCCCGTGATGAAGATCTGCTTGATATCCGGTTCTGTCTTGAGCGCCTTATCACCAAGGCATTCTGGATTAACCGGCACATTCCTGAGATGCATGAACTGAAGTCCCTCCCTTTCGATTTCCTCAATCATGATGCTGAGAATGGCTTGCTGTTCTTCTTTCTGTTTTGGGAGGAAAACAATTCCGGTTCCATATTTTCCCTTCTCCGGCACTGGTATTCCTTGGAGGAGTATGAATTCATGTGGAATCTGAATCATGATTCCAGCCCCATCGCCGTTCTTTCCCACTTCCGCGCCTCTGTGTCTCATGTTTTCGAGCACCTTGAGCGCATTATCCACAAGTTCATGACTTTTATTGCCCTGGATGTTGACCACCATGCCAACTCCACAAGCATCATGCTCATAACTTTTCTGGTAAAGTCCCTTTAGCTGCATACTATTACATTTTGATATTATTTTGGATATAATTCTACCCATTTGATTCGAAAACGATGCAAAGTTAAGTCATTTTGTTAGTAAATCCAAATATTGAATAACATTTTTACACTAAAATTAAATTTCAAAAATAACAAACTTACAAAATCACACAATTTTTAATGTTTAAATTACAACATTTCATAAATAATACTGTTTTTCTTACACATTGTTACTTTCGAAAAATAATAATTACATATTGCTACAGATTTAAATATTTTACTTACTTTTTGCTTATCTTTGCAAAGAATTTAAAACAAACTGTCAGTTAATTAAATTCTCTTTCATACATTTTATAATATAAAAAGGAAGAATTATGAAGAAAATCGAAGCGATTATCAGGAAAACAAAGTTTGAAGAAGTGAAAGAAGCGTTATTGCATTCCGACATTGATTGGTTTGAATATCACAGCGTTCACGGAATCGGGCAGAGTCGTGAAGAGCGCATATACCGTGGCGTGCAGTATTCGACCGATGTGATTGAGCGTATGGCTTTAAGCATCGTATGCCGTGACCCATTGGTTGAGCCGACTGTGAATGTGATCTTGAAAGTGGCGCACACAGGAGAGATTGGCGACGGGCGCATATTCGTGAGCGACATGCTTGACACCTGGTCAATCCGCACTGGTGAACATGGCGACACAGTGTTGCGTGACAAAAAGTAAACCAGGATCGGCAACTCGCCTGATGAGATTAAAGATTATTTTTAAGGTAAAAAAGAAAAGTATTATGAACGAAATTGGATTATCACTTGACACCGTATGGATGTTGCTGGCCGCAATGCTGGTATTTTGGATGCAGCCAGGTTTTGCCTTGTGTGAGGCAGGTTTCACCCGCAGTAAGAACACGGCAAACATATTGATGAAGAACTTCGTGGATTTCATGTTTGGTTCTCTATTATTCTATTTCTTGGGATTCGGTTTTATGTTTGGCAATGACGGTGCCGGTTTCATCGGAGCTCCCAACTGGGGAGACCTGAGTTTCTACAAAGGAGATCTCCCCGTTGAAGGATTCCTGATATTTGAGACCGTGTTCTGCGCCACTTCCGCCACAATTGTGAGTGGTGCGATGGCAGAACGCACCAAGTTCTCGATGTATTTGGTTTACAGCGCCTTCATTTCATTAATCATATACCCCGTGGAAGGTCATTGGACTTGGGGTGGTGGTTGGCTCTGCGACAGCAGCAGCGATTCCTTCATGATGGAGTTGTTTGGAACCACCTTCCACGACTTCGCAGGTTCCGCCATCGTCCACAGTGTGGGTGGCGTATTAGCCCTGATAGGTGCCATGGCTCTTGGTCCGCGTCTGAACAAATACAGCAAGAATGGCAAAAGCCGCGCCATCCCTGGCCACAACCTCACTCTGGCCTCGCTCGGTGTGTTCATCCTCTGGCTCGGCTGGTTCGGCTTCAACCCCGGCTCTCAGCTGGCAGCCACCGGCGAAGTGAACCGCACCGCCATATCTCATGTGTTTCTGACCACCAACCTTGCAGCTGTAGCTGGTGGCACCGCCACCATGTTCATCACCTGGCTGAAATACGGCAAGCCATCATTGTCGTTGACCCTCAACGGTGTGTTGGCCGGACTGGTGGGCATAACCGCAGGATGTGACCTCGTATCGCCTTTGGGCGCCATCATCATCGGTTTGATATGCGGAATCGTATTGGTTTATGCGATTGAATTCATTGACCACCGTCTCCACATCGATGATCCAGTAGGCGCAAGCTCCGTCCATGGTGTCTGCGGTATTCTCGGCACAATCCTCACGGGACTTCTCGCAACAGATAGTGGTGCGCTGTACGGTCACGGATGGGGTTTCTTCGGTGCTCAGTGTCTCGGAATCGTCGTCATCGACCTGTGGGCAGCCGTGACCGGATTCGTGTTGTTCTACGGCATCAAGAAAACACATGGTCTGCGCGTAGGCTCACGTATCGAAGAGGAAGGCCTGGACATTTATGAACATGGTGAAAGCTGCTACAATTAATATTATAATTAGGAATATATAATAAAAGGAGAAAGACAATGAAAAAAGAAATAAGATTATCCGTAAGAAAAATTGGAATTGTCCTAATGCTGCTGGGCACATTGCCGTTGGCGGCACAAGAAGGCAAATTGGAAGGAAGCGTGAGTTCAGACCTTGTGAGTCAGTATCTGTGGCGTGGTCAGGACCTTGGGAGCGTGTCCGTCCAACCGAGCATGGGAATCAGTTATAAAGGTTTCTCACTCAGTGCATGGGGAAACATCGGCATCAGCAACCCAGACGACACCGAAGAGCTTGACCTGACATTGGGTTACGAGAATGGTGGTTTCAGCATCAGCGTGACTGACTACTGGCTGAGTGAAGGTGGAGACCCCAAGGGTCGTTATTTCAAATACGACGCCCACAACACCAATCATGTGTGGGAAGGCAAAATCGGTTATGACTTCGGCTTGTTCGCCATAGAGTGGAACACCAACTTTGCCGGCAACGACGGTCTGAACAAGAAAGGCAAGCGTGCCTACTCTTCCTACTTTGAATTGAGTGTGCCCTTCAAGGCCGGCGGTCTGGAATGGACAGGGAAAGCAGGAGCGGTACCCTACGCAACAGATTACTATGGGACGAACGGCTTTGCAGTAACCAACCTCTCACTACGCGGGTCAAAAGAACTGCGAGTGAGCGACACCTTCAGCATACCGCTATTCGGAGAATTCATCTGCAACCCGTGCAGTCAGAAAGCATACCTGGTATTTGGTTTCACGCTGCATACATAATCTACCCAGGTGTCCTCTCCTCCCTGAATATCGGGGAGGAGAGGAATTCACATTCCCCCCAAACTTTTACCCCCCAACATATAATGGAAACAAGATACATATTCATTACCGGCGGAGTAGTCTCCTCCTTAGGCAAAGGCATCATCTCCGCCTCTTTAGGCAAATTGCTCCAGGCACGGGGCTACAAGATTACGATTCAGAAGTTTGACCCCTACATCAACATTGACCCCGGCACCTTGAATCCCTACGAGCATGGTGAATGCTACGTGACCTCAGATGGTTTTGAGACCGACCTTGACCTTGGCCATTATGAGCGGTTCACCGGCATAAAGACCACCCGTGACAACAGCGTGACCACAGGCCGGATTTACCTGAGCGTGATAGAACGAGAACGGCGTGGCGACTATTTGGGAAAGACCATCCAGGTCGTTCCACACATCACCGATGAAATCAAACGCCGCATCCAGTTGAATGCCAGCAAGGCTCCCTATGATTTCGTCATCACTGAGATAGGCGGAACGATTGGAGACATTGAGAGCCAGCCCTATCTGGAAGCCATCCGCCAGTTGAGATGGGAATTAGGTCCGGAACGTTCGCTTAACATTCACCTGACCTACGTGCCCTATATCAGTGCCGCCGGAGAATTGAAGACCAAGCCCACCCAGACAAGCGTGAAGCAACTGCAAGGTCTTGGCATCCAGCCAGAGGTGCTGGTGTTGCGCACAGAACATCCGTTAAGCGATGAAATCAAGCAGAAAGTAGCCCATTTCTGCAATGTGGATGCCTCCTCGGTCATCCAGAGCGAGGATCTTCCAAGTATTTATGAGGTGCCGCTGAACATGCAGCGCCAGGGACTCGACGTAACCTGTCTGGAGAAGATGCGTGTTCCTGTAGGTCCGACTCCAGAGCTCGGTCCATGGCGCACCTTCCTCAACAAGCGGAAGAATGCCAAAGCCAAACTGAGCATTGCTTTGGTGGGCAAATACGACTTGCAGGATGCCTACAAAAGCATCCATGAGAGCCTTGACCACGCCTGCACCTACCACGACATGAAAGCCGATGTGAGCTTCGTGAACAGCGAGTTCCTGACCCCAGAGAACATCGACAGAGAACTTGAAGGCATGGACGGTCTGGTGATCTGTCCTGGTTTCGGAGAACGGGGCACGGAAGGTAAAATCCTTGCAGCCTCGTATGGCCGCATCCACGATATCCCCACCTTCGGCATCTGTCTGGGCATGCAGATGATGGTGATAGAATATGCTCGCAATGTGTTGGGCATGACAGACGCCCACAGCACCGAGATGTCTCCTTCCACCACCCACAACGTGATTGACCTGATGGAAGTTCAGAAACACATCAGCCAGCTTGGTGGCACGATGCGCTTAGGCTCCTACACCTGCATATTGACCGATGGAAGCAAGGTGTCGGCAGCCTACGGAGGCAAAAAGCAGGTGGAGGAGCGTCATCGCCACCGCTATGAATTCAACAGCCAATTCAAAGAAGAGTTTGAGCGTGAGGGCATGCAATGCACAGGCGAGAACCCCACCACCCATTTGGTTGAGATTGTGGAGGTACCATCCTTGCGCTGGTATGTGGGTGTGCAGTTCCATCCAGAGTACAGTTCCACGGTTCTGTGCCCCCATCCTTTATTTATGGACTTCATAAAAGCATGTAAACATGGAAACACTGAAGCATGAATGCGGCGTAGCCCTAATCCGGCTGTTGAAACCATTGGAATACTATGCTGAGAAATACGGCAGCTGGCGGTATGGGCTGAACAAGCTGTACCTGATGATGGAAAAGCAGCACAACCGCGGCCAGGAGGGCGCAGGCGTGGCATGCGTGAATTTAGATGCAATACCAGGCAACGAATATATGTTCCGTGAGCGTGCAGAAGGCAAGGACGCCATCACCGAGGTGTTCAAGCATGTGGATGCCAAATTCGCCGGCCAGCTCTACATGGGGCATCTGCGCTATTCCACAACCGGCAAAAGCGGCCTCACCCACGTTCATCCGTTTCTGCGCCGCAACAACTGGCGCGCCAAGAACCTGTGCCTATGCGGAAATTTCAACATGACAAACATCGACGAAGTGTTCAAGCAGCTGACTGAACAGGGTCAGTCACCCCGCCTCTACAGCGACTCCTACATCATGTTGGAATTGATGGGGCATCGCCTTGACCGCGAAGTAGAACGGCTGTATGCAGCAGCAAAGGAGAAAGGATTGGAAGGAACCGCCATCACCCGCCACATCGATGAGCACGTTGACATGGGCAACGTATTGAGAAGCACATTACCCCATTTCGACGGTGGCTATGTGATGTGCGGACTGACAGGAAGCGGCGAGATGTTTGCCGTCCGCGACCCCTGGGGCATCCGTCCCGCTTACTACTACCATGACGATGAAGTGGCGGTGGTGGCCAGCGAGCGTCCCGTCATCCAGACCACGTTCAACCTTCCCCAATCCTGCGTGAAGATGCTGGAACCGGGCCAGGCACTCATCGTGTCCAAGAACGGTGATCTGAAGACTGAACAGATTCTTGAGAGAAAACCTTACAGCGCATGCTCGTTTGAGCGGATATATTTCAGCCGTGGTTCAGACAGCGACATATACAAAGAGCGCAAACTCTTGGGCGAGCAGCTGACCAAACCGATTATGGAGGCGATAGGCGGCGACATCAGCGGCAGTGTATTCTCCTACATCCCGAACACGGCAGAAGTGGCCTTTCTCGGCATGACCGACGGCCTACGGAAAGAGAGCAATGACGTGCGGATAGAGAAAGTGGTGTGGAAAGACATCAAGCTCCGTACGTTCATCACTGAAAAGGGTGAGCGGAACGACCTTGCCGCCCACGTATATGACATCACCTACGGCAGCCTTCGTCCCTACGAAGACAATCTGGTGGTGATCGACGACAGCATCGTGCGCGGGACCACCCTTCGTGAAAGCATCTTCAAGATATTGGACCGTCTCCACCCCAAAAAGATCGTGATGGTGTCGAGTTCGCCCCAAATCCGATATCCCGATTATTATGGCATCGACATGTCGCGCCTTGAAGAGCTCTGTGCTTTCCGTGCCGCAATGAGCCTGCTTTCAGAAAGGGGCATGGAAGATTTGATTGAAAAAGTATATGATCTATGCAAGAACGACTCCAATAGCTCGAATCATGTCCGTATGCTCTATGCCCCTTTCAGTACCGAAGAATTGAACCAGAAGATTGTGGAGCTGCTTCGTCCTGAAGGCATGGAATCGCCAATCGAGCTGGTGTTTCAAGACATCGAAGGATTGCACCATTCCTGCCCAAATCACCCAGGCGACTGGTATTTCACAGGTCACTACCCCACTCCTGGCGGAATACGGAAGGTGAACCAAGCTTTTGTGGATTATTATGAGAAAGATTATAAATCACCAGACAAACAATAAAAAACCAATAAGATTATGTGTGGAATCGTAGGAATTTTAAACGTGAAGTCACAAACCCAGGAACTTCGCACCAAAGCACTTAGAATGAGCCAGAAAATCCGTCACCGCGGTCCGGATTGGAGTGGAATCTACAGCGGCGGGAGTGCCATATTAGCCCATGAACGCCTGAGCATCGTGGATCCAGAATCAGGAGGCCAGCCCCTTTACGCTCCAGACCGTCAGCAGGTTTTGGCAGTGAATGGCGAGATATACAACCATCAGGACATCCGTAAATCGTACAGCGGCCGTTATGAATTCCAGACTGGCAGCGACTGCGAGGTGATTCTGGCACTCTACCGCGACAAAGGCATCAACTTTTTGGAAGACCTGAGCGGTATCTTCGCCTTCGTGCTCTACGATGAGTCGGAAGATGCGTTCTTGATCGCCCGTGACCCCATCGGTGTGATACCACTCTACATCGGCTACGATGCAGACGGCACCGTGTATGTGGCATCAGAGCTGAAAGCTCTGGAAGGTAACTGCGAACGCTATGAGTCCTTCCTTCCGGGCCATTATTACTGGAGCAAAACTCCCGGAATGCGTCGCTATTATCAACGCGACTGGATGGAATATGATGCCGTGAAGGAGAATGGTGGCGACGCTGCGTCCATCCGCAGTGCACTGGAGGATGCAGTGAAACGTCAGCTGATGTCCGACGTTCCTTACGGCGTGCTGCTGAGCGGGGGACTTGACTCATCCGTCATCTCCGCCATTGCTGAAAAATATTCAGAGATGCGAATAGAGGATGATTCCCGCAGCAAGGCCTACTGGCCACGTCTCCACAGCTTTGCCGTTGGATTGAAAGGTGCTCCCGACCTTGCAAAGGCCAAGATAGTGGCAGACCATATCGGCACCGTACATCACGAAATCAATTATACGATTCAAGAAGGATTAGACGCATTGCGTGACGTGATTTACTATATAGAGACCTACGACGTGACCACGGTTCGTGCCTCAACCCCGATGTATCTGCTCGCCCGCGTGATCAAATCGATGGGCATCAAGATGGTTCTCTCGGGCGAGGGAGCAGATGAGATTTTCGGTGGCTATCTATATTTCCACAAAGCACCTGATGCCCAAGCATTCCATGAAGAGACAGTGAGAAAGCTTTCGAAGCTGCACCAATATGACTGTCTCCGTGCGAACAAGAGCCTCTCCGCCTGGGGAGTGGAGGGCCGCGTGCCATTCCTCGACAAAGAGTTCCTTGACGTGGCGATGCGCCTGAACCCAACGAACAAGCTGTGTCCCGGCACGACAATAGAGAAACGGATTGTGCGCGAGGCTTTTGCAGACATGCTTCCTTCCGAAGTGGCATGGCGTCAGAAAGAGCAGTTCAGCGACGGCGTGGGTTACTCCTGGATTGACACCTTAAAGCAGATCACCTCCGAAGCCGTGAGTGACGAGGAGATGGCGCATGCCAGCGAACGCTTCCCCATCAACCCACCGAAGACAAAAGAAGAATATTACTATAGAAGCATCTTTGCCGAGCATTTCCCAAGCGAATCAGCCGCTCTGAGCGTTCCGAGCGAGGCCAGCGTTGCTTGCTCCACCTCCACTGCCTTGGAGTGGGATGCCTCGTTCCAAGGGATGAACGACCCAAGCGGCCGCGCCGTGAAAGGAGTTCATGAGCAAAGTTACTGATTGGACGGTCATAAAAAACGGATTGAATTGTCACAAAATTGTAAAAAGTGTTAAAAAAGGATATGCGTAAAAAATATTAAGTGTAGAGATTAAACTTATTCGTAACTTTGCAGTCTGAAATTGTAGAGTTGAGGAAAAAGACCGAAAAAAGGCTCAGAAAAGGTAAAAAGTACGGTCTTCCAATCAGACGACTCAAGAAGGAGTGTAACAGGAAACAAATCAATCTCACATTTATATTTATGAAACGACAAATCCTTATGCTGGCGATGCTTTTATGCACGTCGTTGGCAATGGCACAAAGCAAGTTCAATGTCAAAGGTATCATCATTGACAAAGAGACCGACGAAGCGCTGATAGCCGCTTCCGTTCAGTTGACAAAAGAAGACGGCACTTACGTGACCGGTAAAGCAACCGACATGAACGGCGCTTTCGAGATGAAGAGCGTGAAGAAAGACAAGTATAAGTTGAAAATCACCTACGTGGGTTATCAGACGAAAGAGCTTGACTTGGACTTGACGACCCAAAAAGAAAAGAATGTGGATATGGGTTACCTGACGATGTCCACCGACGCCGTGATGCTGGAGGCAGCCACAGTTACCGCTCAAGCTTCCAAGGTCCAGGTAAAAGGCGATTCACTTGTGTTCAACGCCGACGCTTACCGTCTGCCTCCAGGCAGTGCCCTTGAGGAATTGATCAAACGCTTACCAGGCGCAACGATAGAAGAGGACGGAACAGTGAAGATCAACGGTAAAGCCGTATCGAAGATATTGGTTGAAGGCAAGGAATATTTCATCAACGACAAGAATGTGGCGTTGAAGAACCTTCCTACCAACATTATTGACAACGTGAAAGCCTACGACCGCAAGAGCGACCTGGCTCGCGTGACCGGCATAGACGACGGAGAAGACGAAACCGTGTTGGACCTGACCGTCAAGAAAGGCATGATGAATGGCTGGATGGGTCAGCTGAACGGTGGCATGGGTACAGAAAAACGTTACAACACGCGTGCTAACATCAACCGTTTCACAGATAGCGAGAGCTACAGCCTTGTGGCCAGTGCCAACAACATTGGTGACCGTGGCTTCGGTGGCGGTGGAGGCCGTGGCTGGGGACGCTGGAACGGCAACGGTCTGCGTGCGAGCAAGGAACTGGGTTTCAACTTCGCCACTGAGACAGACAAGCTGGAAACCGGCGGCTACATCTGGCACCGTTATGACGGCAACGACAGCTGGAGCCAATCCTCCTCCCAAAACTTCGTAAACAAAACCGGTGCGTTCAGCCAGAGCGTGAACCAGAGCTACAGCAGCAATGCCAGCCTCTCGACCGGATTCCGTCTGGAATGGAAGCCAGACTCGATGTGGAACATCATTTTCCGCCCGAACGCCAGTTATTCGCGTAACCGCGGCTATTCCTATGGCAATTCAGGAACTTATGACTCTGACCCAGCCGAATATGACGAGAAGAAACTGGATGAAGCCGAGCAGGCATTCGGAGACCGCGCCGAAGTGAGTGATTCTGAAATTGACGATATCATAGAGACCATCGTGAACACCCGCAACAGCCGCCAGCAGACCTACAGCAACAACAAAGGCATGAACGGTGAACTTCAGATCAACCGAAAGTTGAACAGCGAAGGACGCAACATCACATTACGAATGACCGGCGGCTTCACCAACAGCGAGAGCACCCAACTCTCCGCCTCGAGCATCAACTACCGGGCAAGCACCGGCATGGACAACGACATCAACAACCGTTATTACGACACGCCATCGCGCAGCCGCAACTACTCCATCCAGGCCACTTACAGCGAGCCAATCGCCAAGCGCACCTACCTGCAGTTCAGCTACCGCTTCAACTACCGCTACAACAAGAGCGACCGCGGTGCCTACACCTACGATGACCTGACTTACAGCGACCTAGTGAATGCTTTGAAGACCCACCGATATGATGTGGCAGGTGCTGTGGATGAATTGATGAGCCTCGGCCACGAGCAGATTTACGACAACTCGCTGAGCCAGTTCTCCGAGTATCAGAACTTCGACCACACAGCCGGAATTATGCTGCGCATCGTCCGCGACAAGTACAACTTGAGCGCAGGTGTGGAAATCCTGCCGCAACATTCTGTGTTGAACTACAAATACATGGGCAAGGAATACAACGACATCACCCGCAACGTGGTGAATGTCACCCCAACCCTCAACCTTCGCTACAAGTTCAACGACATGACCAACCTCCAGGTACGCTACAACGGCCGCACCTCTCAGCCGAGCATGACCAACCTGCTCGAGATCACCGATGACTCCGACCCTCTGAACATCCGCATGGGTAACTCCAAACTGAAGCCTTCGTTCAGCCAGAACCTCCGCGCCTTCTTCAACACCTACGACGCAGAGCACCAGCGCAGCCTGTTCTCCCACGCCTATTTCCAGCTGACTCAGAACAGCATCTCCAACCGTACCTACTACGATGAGGATACTGGTGTATCGACCACGAAGCCTGAGAATATCAACGGCAACTGGAGCGGAGACTTGGGTCTCGGCATGAGCACCGCCATTGACAAAGAAAAATATTTCACTATCGACGAATTCACGAACTTTGGTTACACGAACAGCGTGGGTTACCTTGACCCTGTGAAATTCCCAGACAACGACAAATCGACGACCAAAGGTCTGAGCCTGAACCAGCGCCTGAGTCTCACCTACCGCAAAGACTGGCTTGAAGCCTCATTGAACGGCGACATGACCTACACCCACCAGACCAACAACGTGTTGGACAACAACACCTTCAACTACTGGAACTTCTCCTACGGCGCCGAGTTGAACATCATGGCACCTTGGGGCACAACGTTGAACTCCGACATCTCGATGAACTCACGCCGCGGATACTCCCAGGCCTCAATGAACACCAACGAGTTGATTTGGAACGTGATGATATCCCATTCATTCTTCAAGGACCGCTCGCTGACCGTTTCCCTCGAATGGAACGACATTCTGAAGGAGCAGAGCAACATCAGCCGCACCATCAACGCCTTCCAGAGAAGTGACTCCCGCTCCAACACCATCTACAGCTACGGCATGGTCCGCGTGATTTACAAGTTGAACATCTTCGGTGGTAAGTTTGGTGCCAGCGGTGGCAACCAAGGAGGATATGGAAACTTCGGCGGCTGGGGTGGTGGCCGTCCAGGCGGTGGTGGTGGCCGTCCAGGCGGTGGCGGTGGCCGTCCAGGTGGAAGACGCTAATTTCAAATTTGGTCAAAATAGCGATAAAAAAGAAAAAAAAGTTCGATTATCGTGAATTAATTTGTAATTTTGCGCTGACATCAAATCCAAGAAACGCAAAAACACTGTCATTAGCAATGGGATTATCCATACTGATTCCCACTTATAATTACAACTGCACACAGATGGCCCACACCCTGCTCCGGCAAGGTGATGGGCTGTCTTGTCCTTTTGAGGTTATCGTAGGCGATGACGGCAGTACAGATCAGAGTGTACGTGCTGCCCTATCCAAACTGGAAGGTTTGCCACATTTCAAGCTCTTCACATCAATTCAGAACCTCGGTCGTTCCGCCATCAGGAACCAATTGGGCAGGATGGCCTCAAACGACTATCTGCTTTTCCTGGACAGCGACGGTGAGATTATAAGCGACACCTTCCTTGCCGATTATTGCAGCCAAATCGATCGGTTTGATGTAGTTTGCGGTGGAATTATCCACAGTTCCACTCCTCCCAGTGCAGGACAAATGCTCCGCTATGCCTATGAGAAAGCGTGTGAGCGCCAATTCATCGCTTCCAAATTAAACAACGCTCCCAATCCCCCTTTCCGAAGTTTCAACTTCATGATTCGGAAGGATGTGTTTCTCGAGCATCCATTCGACGAGGGTTTCACCGATTACGGCTACGAAGACGTTCTCTTCGGTAAAGAGCTGCGCTCAAGCGGCCACTCCATCCATTACATTGACAACCCCATGCAGAACAACGACATCGAAACGAATGAAGTGTTCCTGTCGAAAACAGAAGAAGCTCTCCGCACTTTAAAGAAACATGAAAAAGCCCTCTCGTCAGACGTAAGGTTGCTGCGTGTGGTCAAACGCCTGCACCGATTAGGGCTTTCAGGTGCAGTCCGCCTACTCGGCAAACGGCACTTATCCAGTCTTCGCCGCCAATTGTGTGAGGACAGCCCTGACTTGCGCAAGTTCAATCTATACAAACTTTTTTATTACCTCCAGTTATCCTAACAGCAAATTTCCATGCGATTCATGCTGGTGTTGAAAAGTTTCCCTAAAAACGAGCACTTTTCAAAAGAAAAAGGGCGAAGTTGTTGTTTTTTTGCTTAATTTTGCAAAATATTCTGAAATGCAATCATTTCAGTCAACAAAATACTTTTTGATTATATCAAGAAAACCATACAATGACAGCAAAAGAAATCCGCGAGTCTTTCAAAAATTATTTTGAAAGCAAAGGTCATGCCATCGTTCCTTCCGCACCGATGGTGATTAAAGACGACCCGACATTGATGTTCACCAATGCGGGCATGAATCAATGGAAAGACATCATTCTCGGCACCCGTTCACCTGAGCCTCGCCGCCGTGCCGACACTCAGAAATGCCTGCGCGTGAGTGGCAAGCACAACGACCTGGAGGAAGTGGGTCACGACACCTACCACCACACGATGTTCGAGATGTTGGGCAACTGGTCGTTTGGCGACTATTTCAAAGAAGGCGCCATCGACATGGCCTGGGAATATTTGGTTGACGTGTTGAAGCTGAACCCAGCCGACCTGTACGTGACCGTATTTGAAGGTTCTCCAGAAGAGAATATAGAGCGCGACGACGAAGCCGCTAAATTTTGGCTGAAGCACGTTCCTGCCGACCATATCATCAACGGCAACAAGCACGACAACTTTTGGGAGATGGGCGACACCGGTCCTTGCGGTCCTTGTTCGGAGATTCATCTTGACTCCCGTGACGAGGCAGACAAGAAAGCCATCCCTGGCCGCGACTTGGTAAATAAAGACCATCCACTGGTGATTGAGATTTGGAACCTCGTGTTTATGCAGTTCAACCGCAAAGCCGACGGCAGCCTTGAAAAGCTTGCCATGAATGTGATCGACACCGGCATGGGCTTTGAGCGTTTGGTCCGTGCCCTTCAAGGTAAGCAATCGAACTATGACACCGATGTGTTCCAGCCGATTATCAAGGTGTTGGGCGACATGACGGGCAAAGTGTATGGTGAAGACGAGCAGACCGACATCGCCATGCGCGTGGTTGCCGACCACTTGCGTGCCATCGCTTTCTCGATAGCCGACGGTCAGCTTCCGAGCAACGCCAAAGCCGGTTATGTGATCCGTCGCATCCTTCGCCGCGCCGTCCGCTACGGCTACACATTCCTCGGTCAGAAACAAGCTTTCATCTACAAGTTGGTTCCGGTTTTGATTCAAGAGATGGGCGATGCTTTCCCTGAGTTGCCAGCTCAGAAAGACTTGGTGATGAAGGTGATGAAAGAGGAAGAAGATTCGTTCCTCCGCACCTTGGAGAACGGCATCAAGCTGCTGAACGTAGCCATTTCAGAGACAAAATCCTCAGGCAAGACAGAAATTGCCGGTGAGAAAGCCTTCACGCTGTTCGACACCTATGGCTTCCCTCTTGACCTGACCGAGTTGATATGCCGCGAAAATGGCATGACAGTTGACGAGGCTGGTTTCGACGTGGAGATGCAGAAGCAAAAAGCCCGCGCCCGCAATGCCGCACAGGTTGAGACCGGCGACTGGGTAGTGCTGAAAGATGGAGAAAGCCAGTTCGTGGGTTACGACTACACAGAATACAGCTGTAATATACTGAAATATAGAGAGGTTAAGCAAAAGAAAGGAAAGAGCTACGAAGTGGTGCTCGACACCACTCCATTCTATGCCGAGATGGGTGGTGAGATAGGCGACCAAGGCGTACTTGTGAGCGAGACCGAGACCATCAACGTGCTTGACGTGAAGACCGAGAACAACCTGTCGATCCATTTGGTGGACAAGTTGCCAGAGCATCCTGAAGCCCCGTTCATGGCTTGCGTGGATGTGGATAAGCGTCGTGCCACGGAAGCCAACCACTCTTGCACCCACCTGCTTGATGAAGCGCTTCGCACAGTTCTGGGTACGCACGTGGAACAGAAAGGTTCATTGGTGACCCCCGACTATCTGCGATTCGACTTCTCTCATTTTGAGAAAGTGACTCCAGAGCAACTTCGTGAGGTGGAGCATTTGGTGAACGCCAAAATCCGTGAGAACATCCCACTGAAAGAATATCGTGACCTTCCTATAGAAGAAGCCAAGAAGCTTGGCGCCATCGCCCTTTTCGGTGAGAAGTACGGCGACAAAGTGCGTGTGGTTCAATTTGGAAGCAGCGTGGAATTCTGTGGTGGTTGCCATGTGAAGGCAACAGGTCAGATTGGCATGGTCCGCATCATCTCTGAGAGTTCGATTGCCGCAGGTGTCCGCAGAATTGAAGCTGTGACCGGCAAAGCAGTAGAGGACGTTCTCGACAAGCTTCAGGACACGATGAATGAGCTTCGCACCTTCTTCAACAACGCTCCAGACTTGGTGAACACCATCAAAAAGCACATAGAGGAGAATGCTGAGCTTCGCAAAGCCGTTGAGGACTTCAAGGCCCAGAAGGCAATTGAATTCAAGAAGCAGCTGATAGATAAGTCCGTGACGGAGCATGGTGTGAAAGTGATTTCCGCCGTATGCCCGCTTGACAGCCAGAGTGTGAAGGACATTGCATTCCAGCTTCGTGCACAGTTCACCGATCACTTAGTGGTGGCCATCGGTTCATTGGCAGATGAAAAGCCAGGTTTGACCGTAGCCTTGTCGGACGACATGGTGAAGGAAGGCAAGAATGCCGGCAACATTATCCGCGAGGCCGCCCGCCTGATTCAGGGTGGTGGCGGTGGCCAACCTCATTTCGCCACAGCCGGCGGCAAGAACCCAGACGGTCTTCAGGATGCTGTGAACAAAATCGTGGAGCTTGCCATCGGATAGGGTTAGGATAAAGTCTTTGTGTGGCAATATGACGATAGTCTGACGCCAGACCTTAAATAAATATCGAAAAAAAACAGCGGAAAATGATTATTCCGCTGTTTTTTTATGATGTCAATCGGGGTTGAAATGCAATTGCAATGCCCACATGCATTTATGCCTCCCTGATGGCTTTGAATTTTTTCCAAGAGATATTTTTCTTGTAAACCTCTGCCGATCCAGCCGGCACAGTGAGCTTCACATTGTTCACTCCCAGTGCGAAGAAGGTATTGACTGAAATGGCAGGCGGCGTTGGTGGCATCATATAGATTTTCCCCACCTTCTCATCTTCTGCAAACGCCTCCCGTTCAATTGTCTGTACGGTTGAAGGAATGGTGATGGACTTGATTTCATAACATTTCCTGAACGCTCTGGAACCGATGGTCAGCAATCCTTCCGGCATATTGATAGAAGAAAGCTTCACACATCTTTCAAAAGCATGTCCTCCGATTTTCTTGGTGCTTTCAGGGAGAATGACCACCTGCAGATTGGCGCACTTACGGAAGGCCCTTACAGGAATCATATCTTCCTCCTCGATAAAACAGTCGCCGTCAGCACTTTTTGCATACGCTTGCCCACCTGGAACAAATTTGGCATTTTTAAGATCCAGTCTTTTGAGCGCGCCGTTTGGATGTCTTCCAGAAACGGTGTATCCCGCCATTTCGCGAAGTAAGAGAAGGTCCGTCCCGTTTATTTCTCCATTAATTGTAAGTTCCGTGATAGTGAGTTTCTCGTTGTCATCTATCATTAAATGTAAAGAACCGGCTTTTTCTACAGTCACTTCTTTTTTCTTAGAACCAATACCGAACATATTCTATACTTTTAATTTTTTACAAAGATACGAAAAATAAAAATAGATGTGGAAAAAAAGGATTGAAAAAGTGACAAATATTTACGAATTATCAAAATTCCCAACAATCAAGGTTTGTTCTTCCTTCCAATTCACGAAAAAGAGCCGTTGAGTAGCCCTGGTGACCGCTGTATATAGCCATCGGCAATACTCTTTGACCGAAGTGTCTTCCGGCACGAATCCCTGATCGACGAAAATGTCGGTCCATTGTCCGCCTTGCGCCTTATGGCATGTGACGGCATAGGCATATTTGATTTGCAGCGCATTGAAATACGGATCCTCCTTCATTTTTTTCAGTCTTTCCCGCTTCTGGGGTATGTCGAGATAGTCCTCCATGACATTGTTGAACAGCCTCTCGTTCTGCTCATGGGTAAGTGCCGGTGCCGGCGACTGAAGCGTGTCGAGCAGCACCGTCGCATCCAATTCAAAACCCTCATAATCAGGAAAAGAGAGTGTGCAGTCGGCAAAATGGAAACCGAACAGTTCCCTCACGTTTCTTACCCGCTGAACCTGCGCTATATCACCATTCGCCACAAATTCAGGTTGATTAGCCATCTGTTCCTCCTTGTCACCACAATTCGATGGCTTAGTCCAGAAATAATTGTTCTTGGCAATCATGACCATGTCGCCCGACTCCAATTCCCCCTCCCTGAAAAGGATTTGGTTTCGTATTCCATTATTATAGATATTCGCCCTTTTGTTCGACCTGCACACCACCATAGTCTCCTCCATGCCATCGTGTTGGTAGCAATCTGTTAGGGTTTCAATGAGCATGTCGCCCGGCACGTTTCTGACGTCTGCAAAACCATCGAATCGTATTTTAGGCAGATTTCCGAACAGTTGCCTTTCGATGATGGTTCTGATGTTGGTGGCATTCCAGAGGATTCCCGTGAGTTCATTCTGCCGAACCACATTCTTGAGTTCAGCCTGATAGATGTCAAGCCCAAATTTTCCAAGCACCAACTTATTGAGTGCCGGACTGTTATCCTCGCCCACTGGGGGCAACTGCGCCGTATCTCCCATGAGGATGAGCCGGCACCCCCGCTTATTTCCATATACGAAACTGACAAGAGAGTCGAGCAGTGATTCTTGGAGATTCATTTCGTTAGGCTGATCGCTGATCATAGAAGCCTCATCAACAATGAACAGGACATTGTTCATGGCATTGAATCCGAGGGAGAAAGCGGCATCGAAGTCCAAATTCTGCTGACGGAAAATCATCTTATGAATGGTGAACGCCTGATGCCCGGCATAGCTTGAAAAGACCTTCGCCGCCCTACCCGTCGGAGCGAGGAGCACACAATTGACATTGATAGCCTGGAGCGCCTTGACCACGGCCGCCATCATGGTAGTCTTTCCCGTTCCGGCATATCCTCTGAGCACAAAAAGCGAATGGTGAGGCGCGTTGAATAAAAAATCATTCATCACGTCCATTGCTTTCTGCTGGTCAGGTGTAGGTGAATTA